>Ga0209345_10003187_pt1 | contig 17115 bp, 10 predicted proteins | sample Cruoilmetagenom7_FD_187294 | JGI IMG/M metagenome (GOLD analysis project Ga0209345, IMG submission 187294) | Oil polluted marine microbial communities from Coal Oil Point, Santa Barbara, California, USA - Sample 7 (SPAdes) (version 2) | ecosystem: Environmental > Aquatic > Marine > Oil seeps ...
CAAATTCTTTTTCCTGCAAAGCAGAATAAGCTGTCATGCCGGATTCTTTGTAGGTCCTAGCCAGTTCAAACATGCCATGATTCAAACTGTGGAATCCTGCCAATGTAATGAATTGGAATTTATACCCCATTTTACCTAATTCCTTTTGAAATTTGGCAATAGTAACATCGTCTAGTTTAGCCTTCCAATTAAATGATGGAGAACAATTATAAGCCAATAATTGATCAGGGTATTTTGCATGTATAGCATCGGCAAATTGTTTTGCGTGTTCCAAGTTGGGTGTCGATGTTTCACACCAGATTAAATCAGCGTGAGGTGCATAAGATAACCCTCTTGCAATGGCTGTATCAATGCCATTACGGATGTGATAAAAGCCTTCTGGTGTTCTTTCGCCAGTTAAGAAAGGGCGATCTATTTCATCGACATCACTTGTAATTAAAGTTGCTGCTTCAGCATCTGTTCTTGCCACAATAAAGGTTGGCACATCCATAACATCAGCCGCTAAACGTGCCGCAGTTAAAGAGCGTAAAAAGTGACTGGTAGGAACCAATACTTTACCACCTAAATGACCACATTTCTTTTCTGAAGCGAGTTGGTCTTCGAAGTGGACACCAGCAGCGCCAGCTTCTATCATGCCTTTCATCAGTTCAAATGCGTTGAGTGGTCCGCCAAATCCAGCTTCAGCATCAGCAATAATCGGTTGAAACCAATCAATGTCACCAGTGCCTTCGGACGTTTGAATTTGGTCTGCTCTCTGCAGTGTTTGGTTGATCCTTTTTACCACTAACGGCACTGAATTTGCTGGATATAATGATTGATCCGGATACATTTGACCAGCTACATTGGCATCTGCCGCTACTTGCCATCCCGACAGATAAATGGCTTTTAAACCAGCTTTGACCTGTTGCATGGCCTGATTACCTGTTAACGCGCCCAGTGCATTGACATAAGGCTCAGTTTGAAGATAGTTCCACAATTTATTCGCGCCATTTTCTGCAATTGAGTGTTTTATATCTAAACTTCCACGAAGTTTAATCACGTCAGCTGGCGTATATGTTCTTTCTACATTGGCCCATCTTGGATTAGTTTCCCAATCTTTTTGAATGTCGTTTTCTGTTTTCATGTTTACCTCGTTTATATTATTGAAATTTATTGTTGTACTAATACTGCTTTTACAGCTTATTTTTAATTGAATAAGATTTTGCTATTGGGCAATATCTGATTTAAGACTAAAAAATTCTTTAAATGCATCTTGTGTGAATAATTTTTCCGCATCACTGCATGCCTGTTTATATGAGCTCAGAATGGCTGATAACTTATCTTGGCTATAAAATTCTGATAACTCGTGGTTAATTTTTTCAAGCTCTTGCTTAAATATGTTTTTGATTAATTCTTTATCTACAGTTTGACCATTTTCTAATTTGACTTGGTGCTTCAGCCACTGCCAAGTTTGTGCTCTAGAGATTTCAAGCGTGGCTAAGTCTTCCATCATGCCGTCCCAAGAAACACAACCAATGTCATCATTCCAGCCTTTTTGGTAGGCAATAGCAACTCTAATGTTTGTCACTAAACCTGCGAGAGTTGTTGGACCTTCTGATTGTGGAATTAAGTCTGGGAATTTATTAAAGTCTTCTAATAGACGGTTTAATTGATTATCTTGCTTGAATTGATCCAGTGCTGGTTTTATAAAATAAGGGTGGGAAACCCAACATCCGTCATGGCCAATTTTTGCTTCATTGCTTTTATCTGCAATAACTTTTTCTGTTTGTGCTAATCTTTGTTTTTTATCTTTTCCTGGAGTGAATGCAGACATGCCACCAATTGCCATAGCACCATGTGTGTGGCAAATTTTTATAAGTCTCTTCGCATAATTATTCATCCAAAATTTTGACATGTCTATTGTGGATCTATCTGCCATCACTTTGTCGGGATGGTTTTTTAATACTTTAATGTCACTAAATATTTTGTCCCAACGTCCTACATTCATTGCAACGATATGCTCTCTTAATTCGTAAAGAATTTCTTCCATTTGAAAAGCAGCAGGCAAAGTTTCTATTAAGAAAGTCATGCGAATAGTACCTACTTCTATATCCATTGCCTTTTCAACGGCTGTAAATATTTCGTTCCAATAGCGTGCTTCTAAGTAATGTTCTATTTTTGGAACATAAAACTTAGGTGTTAGTCCTTGTTTAATTTGTTCTTTAGCTGTGTGATATACCGATGCTACAAAATCTAATAATGCAGCCGATACGGGCTGTTGATCTACTTGTAAATTACTTTCATCTAAGTGCAGTCCACGAATGCGTATCATTAATTTAGCATGGTCTTCAGCGTTGTATTTATAATGTTTATTCTTGACTTCATCATGGAATTCTAAGTTGCCATCAGCAATGCCTTTAACATTCTCAATACCATTAAGTACGTTGTCCCAAGAAGGTTTCATTGAATCTTCGAAATCCAACATTGCCATATCAGCCCTTAATCCATTGCTGTCAGGATTGAGCATATTTATTACCATTTTTGTCGAGCTAACAGGGCCTGTAATTTCAACACGTCTTTTTAATAGGTCGGCAGGAATTGTGGCAATTTTCCAATCACCGTGGTGTGGCATACTGTTATCTTTAAAATACTCTGGAGATTCGCCAGCATCGTATTTAATTTGGCGTATTTTTCTTTGTTCCAATAACTCTAATCGTTTTGCATTAAATTGTTTGTGTAACTTTGCTATTAAGTTGGCAAGATCTTCTGTTAATAAATTTTGAGCACTTGAGTTCCAAGCTTTTTCGTGGGTTGTTAAACTGTCACCAAGCTTTATGTTGAATTGAGGTTGTGTCTTTTGATTGTTCATTGGTTGCTCTAAATTGACTATAATTTTGATAATATTAAGAAAAATTTATTATGCAAGCGAAATTTCGCTAAAAGTGTAATTATTCTATTTGAGATGCTAATTTAAGTGAGTTGGGCTTTGTATTAGGTAAATTGATAGGTAAAATTAAAGAATGCTATTAGAGAAATTTCGCTTTTAGCGTAATACATGCAATAATGTCAATATGCAAACAAATACAGATGTCCTGAACTTTATTCTTGGTATAAAAATCAATCAGTTACGCCAAGAAAAATCCTATTCTCTTAAACAATTATCAAAGGCATCGGGTTTATCTTTGTCCTATATTAGTGAAATAGAAAAAGGCAAAAAGTACCCTAAGCCAGATAAGCTATTTCAATTGGCTAAGGCATTAGATACCAGTTATGATGAATTGGTTTCTTTAAAAATGGAAGAGAATAACAACCCAGTTTCTGCCATATTGTCATCGCCATTTTTAAATGACTTGCCGCTAAAAGAGTTTGGTATATCTATGTCTGATATATTTGAATTAGCCAATAATACGCCCAGTAAAGCCAGTGCCTTTATTCATACCTTGTTAGAAATTGGTAGAAATTATGATTTAGGCGTTGAACATTTTTTATTGGCTTCATTGCGGTCTTACCAAAAAATGCACTCGAATTATTTCCCTGAAATTGAGAAGAAAGCCAAACACTTTTTAGTTAATGATGTGAAGAATGCTAGTTTAAGTCATTCTTTTTTAGAACAAGTATTATTGAACAAACATGATGTGTTGGTCACATACCGTGATTTATCTAATATCCCTAATTTAGCTTCTTTGAGGTCTATTTGGATCAAAGGTAAGAAACAAAAAATAATAATCAATCAAAAACTCAACGATCAACAAAAAATGTTTGAGCTAAGTAAAGAAATTTATTATCAATTAAATAACATAACAATCAGACCAGAGTCATCAACTTGGATGGAAGTAAAATCATTTGAACAGGTTTTGAATAATTTTAACGCCTCTTATTTTGCGGGCGCTGTATTATTACCTGAAAGATCACTATTAAAAGAAATTAAAAAGTTTTTAAGGTTAAAGAATTGGAGTGCTAATAAATTTCAACAAATATTAGAAAGCTATGAGACTACGCCTGAAATGTTTTTGTACCGATTGAGTCAACTAATTCCGTTTCATTTGAAATTACCCCAAATACATTACATGCGTATACACAACGTTCCAGGGGAGACTCGGTTCCATATGACTAAAGAGTTTAATACCACTGAAGTGTTTGTTCCCAAGGGAGTAGGTAGGCACGAACACCATTGTAGACGCTGGGCATCAATACACTTATTAAAGGTTTTGGCTGAAAAACAAAAAAATGGAGAAAATCCCAATACGTTAATCGTTGCTCAACGTTCAAAATTTAATAATCATGGTGGAGACTTTTTTAATATAGCTATAGCTAGGCCATTAAATATAGATAATAATAAGAACTCTTGTATGACCTTGGGTTTTAAAATTGACGATAATTTTAAAAGGTTCAATGGGTTTTGGAATGATGAATCAGTTCCTGAAGTTAAAGTTGGTGAAACTTGTGAAAGGTGTTCTATTTCTACAGACGATTGCCAGCAACGTGTGGCAAAACCTGAAATATATCAAAAGCACCTTAGAATTAAGGAAAAAGGCATCAGTTTGGAACAGTTTATTGCGGATGAATTATAACCACCTGTTAAAAAGCCATGAAAAAATATGCGTTTAGGACTATAATATATGACACAATAATAAAAGAGACCTTTGCATAACTCTGATGACGAATAAAAATGATTAAATTCACCAGTTTTTCGATAAAAATCTTAGCAATAGCAAGCTATTACGTGCGATTTTTAACTCAATCTGGCAAATTTTCTCTATTTTTTCTTTCGCCACTTAGTTATGCAAAGGTCTCTAAAATAATTAAAGAGCTTTAGACAAAGCTTTTTCGCATAAGGAGTCTCTATGTCAAAATCAACAATCGTCTATACCCTAACCGATGAAGCCCCAGCGCTAGCAACAGCATCATTTTTACCTATAGTTAGAAAATTCACTTCATCTGTAGGCATTGATATTGAAGCGCAAAATATATCGTTAAGTAGTAGAGTATTAGCCAATTTTCCTGAATATCTCAATGAAGATCAAAGAAAAGAAGATGCTTTAGAAAAACTGGGTGTATTGGTTAAACAATCAAATGCAAATATTGTCAAACTGCCTAATATTTCTGCCTCATTACCTCAACTAAAGGCTGTTATTAAAGAATTACAAGCCGATGGTTATGCTGTTCCTGATTATCCCGACAAACCAAGTTCTGAAAAAGAAGAAGAAATAAAAGCACGATATTCTAAAAATTTAGGTTCATCCGTAAATCCTGTGATCCGAGAGGGCAATTCAGATAGACGCGTAGCAGGACCTGTAAAACAGTACGCCAGAGAAAACCCCCATTCAATGGGTGAGTGGACTCCAGAATCAAAAACCTATGTCGCACATATGTATGACGGTGATTTTTGTAGCACTGAAAAATCGCTTATTATGGATGATAATGATACTTATAAAATAGTCTTTACAGACAAATCTGGAAAATCAACAGTTTTAAAAGACAGTGCACCATTGTTACACAAAGAAATAATCGACTCATCAGTCATGAGTATCAGAAAACTCAAAGAATTTATTGAAGTCCAAATTAAAGACACCAAAGAAAAGGATATGTTATTCTCCTTACACATGAAAGCGACCATGATGAAATCATCAGACCCCGTGATTTTTGGACACGTAGTTAAAGTTTATTACAAAGAAGTCTTTGAAAAATATGGCGACTTGTTTGATGAATTGGGTGTTAATGTCAATAATGGATTAGACAATGTGTATCAAAAAATCCAACAATTAGATGATGACAAACGATTAGAAATCGAGGCAGCTATTGAAAATTGTTACGAGACAAGAGCAGACATGGCGATGGTTGATTCGGATAAAGGTATTACAAATTTACATGTACCAAACAATGTTATCGTGGATGCATCAATGCCAGCAGCTATTAGGTCTTCTGGGAAGATGTGGAATAAAGATGGCAAACTTCAAGACATGAAAGCGATTATTCCAAATCGCAGTTATGCCAAAATTTATCAAGAGATTATTAAATACTGTAAAGAACATGGCGCTTTTGATGTAAAAACCATGGGTAGTGTTCCCAATGTTGGATTGATGGCACAAAAAGCAGAAGAATACGGTTCTCATGATAAGACTTTTGAAATGCAAGAAGATGGAATAGTGGAAGTCATTGGTCGCGAAAGTGGCATGTTACTTAAGCACAAAGTTGAAAAAGGTGATATTTACCGTATGTGCCAAACTAAGGATATTCCAATAAAAGATTGGGTGAAATTAGCCGTTTCTCGAGCAAGATTAACAGGTGATAAAGCTATTTTTTGGTTAGATCCTTACCGTGCACATGATAGAAATATTATGAAAAAAGTGGATGAATATTTAAAACTACACGATACAGATGATTTAGATATTACTTTCCAATCACCTGTTGATGCAATGCGTATTAGTTGTTCGCGTGCCAGAGAAGGGAAAAATACAATTTCTGTGACGGGCAATGTATTGCGTGATTACTTAACAGATTTATTTCCGATTTTAGAATTGGGAACCAGTGCCAAAATGCTATCAATTGTTCCATTACTAGATGGAGGCGGTTTATTTGAAACTGGCGCAGGTGGTTCTGCACCTAAACATGTACAACAATTTACTGATGAAGGGCATTTGCGTTGGGATTCTTTAGGCGAGTTTTTGGCTTTAGCTGTATCACTAGAACATGTCGCACAAACCAGTGATAACCCTAAAGCACAAGTAATGGCTGACGCACTGAATGCGGCTACTGATAAATTATTAAAAAACAATAAATCTCCTTCAAGAAAAGTTAATGAGCTTGATAACAGAGGAAGTCATTTTTATCTGGCCATGTATTGGGCACAAGCCTTAGCCGCACAAGATACGGATGCGGAATTGAAAGTTGGATTCTCCCAATTAGCAGCAGACTTAACAGCTAACGAAGAAAAAATCACAGCAGAATTAATTGCCGCTCAAGGGCAAGCTGTTGATATCGGTGGATACTATTCAACAGATATAACTAAGATGATTGCAGCTATGCGCCCAAGCGGGACGTTTAATAGCTTGATTGATTAATATTTTTTTAGTATAGGTTTTCGCCTTCGGATACTAGTGTCCGAAGGCTGGAATCAAAAGGTTTTAAAATTGCCTAATGTTATAATGTTCATATTTATTCAATAAAGAAACTATGAAAAAGTATATATTAAAATTTTCGATAATATTTTTCACCATAACTCTCATCAATTGTTCAGGTACAGATGAACTATCTAAAGAACAACGTCTACGCCAATCTATTACAGCTCTAGAGAACCATTTCGAAGAAAGGAAACTCAGTAAAATACTCGAATATGTTAGTGAAGACTATCAAGACGATCAGGGAAGAAAGATTCGCGATATCAGAAGAGTCATTCAAATGCAGATAATGCGGCATAAATCTTTATACGTATTTTCAGCTATCAAAAGTGTTGAATGGATTGATGAAAATGCTAAGGTAGAAATCGCTGCAGCTATGGGTGGTAAGCCTATGGAAAGTGCTTCAATTCTGACTTCAGTTCGAGCGGATATGATTAAATTTTCTGTGGATTTTGTACTAGAAGATGATGTTTATAAAGTAAAAGGGGCTACATGGAGTTGGGCAGTACCTTCTGATTTTTTGTAAAATTCTGACTATGACTAGGCTTTAACTATTAATTAACACCCAATAGTTACAATGTTCATTCTTAAGAAGTAATAGTTAAATGTTTACAACTTGGTCTAAATACAATTGGCTTAACAATAATCGTTCAAGGAATCGGTCGCTTGTTACATTTGTGGCTTCAGTTGGTTTATTAGGCTTGTTTTTGATGATCCCCGTCAATCTGTATTTTAAACAAAATGCTCAACAACACACGCTTGAAGTTGAATTAACAAAAGATATTCCAAAACCAATAGAAACTCCCAAAAAGCCAGTTGTTGCAAAACCAAAACCAACTAAAGTTAAAGAAATAGTTAAAACCAAGGTTGAACCAAAAAAAATATCAAAGAAAAAACTAAAGCCAGTAAAAAAAGCAGTTGTCAGCACTCAAATAATTTCAAAAGAACCTAAAGCTATTACTAAGAAAACGCTGCCATCAAGTAGTGTCATTCTCAGTTCAACCAAATTACTTTCAGACTATAAGGAATTAGATAAAGACTTTATGGCACCAACTGGCGAAGAACAAGATTTTAAATTTAAAGTCTATGAACAGCCCAGCTGGAACCAAGTCACTAAGTTGTTAGATGAAGAAGTCGATAAGCCCCAATATGAAATGAATTTTTATTCAGAAGGAATAATGGGCGCTACGGAAAGGTTTTTTGATAAAATCTCCTACAAAAAAACATTCACCACCAGATATGGGACCAAAATCTACTGTGGCGGAATAGGTCCGCTAGCTATTTGTTCTTGGAAATAAAAAAGCACATCAAGTGATGTGCTTTTTCATAAATGTTTTTTTTCAACTAAATTTAGAAACCAGCAGTCATAAACTCGATAACAGCTTTCATTTGTTCATCGGATAAATCAGCTCGGCCACCACGCGGAGGCATAGCACCCTTACCGTTAATCGAACTAGTGACTAGAGCATCAATGCCGCCAGCCATTCTATCAGCCCATTCGGCTGCTACAAGTTTTGGTGCCGCAGCAACGCCAGTTGCGTGACAAGCCATACAAACATTATCATAGATCGTTTTGCCATCAAGTGTCCCGTCAAATGCAGCTGTTGCAGTGGCTTCCTCTGCAGGTGCTGCCATAATGGCATCGCCTGTATTTACTTGAGCAATTGACTCTAAAGATTTAACAACTTGACTTCTGTCTTGGGCCATTTTATCTCCGCCAACTAAACTGTTATGCATACTGTTGCCCACTAGAGCTAATACGATAGTTAGTACAACAAGGAATGCTAACAGTAAGGAAAAGTTTTTGAAAAATATAGAATCTTGGTCTTTCATGAATATACTCTGTTTGTATTGTAAATTAAGTCGTGTATTATATAGTCTAGTCTAAATATTTCTCAACATAAAATTAAATAATGCAAATAAAACCTACTTGGCAGAACAATTTTCATAGGAAGTTAGCCTCTTGGTTTGAAAATTATTTCAAAGAACCTACAGAAGTACAGACCCAAGCATGGCAAGCTATCAGCCAATATCAAGATGTTTTAATCTCGTCACCAACTGGTTCGGGTAAAACTTTGGCGGCTTTTTTGTACGCATTAAATACACTATTCAGTGAAATTGATAACAAACAATTATCTGTTTTGTATATTTCACCATTAAAAGCATTGTCGAATGATGTCAAAATAAATTTAGAAAAACCACTAGAACAATTGAATCAATTATTTGGTGATAAGAATATTCGGGCAGCGACTTGGACGGGAGACACCACTCAAAATGAGCGCAATAAAATTCGCAAAAAACCACCACATATTTTGGTCACTACACCAGAATCACTTTATACCTTATTAACAGCTCATTCTGGCCGTGCAATTTTGGGCACAATCAAAACGGTAATTATTGATGAAGTGCATGCGGTCGCAAACTCGAAACGTGGCGCGCATTTAACTCTTTCATTGCAACGCTTAGAAGCTTTGTGTATTCAAAGACCACAGCGGATTGCTATTTCTGCCACGCAAAAACCGATTGAAAGCATGCGAGATTTTGTTTTGCATAAGGAAAATTCACACATAGTGAATCTTGGGCATAAGCGTGAATTGGATTTAGCGATTGAGATTCCTGAATCACCAGTAAATGCACTTATGTCCAATGAACAATGGGCTGAGGTTTATAAGCGTCTTAAACAAGTCATTAATTCACACAAAACTACACTTATATTTGTCAATAATCGCCGGCTGTCTGAGCGTGTGGCAAAAAATTTAGCAGAAATCATTGGTGATGAGTTTGTTACATCACATCATGGTTCATTAGCAAAGGAACATAGATTAAAAGCTGAGCAAGATTTAAAAGCAGGTAATTTGAAAGCGCTTGTTGCTACAGCCTCTTTAGAATTGGGCATTGATATTGGAGACATTGATTGTGTATGTCAAATTGGATCACCTGGAAATATTCAAGCATTTTTACAAAGAGTAGGGCGCTCAGGTCATAGCTTAGATAAAACGCCTAAAGGTTTATTGTTTGCCACAACCATTGATGATTTAATGGAGTTAACTGCTTTGAAATATGCGGTAGTGAATAAACAATTGGATACGACTTTATTCCCTGTAAAGCCTTTTGATGTGCTTGCCCAACAAATTGTGGCTGAAATTGCTATGCAAGATTGGGACAGAAAACAGTTGTTTCATTTGCTCTCTGATAATTATATCTACCAAGACATGAGCGAAAAAGAATTTGACCAAGTCATTGAAATGTTGGCACATGGTTATGGTGGAAATAGACAACGTCAAACAGCGATGATTTTCCATGATAAGGTCGCAGATCAATTACGGCCGCGCAAAGTCGCACGTTTAACCGCAATTACCAATGGCGGAACCATACCCGATCATTTTGATTTTGATGTGCGCTTATTGCCTGAAGAATTGAAAATTGGTACTTTGAACGAAGATTTTTCATTTGAAAGTTTGCCAGGTGATATTTTTATTTTGGGGAATCATTCCTATCGAATATTAAAGATTGAATCAAACAAAGGCATTGTGTTTGTCGAAGATGCGCACGGTCAACCGCCCAATATACCCTTTTGGTTTGGTGTGACCATGTGGCGTTCGGATGAATTGAGTAAGGCTGTATCTGACTTAACTGTAGATTTATCAACCCCAGAAAACATTTCTGAAAAATACCAGATACCTGATTTGGCTGCACAACAGTTAGTTGATTATGTGGCCAAAACTAAAAAAGTATTGGGTGTCGTTCCTTCTCAAGAAAACATTGTGGTAGAACGTTTTTTCGATGATAACAATGATATGCACTTAGTGATTCATTCGGTTTTTGGTTCGCGCTTAAATCGGGCTTGGGGCTTGGCATTGCGAAAAAAATTCTGCCGTAATTTCAATTTTGAATTACAAGCAGCGGCTGATGAAAATACATTAATACTGTCATTAAGTGAAAGCCACAGTTTTGATTTGACTACGATTATCAATTATCTCAATCCAGAAACAGTTGAATATACTTTGATTCAAGCACTGTTAGATCGACCCATGTTTGAATCTCAATGGCGTTGGAATGCGACCATTGCTTTAGCCATTCGCAGAAGAAATGGCGGCAAACGTGTACCAGCCCAATTTCAAAGAAATAATGCTGAGGATTTAATCGCACAATTGTTCCCAGATCAAATCGCCTGTCCTGAAAATTTGGCTGGACCCAGAGAAGTGCCAGATCATCCTTTGGTGCATCAAGCTGTGCATGACTGTATTAGGGTGTTGATGGATATAGATGGATTGTCACAATTATTACAAGACATTAAAGACGATAAAATAAAGGTCAGTTTTATTGATGCCAATACTCCTTCCCCAGCCTCTCTTGCAATAATTAATGCTCGTAACTTTGCCTTCTTAGATGACGCGCCTGCTGAGGAACGACGAACCAATGCAGTTCGAACTAAAGAATTAAGTGATACTCTGGAGTCATTTCCATCTCAAAACCTAGATCAATCCATCATTCAATCGGTGAATAGCACGGTGAACCCATTCAAACGCGATGCCGATGAACTGCACGAAGCCATTCATTTTGCTGGGTTTTTAGCAGAGTGTGAAATTGGCGAAGGCCAACAATGGTTGCCAGAATTGGAGAAGCAAAACAAAGTCCAAAGTTTGTCATTCCCGCGTAGGCGGGAATCCATGTCTGTTAAAATCTGGCATTCAACAGAAAACACTGAACTAATAGAATCCATCTACAAAACCCCAGATGATAACTACAACCAAAACTTAGCGAAATTGACTTTCATGAAGCTTGAAAGCATTGGTTTTACTAGTTTTGATCTATTGAAAAACATTATGTGTGTTTCTGCCAGTAGTCTAATGCAAGCATTATTGTTGCTCGAAACCCAAGGCAAAGTGATTAAGGTGATTGGCGAAGACAAAAATGAATACTGGTGTGAACGTCATATATTGGCACGAATTCGTAAACAAACGCATTACAAAAATCGCAATTCCCACGAATTAATAACGCCACAAGTTTATCAACAGAAATTATTGAGCAAACATTTTAGTCAGCACGAAGGCATGGATGGGTTAATAGAGGTATTAAAATTACTCGAAGGATTTTCTGCGCCAGCATTAATTTGGGAAGAACATCTGTTAAAACCTCGGGTAAAAGATTATCAATCCTACATGTTAGATCAGCTTTGCTACAGTGGACAATTTATTTTTAAGCGCATTACCCCTAATACCCAAATCAGCATTCATGGTATTGCCACTATTAAAAACATGCCCATTACATTTATACAAAGACCAAATATTTCACTGTTTGCAACAACCGAATATTTGCCTGAACAATTGACACATCAAGGGCAGAAAATAATCGAACTGATTGGAGAAAAGGGCGCAATGTATGCCAGTGACATGCAAAAACAGTTAGATTGTCTATTATTAGAAGTTGAGAACACCTTGATTCATTTGGTTAAACTAGGTGTAATCTATTGCGATGGTGCCAGTGCTTTGCGCTTATTTTCCATGTCACCAGCCCAACGCGGACGCTACATCAAAAAATCCAACAGCAAAACCAGTTTCCTCGATATGATGGGGCGATGGAGCGTGACTCCTAAAGTAGTAAAATCTGATAACAAAACAATAGTCAAAATCTTACTCAACCGTTACGGTATTTTATTCAAAGCATTATTTGATAATGAATTACTGCCTTTAAAGTGGTATGACTGTGTTTATGAACTCACCCGCTTAGAAGCCCAAGGAGAAATACTCGCTGGCCGATTTGTTAAATCGTACTCAGGGATTCAATTTGCAGATAAGCAATTTATAAAACAAAAAGGAGTGATTCAAAGCGATGCTATTTCTTTACATGAAAAAGATTGTATCTTGTAAGGTTAATATTAACTATGAGAATGAAGTTTTTAAGTTTATTTATAACTATTTCTTATTTTGTTTGTCTATAGTTGATCTGCCAAAAGTTAAATGATGTTTTTATGTTACTTTTGGTAGATTGTGTTCGTTAAAGAACAAGAATAAAATAAACATAAAAATTATTTCGAGGGGGTAGTAGTGTATAAAATTTTAATTTGTCTTTTATTTTCAATCAATGGTTTTACTCAAAATGCAAATCCAACAAATGTTCCTTTGTTAGATTCAGATATCAAAATTGATGGAGTCATGGATGAAGAAATTTGGGAACAAGCATTGGTTATTCCATTATTGTATGAGACTTCACCAGCGGAAAATGTTCCCGCTAGAGTAAAAACCGATGTTTATTTCATAGATACTGGACAACATTTAGTCGTTGGGTTTAAAGCCCAAGACCCAGAGCCAGAAAAAATCAGAGCTTTTTTGCGTGACAGAGATTCAGCCTATCAGGATGATTTTGTTGGATTGTTATTAGATACCTATAATGATGAAAGGCGAGGCCTTGAGTTTTTTGTTAATCCTCTAGGTGTTCAAATGGACTTGATTCAAAGTGGTAATAATGAAGATGATTCATGGAATGCGATATGGGATTCTGCTGGTAAAATCACAGATTTTGGATATGTGGTTGAAATGGAAATCCCATACAATGAACTACAAATGCCATATGTTGATGGTGAGAAAACATGGGGTTTATTTGCATTAAGAATTCAACCTAGAGATGATCGTCGTTTGTATAGAAATGTAATTTTAGATCGCAGTAATTCATGTAATTTATGCCAAACCCAGAAAATTAAAGGGTTTGCAAATGCAGATAGAGGTTTAGATCTCGAAGTTACTCCGACCATAACAGGTTTGGCTGCAAAATCTCGTGATGCTTCTGAGGTAAATTATGGTCCAACTAATACGGAATTTGAAGCAGGCGTTGATATCAACTGGGGAATCAATTCAAATACTACATTAAATGCCACAATAAGCCCTGACTTTTCACAGGTAGAATCAGATTCTGCACAATTATATGTTAATCAAAATTTTGCCTTGTTTTTCCCAGAGAGGCGATCTTTTTTTCTAGAAAATGCAGATTACTTTGATTCAAATATGCGATTGGTCCATACGCGTAATATCGCAGATCCTGATTATGGCTTGAGGTTGGTTGGTAAAGATGGAAAAAATGCTTATGGTGTATTTTATGCCAATGACACCATTACCAATATATTAATACCAGGTGCTTTGGGATCTGGGTTTACAACTTTGGAGTCGGAATCTGATAATTTTGTCGGTCGATACAGGCGAGACTTTGGAAACAATGCGTCAACAATAGGAGCAATAGTTACTAATAGATCAGGTGTTGATTATTCAAATTCTCTAATCTCTTTTGATATGAATTATAGGGTTACAGACAAAGACACTTTACGTTTTCAGGTGGCTAATTCAGAAACTGAATATCCAGATGAGGTGGCAAGTGAGTTTGAGCAAACAAGTGGAGAATTTTCAGGTACATCTTACTTAGCTCGATACCAGCACAATGGTCGCAACCTAAGATTGAATTTATTTCATCAAAGTAAAGGCGATGGGTTTAGAGCAGATTCAGGATTTATTGGACAAGTTGGCACAACAAAATCTGTTATAGGAGCTGGTTACAGTTGGATTGGAGATGAAAATAACTGGTGGAATCAAATTAGAATATATTCGGATTGGGATATTACTCACGATCAGAATGATTTAATGTTAGAGAAAGAGTTTGAAGGAAATATTAATATAAGGGGACCATTGCAATCGCATTTAACTTACGGTACAGGTGTTAGAGATAGATATTGGGACGAGTTTATTTATAGGGAAAATTACCGATTTTTAGATTTTGACTTCACACCATTAGCGGGGATTAGAGGTGGGTTCTTTTATGAATTAGGGCACTCTGTAGATTTTTCTAACAACCGTTTAGCAGATGCAGAACGTGCGGGAGTAAATTTAAATGCGAATTTAGGAAAACATTTCAGTTTAAGAGTTAGGCACAACTATAGAAACCTGTCCAACACCATGGGAACTATATTTACAGCTAATCAAACAGATCTGCGTTTTTCCTATCAATTTAGTATTAGGCAGCGTTTACGTTTAGCTTTGATTCAAACTAACGTCAATCGAGATTTGAGTCTATATAAAGAACCAACAGATTATAATGAACATAGTAAAAATATAGCCACACAGTTAATTTATTCATACAAGGTCAATCCAAGAACATTATTGTTTGTTGGTTATTCCGATGTAGGTCAAGAGGATGACAACATCGAATCTTTTGTAAAAACTGATAAAAATGTCTTCGTAAAATTTAGCTATGCTTGGAAAAAATAAGTAGCTCCGGCTACATTTTTTTCCCACTGTGAATTTACAGAGCTTTTAAAACATAATATATTTAGGGTGATATCAATTCTTAATGCTCTCAAAATTACAAATTGAATACAGATAAACACACCAATAACAACAATATAAAAGTCTAAAAACTCGGAACTAGTTTTGGACTTTAACGTGTTTCATTCCAATTAGCCACTTGAATGCCTATAAAATCACCGACAACTACAATTATGAAGTCAATAAATACGGCAAACCAGTTTTGATCTTTTACATGTTTAGTTATTCTTCGTAATAACATCAATTTGTACCTATTTGTTTTTGAATAAGCAATTTGTCAATGGTTCTAAAATCGCCTATTGTGATTGCTATCATTGAAGCCAAAGCGCTTTGTAACCGCTCCCATCCATATATTTGCGACCGCAATGAATGGTCATTGCATAATTCTTCAGTCGATGCATTCAATAAAAGTTCCCGCTTTAGAAATTTCCATTCATTGCCTTTGTATTCAACAACATCAATTTTACTTTGGTCTACGGTCAATTTTGGATTTGCCCAAATTGGATTATCCATAGGCTTAATCTCTAAATAATCTGACTCATATTGAACAATACCGAGAGAATAACTAAGGTCTTGAAATGCTCGTCTGTCATCACTGTTTTGTTGAAGTAATAAATCGGCATTGGTGGTTAATTCTATTAAAGAGCTATTTCGAATTCGAACACCTCTTGTGAATTGCATTTCATTGACTGCTAAGATTATTGCCTTAATTGCATCTTCACCCTGGTCACATGTTCTCAAGTAATCCAACCCATTAGTGACTAGAGGAATAGATTTGTTCAATTCTTGATGTAACTTTTCAAGACTATCTATATTAAATTCAACTTCTATCTTAAAACGTTCAAGAGCAGCTTTGTATGCCGTTTTATCTTTTAAATCGGCATTCCAGTTAGCCACTTGAATACCGATAAAAACACCGACCACTACAATGAGGAAGTCGATAAATACAGCAAACCAATTTTGGTCGGTGACGTGTTTGGTGATTCTTCTTAGTAACATTTATTTAATTTCCTTTTCAATTTTATCGATCAACATCATGGTTTGGTTTTTAGTCTGTTCAAACTGAGCTTTATGTATAACGGTGTATTCAAGTAAGGTACGAAGCACAGCTCTAAGTTTTGGATTTTCTTTTATTATGCCATTTAATTCTTTTTCTGGAATTTTGGAAAATGGACTCAGACCAAATTCGTGGCCGACAAATATAGTTCGGTCACGAAATTTTTTATAAGTGGTTATGTTTGAGTCTCGTAATGAATTCCAGTGCTGTGTATAGCTTTGCAGGTTACTGATAAGGTCCTGATTTGAAATAATTTTCAAATCACCAGCAGCAATCAAAGAGCTGAATGCTGTATTGGATTGAATGGGATAAAAATGCACGGTTATCAGTTTCCAGAGTTGATCTTTTTGCTCTTCAGGAATTGATTGTTGCGGTGTTAAGGTTAATTCTTGACCAATTAATGAAGAATTAGCAACAGGAATGGAAATTTTATTTAAAGGATTAAATCCAGTTTGTTCAAGCATATAGTTTGAGGTGTCTATATTTAATTTTGCCATGGCCGATGCTGATTCCAGTAAATTTAAATCAAGCAGTAGGTCATCAAGTATTGCGACAAGCACCTCTTGTTCGCGTTCGGCTTCCAATCTTTCAGCATTCCAATTGGCCACTTGGATACCAATGAATACACCAACAACTACGATGAAAAAGTCGA
>Ga0209345_10003188_pt1 | contig 17115 bp, 18 predicted proteins | sample Cruoilmetagenom7_FD_187294 | JGI IMG/M metagenome (GOLD analysis project Ga0209345, IMG submission 187294) | Oil polluted marine microbial communities from Coal Oil Point, Santa Barbara, California, USA - Sample 7 (SPAdes) (version 2) | ecosystem: Environmental > Aquatic > Marine > Oil seeps ...
TTAAACTGACACCTCTCAATATGAGATTCCTGTCTTCACAGGAATGGCGGTGCTTATGTAATGATGATCTTTTCATCAATAAAAAAACCCGTTAGAACAAATTATCCTAACGGGTTTGAAAGATAATAACTGTTATGACTTAATGTATGCCCTTCATGCCTTTTTTCAAGAATGGAGACATTATTAATAAAAATAAACCAAAGCCTACGCCTAAATAAATTAGGGTCATCCATAATTCATTGTATTTATCTAGTTGTTCTGTGACACCTAGGGTATTTAACTCTTCAACATTAAGTGCTGCAATCTTGGCCAATAGTGACGCTACAACTTCTGACAATGCAGTGGCTAAGAACCATACGCCCATGACCATTGAGACCACGCTCTTAATTGATAGCTTTGTGACTGCAGATAATCCAACTGGGGATAAACTTAACTCAGCAGAAGTGTGAATAAGATAAGCTAAAGCTAACCATAGCCAAGCAACTTTTCCTGATTCACCAGGGAACATTGCTCCTAAAATTAAAGCACCAAACCCTAAGCCAACTTGGATAAGGCCGAAACTAAACTTAACAGGTGTTGAAGGGTCTAGGTTTGCTTTTCCAAGTTTAATCCACAAAGCGGCAAATACAGGAGCTAAGGTAAAGATGAATAAGGCATTTAAAGCGCCAAATTGTCCAGCCGTTGGTTCAAAGACAACAGGCTTCATTTCACCTGCAGCCATAGATCCAAAATTTGAAAACCCATAATAAATAATACCAATACCCATTAGAATTAATGTGACAGAAAAAGCACTTATACTTGCAGCCGTTGCATTTGAATCTGTTGCAGTTATTTGATTGCTTTTATCACTAGAATAAAAGAATCCAATCAACATAAAAGCGAGTGAGATTGCAATAATAACAGAGACTAATAAAAGTATAAAGATGCCTAAATAGGAAAGACTAGCAATCCAATGCATTCCGCTGTTATAAGCATAACTTCCAAGACCAAGAATGGCAGTAAGCGCCACAACAATTCCAGCAGGTTTGGTAATCACGTTAATGGCACCATTATGAACTTTACGGTGTTTATTAGCAGATAAAAAGCCCCACAAAGACAATATGATAAAGGTAGCTCCTAAAACATAAAATTTCCACATGTCAGCAACTCCAAATGAACTGTTTATTATTTTTCTGTCTACTACACGATCAGCAAATAAGGTCATGGAACCTGCAGATTGCTCAAACAGTGCCCAAAATACAATTGTTGAAGTAATTAAAATTATTAGAACAACCATTCGAGAATACTCTTCATGCTTTGTCATCATAAACCCATAAGCAATAAAACCAGTAACAGAACCAAATAAAATCCAAGCTAATGGAATCATGTACTCTGTCATGGTTTTAAATAAACCAACCGAAGCAAACACTGAATCAGGAAAATGATCTGTAGTTACGCTTAACATAGTTATAACACCAAGTATTGATAAGATAATAGCAAAAACTTTGGCCATACCTTTGTCATGCTCGTCATTTTTATAAAACATCGAATAGAAAACAAGGCCAATAATCGAGCCAACTAAGAAAATGTTTTGAGTAAAGAAAACCACAGCAATTTTTTGTACTAAAAACCAAACTACAGCTAAAGATAATACTGAAACTATATATATGCCCCATTCTTTATTAACAGGACCAAGAAAGGACTCTTTTAATAGGTGGGGGTCTTTAGCTTCAGCATGCCCATATAGATATTTTTGCCCCCAAATAAATGTGACAAGGCCAATAAGCATACCCATACCGGCAGCACCAAAACCATAGCTCCAACCGTAAGTCTCACCTAACCAAGCACATAAAATTGTAGCAACAAAAGATCCTATATTGATGCCCTGATAGAAAATAGTAAATCCAGCATCACGCCTAGGATCGTTTTCAGGATAAAGTTTACCAACAATGGTTGAAATATTGGGCTTTAAAAATCCAACACCAACAACAATTAATGATAGTGCAAGATAAAATATATTAATGGCATTTGTATCTCGGACTACCTCGCCTGCTACCATCGAGGCTTGTGTGCCTTCAACAGCCATCAGTAAATGCCCAAGCACTAAAAGAATGCCACCAAAAATCACGGCTTTTCTCATACCTAGGTATCTATCAGCTAATAAGCCACCTATTAATGGTAAAGCATAAACTAATCCAGCATATGAACCGACTACGTTCAATCCACCCACATCAGAAAACAAATGATATTTTGTGAGGTATAGTAACAATAGGAATTTCATTCCATAAAAGGAAAAGCGCTCCCAAAGTTCGGTTGCAAAACACACATAAAGTCCTTTTGGGTGGCCCCATAACAGGTCTCCATTATCAAAAGCTTTTGTATTAGTTGTTTCGGTTGTCATAAAGTGTCCCCTTTAAAATCATAACAAATATTAGTGTATGCCATGCATACGTTTTTTCAAAAATGGATTTAAAATTAAGAGCACAAGACCAGCTCCGATTGTAATCCCTGTGAACAATAAGAAGAATACTGATAAACCATACTCTTCTGAAATTTGATCAATATAACTACCGGTTGCACCGGCCAATTTATTAGCGATTGCATTTGATAAGAACCAGATACCAAACATTAGGCTCATAAACTTAGCCGGAGCTAACTTACTGACATAAGATAAACCTACTGGAGATAAACACAACTCACCCATGGTGTGAAACCAATAAGCAATAATTAAGAACCACATAGAAATTGATGCTGTTTGTGCGCCAAGTTGAATGCTATTTGATCCGTAGGCTAATACAGCAAAGCCTACACCCATAAGGATTAAACCTAAGGCAAACTTAACAGGTCCAGAAGGGTTATATTTTGTCGCCCACAACTTAGAGAATAATGGGGCAAAGGCAATAATAAAGAAAGAATTAAGGATACCAAACCATGAAGCTGGAACAGTTACTGTATCACCAGCAGTATATTCACGTACCAACATCCAAATGACTATCGCCCAAATTCCGGCAAATCCTAGCCCAAGAATAATATTGGATAAAGCATATTGTTTGTAAGTTTGTTTGAAAAGTAATATTAGAACCCAGGTAATTATAGCAACAGGGCCGACGGTTAATATGAGATTAACTGTTGTAAAAATAGTAGCGACAGAACCTGTTAAGGCACGTTGCGTATAATCTTTAGCAAAGATGGTCATAGAACCACCAGCTTGTTCAAATGCCATCCAGAAGAAGATAGTAAAGAAAGCTAATACACCAATAACAATTAATCTGTCTCTGATGATAGTAGGATCTTTTTCTTCGTTCTCGTCTTCAGCTTCTTCGTGTCTATCGGATGGTTTCGAACCAATGTTGCCAAATATTCCTTGTGCAAGATAAAATTGCATCATACCAACAAACATAAAAATACCAGCTAAACCAAAGCCCCAGTTCCAACCGACTTTTTCACCGACATAACCACATAGCATAATACCTAAAAAGGCACCTGCGTTGATACCCATGTAAAAGATTGTATAAGCAGAATCTTTTTTATCGCTGCCTTTATCATATAATCCGCCAACAATAGTCGAAATATTTGGTTTAAAGAATCCATTGCCTGCAATTAATAAACCTAAACCAATGTAGAAAAATATCTCTGTTTCCATTGCCATTGAAGCATGACCTAATGTCATTATTAATGCACCAAGTACCACACAAAATCTAGATCCAAGGAATTTATCGGCAACCCAGCCACCTAATATTGGGGTTAAATAGACAAGTCCTGTATAAGTACCATAAAGTTTCAATGCGTCAGCTCGTTCCCAACCCCAGCCATTGGCAGAGATATCACTGACTAAAAATAAAACCAATAATGCGCGCATTCCGTAATAACTAAAACGCTCCCACATTTCGGTAAAAAACAGGATGAATAATCCTGCTGGATGGTCTAAAACTGTGCCAGTTGCACCAGCTCCCAGTTTATTGTTTAAATCGTTTGTTGTTGTACTCATAAATTATATTATCCCCAATTTGTTTAAATTGTCGCTTGTGATTTTTTCAAAGCGTTTTATCATATCATAAATTCCATATTTGAACCCGTAAATTTTACAGAATCAACATGCCCCTAAAGCTAAGCTATTTCTTCTATTCAAGATATGTTATCAATAATATGATTGGCAAGAAATAAGTTAATTTTGAGTTCGATATTGTTGTCTTGTAATATTAGAAACAAAACATTAAAATCACGCCATGAATACATTAAAGAATAAAACAATATTTCTAACTGGTGCCTGTGGTGGATTAGGTTCAGAGTTGGCATTGGCATTTTGCTTACAACAGGCAGATGTGATTATTTCAGATAAAAACCCACGTTCGTTAGATATTATGTGCGATAAAATTGTTGAGCAAGGGGGTAAAGAACCACTTGTTTATCCCATGGATTTAGTGGGGGCAACACCCAGTGATTTTATTCAATTAGCTAATACTATTGAAGAAAATATCGGGCAATTAGATGCGCTAGTTCATACAGCTGCTGAATTTTCTGGTTTGACAGAGTTCGCTCACTATGAGGCAACACGTTGGTTAAAAGAGATGCAAATTAACCTCAATTCTCCTGTGTTTTTAACTCAATCTTTAATTCCATTATTAAAAAAATCTCAAGGTTCTATTGTTTTCACACTAGATAATGAAAAGACATTATCTAAGGCTTATTGGGGAGCTTATGGTACATGTAAAACCGCAATTGGACATTTCGCCAAGACTTTGGGCGAAGAGTTGGAAAGCGAAAAAATTAAGGTTGCTACCATTACACCAGAACCCATGAAGACTCAACTCCGTTCAAAAGGTTGGCCAGCAGAAGACAGTTCTCGTTTAATTGACCCGGTTCAAATGGTAGATGAATATATTAAGTTAATTAGTGAATAATTGCAGGCCTGTCAATAGTCATCACTTGTTTGGTAAATGGCTTGCCTTGTGAAAACCCAATGATTTTAAGTGTTTCACCAGGTTTTGATCGAGCAATGATTTCTCTATAGTGGCGTTGATCTAGGATTGCTGTTTCATTGATATGGGTTATGATGTCATTATGTAATAATCCAGCATTGTGAGCAGGAAAGTCCCTATAAACAGTATAAATTACTACACCTCTTTCTGGTTGGACCAGTCTTTGCCTATAAAAATTTTGTGGGCTGTATAAAACTACACCAAGCCAACCACGTAATACTTTTCCATTCTTCAAGATTTCTTGCATGATGAGTTTTGTGGCATTTGAAGGAATAGCAAAATTGATACCTTGCGCACCATTTTGATTATAATTCGCAGTGCTAATACCAACTAAATCACCATTCGCATTGATGAGTGCTCCACCTGAATTACCATCATTAATTGCGGCATCTGTTTGTATAAAATTTTCAATAGTACTCACTGAAAGACCACTTCTTCCTTTGGCGCTAACAATTCCCAGTGAAACAGATTGGCTCAGTCCATAAGGGTTGCCGACTGCCATGACAATGTCGCCTGTTTGTGTTGAGTCAGAATCTGCGAATACTGCTGGTTTTAAATTAATGGCTTCCACTTTTAAAACGGCAATATCGGTGACACTATCGGAGCCAATGATTTTGGCTTCCAGTAAAGTATTGTCCCATAGAGAAACAATAACTTGTGAGGCATTTTTAATAACATGGAAATTGGTCACAATATAACCGTCATCTGACATCACGACGCCGGAGCCTAGGTATTGTCTGGTCTCTGATTGCGGGGTTAATGAACTAAGCCCCATGAATTTTTGTAATTCTGGGTTGGTCAAGGGATTTCTAGCTACTTCGCGATAGGTATAAATACTCACTACTGATGGTGCGATCTTATTGACAGCTGGAGCATAACTTGCTGGAGAAGAGTTTTGGGTGGACTGAATCGATCTTTTATTGACAATTTCTGGCTTAAAATAGACAATTAAAAATCCAATAGCTAATCCAACAATAGCAGATTGAATAATAAATTTGATAATAGATAAATGTTTACTCATGATTGTTGGTGTTTATTATGGTTGACTTTTATATGTGGGAATTGTACCTGAATAAAAGAGTGTAAAATGAAAATTAACGCAAATTTAATGTTTTTGATTTGTGAATTGATGTATTAGAATAATTGAATACATGTTTATGTGTAAAAATAATTAATTTTAGAGTAAAATTCCACAAATAATGTGTAATAAAAAAGTAGGAGTGTGTAAACATGACTGATAAAGTCAATGAAAGTCGCAGAAATCTTCTGATTGCAACCTCGGCTGTAGGAGCAATTGGTGCAGGTTTTGCTGCGGTTCCATTTTTAAAAGCTTGGTTGCCAAGTGAGCGAGCTAAAGCGGCTGGCGAACCGGTTACTGCCAATATTTCTAAATTAGAAGTGGGTCAAAAAATCCAATTAATGTGGAGAGGTCAACCAATATTTATCGTAAAAAGAGATAAAACATTATTGGAAACACTTCCTGGATTAAATGATAGGTTAAAAGATCCTGAGTCTAATGACAGTATTCAACCTGAGTTTGCTAAAAACTTGCACCGTTCTCAAAAAGAAGAGTTGTTGGTGATGGTTGGTATTTGTACACATTTAGGCTGCTCTCCTAAAGTTTACCCAGAAATCGTGCCTCAGGCATTTGATGCTGATTGGAAAGGTGGTTTTTTCTGCCCTTGTCATGGCTCAACATTTGATATTTCTGGTCGCGTATTCAGTGGTTCACCTGCAGGAACAAATATGGTAATTCCTCCATATGTATTTGTGGATGAGAATAACTTGATTGTTGGTGTTGATTCATTAGAAGGAGGTGCGTAATGGGTAAAGCAGTAAATTCATCAAAAAGTTCGACTGGTTTAATGGGTTGGATTGATGCGCGTCTACCAGTGACAAAAGCTTACAAAGAACATTTGTCAGAGTATTATGCGCCAAGCAATTTCAACGTTTGGTATTTCTTTGGTTCATTATCATTATTGGTTTTAGTCAATCAACTGTTAACTGGTGTGTGGCTAACTATGCATTACAAACCTGATGCAGAACAAGCCTTTGGTGTGGTTGAATACATTATGCGTGATGTGCCTTGGGGTTGGTTAATTCGTTACCTTCATACAACAGGTGCCTCGGCATTCTTTATCGTTGTTTACCTACACATGTTTCGTGGTTTAATGTATGGATCATATAAAAAGCCAAGAGAATTAGTTTGGTTGCTAGGTATGTTTATTTATCTAGCGTTAATGGCAGAGGCCTTTATGGGTTATGTATTACCATGGGGCAATATGTCATTTTGGGGCGCTAAAGTAATTACACAATTATTTGGTGTTATTCCTTATATAGGTGATGGTTTGCTTGAATGGATTCGTGGTGATTACAATGTATCTGACGCAACTCTTAATCGTTTCTTTGCATTGCATGTTGTTGCTCTTCCAATTGTTTTATTGTTATTGGTAGTGTTACACATTCTTGCTTTGCACACAGTGGGTTCAAATAATCCAGACGGTGTTGATATTAAGAAAAATAAAGATGAAAATGGTATTCCGAAAGATGGCATTCCTTTCCACCCTTATTATACTGTGAAAGATATTTTCGGTGTTGGTATGTTTCTATTGGTATTTATGTTTATTGTTTTTGTTAAGCCAGATATGGGCGGATTATTCTTAGAACACGATAATTATAATATTGCTAATCCAGGTTCTACACCTGAACACATTAAGCCTGTATGGTATTTCACGCCTTTCTTTGCGATATTGAAAGTAGTGCCAAATCCATTATGGGGAATGATTGCCATGTTCTCAGCCATTATTATGTTGTTCTTATTACCATGGCTTGATAGAAGCGAAGTGAAATCAATTAGATACCGTTTAATGCCTTTCAAAGTAGCATTGTTTTCCTTTGTATTTTCATTCATCGCATTGGGTTATTTGGGAATGATAGGTTGGGGAGATATGGAGAAATTAGTAGCACGTATATTAACGGCTGTTTATTTTGGTTATTTTGCCTTTATATTCTTTTATTCAAAAAATGAAAAACATAAACCAATTCCAGAGAGGTTGACACACTAATGAAAAATTTACTTTTAATAGCAGCACTGTTATTGTCTGCAAATGTGTTGGCTTCAGGTGGTGGCTCACAATTAGAATCTGCACAAACTAATATTCGTTCAACTCAATCATTGGTTAATGGTGCAAAACTCTATATGAATTATTGTTCTGCTTGTCATTCTTTGCAATACCAAAGATATAGCAGAATGGCTGAGGATTTAGGTTTGTCAAAAGATGAAGTCACAGAAAACCTCATCTTTACTGGGACTAAGTTTAGCGGCCATATAACAAAAACTATGGATGATGAACAAGTTAAGGCTAAAGGTTGGTTTAACAACTCTTTTCCTAAAGATTTAACTTTAGTCGCTAAAGCCCGTGGTAATGATTGGCTGTTTACTTATTTGAAGAGTTTTTATAAAGATTCTGAAAAATCTACCGGTTGGAACAACACGCTTTTTCCTGATGTATCCATGCCCAATGTCTTATGGGAATTGCAAGGTATACAAAAAGCAAATTTTGAAGAGCATAAAGATGAGAATGGAATAGTTAGCCATACTTTTACTGGCTTTGAAAATATAACAGAAGGAAAGTTATCACATGAAGAATTTGATAATTCTGTCCGCGATATCGTTAACTTTTTGGCTTATACAGCCGAACCTGCTCAGTTAATACGTCTTGCGTATGCTCCTTGGGTTATGTTGTTCTTGGTGATATTCACCTTCTTAGCTTATTTATTAAAGAAAAATTATTTTAAAGATATTCATTAAATTTCAATAAGTTACAATATTAAAAAGGCGGTTTGAGAGCAATTTCAAACCGCCTTTTTTTGCTTTTAGTATGGCAAAAATGCTACAATGCGCGACTTTGCTTAAAATGAGCTATAAATTACACCTAACAAAGGAGAATTGAGCAGTGATAATTCCAGCTAGAGGACGTTCTATAATATCAGTATATTCAGTATCTGATTCATATGATAGTCACAGAATTAGATTCTTATTAAAAACTAAAAATATCAGCAGCGTTGATGTTATTGAAGTTGATCCATTAAATCCACCAGAAGATTTAATTCACATTAATCCTTATCACTCTACACCAACAGTAGTCGATCGTGATTTGGCTCTTTATGGAACAACAGTTATTACAGAGTATTTAGATGAAAGATACCCACATCCACCATTAATGCCACCTGATCCAGTTACTCGTGCAAAATTACGTTTATACACATATAGAATGGAGAAAGATTGGTTGTGTTATGTTCCTAAATTAGAAAGTGGAACGATGGAAGAAAAGAAAGTAGCTGTAGAGGAATTAACGGCAAAGCTAAATGGTTCTGTTGAGTTATTTGAAGAAACAAAATTCTTTTTAAGTGATGAAATGACATTAGTTGATACTTGTTTAGCTCCATTTTTATGGCGCCTTGAGCATTATGGTTTAGATTGGGAAGAACTTCCTAAGGCAATCAGAACTTATGCACATATGATATTTAGAAAAGAATCATTTAAGCAAAGTGTATCAGAACAAGAACGAGAAATGCGTTTCGATTTTTAGGATAGTTATTAAATGAACTCATCAAAACCTTATATTATTCGTGCGTTACATGAATGGATTAGCGATAACAACTGTACACCATTAGTCTTGGTGAGTTCTAATCATGAAAGTGTTCAAATTCCGGCAGGTATAGACGAAGATGGTAAAGTTGTTTTAAATATCTCTTATGGAGCTACTAAGAATCTAGAAATCATTACTGAAGGCATTATGTTCGATGCTAGATTTTCTGGGCTCAGTCAAAATCTTTATGTGCCTATGGATAGCATTTTGGCAATTTACGCCAGAGAGAATGGACAAGGCATGATGTTTGGCGAAAGTGAAAGTAGCGAACCACCTCCTTCTGATCCAGTTAAACCCACAAATAAGAAATCAGAGCTTAAGTCTGTACCAAGTGAAAAGAAACCAGATAGTAAAAGTTTCTTGAAAGTGGTAAAATGACTACGTGAAAGAAAAACAATACAAAACATTCAAAGAGTTCTATCCCTTTTATCTCAGCCAACACAGCGATAAAACCTGTCGAGCACTACATGTGATTGGTTCGACGTTAATCATTGTATTAATTATATTTGCAGTATATTTCCGACAATATAGATTGTTTCTGGCTATCCCAATTATTGGCTATGGTTTTGCTTGGGTTGGACACTTTGTATTTGAAAAAAATGTCCCAGCTACTTTTACCTATCCTCTTTATAGTCTAATGGGAGATTGGGTTATGTGGTGGCAAACAATTACACGACAAATAAAGTTATAAAAGCTGATTCTTTAAGATTCTGCTGCTACAGGTTGTTCGAGATTTTTAGGTTTTGGTAAATAACGTAACCAAACCAACCATATAATCAATGCATCAAGAATAATTAATGCCTGCCATAAATAGAGGTGGAACCAGTCAAACCAATTTTTATCCCATTGTAATAAATAATATAGGGATATAATTCTAACTACGTTTAGTATTTGAATACCAAAAAACCCAAGTATAAAACCATAGATTTTATGTTTGAAACTTGATGGAAAAGCAAAAATGGCTGCAAATAACACAATCACAGCTTCTACACCGTTGCAACCTGCGGCAATTTGAACTGCTTGGCCAGTACTTGTGCTGCGAATCACATCAGCTATTGATTCAACGTCACTATCAAACATCTGCATAATTGCAGCACTAAAAGTGGCAAGAAAGCCAGTAAATGGAAGTATTACAGCTTGTCTTATAGGTTCGTACAATTCAAGCGTAAATAGCGTGATAACTATAACAATAAATAAAAACGTGAATCGAACCATAAGAAAGAAATGTTAAAAAGGATTAGATATTCTATATATTTTAAGATTTTTATCTATGAATTGTTGCTATTTAAATTAAATTTTAATGTTTAATGAAATAATAATATTCTCTTAACGAAACGATAACACAAATGTTAGTATAATTGATTCCAAGTTAAGTTAGATACAGGTGCTTCGACACAGGATTACGAACTATATTACATAGCATCTACTTTTAGCCCAAGATTAGTGAAAACTCATCTTGGGTTTTTTTTTATTTATATTCAAACAAGCCAATGGAGAAAGTATGAAAATACTTGTAATAGAAGACAATACTGATATCGCCGCTAATATAGTCGATTTCTTTGAAGACAAAGGGCATATCGTGGATTATGCAGCTGATGGAATCACAGGTCTACACTTTGCTGTCACTCAGGATTTTGATGTTATTGTTTTAGATTTAATGTTACCGGGAATGGACGGTCTAGATGTTTGTAAAAAGCTGCGCAAAGATGCAGACAAAAACACCCCCGTGTTAATGTTGACAGCAAGAGATAGTCTAGAACAAAAATTACAAGGATTTGAATATGGTGCAGATGACTATATGGTCAAGCCTTTTGCCTTACAAGAACTAGAAGCAAGAGTGACAGTCCTATCCAACCGAATAACAAGTGCCTCTCAAAAAGTATTAACAGTAGCTGATTTAGAATTTGATACCAATACTTTAATTGTCAAAAGAGCAGGAAAGGAATTAGAAATGAATCCTACTGGCTTGAAATTATTAAAGCGATTAATGGAGTCCTCTCCATGGGTTGTTCCAAGACACGAATTAGAACTTAAAGTTTGGGGTGAAGAAATGCCTGATAGTGATTCTTTAAGGGTGCATATTCATGGCTTACGAGCTACAATTGATAAGCCATTTGATAAACCCTTAATTCACACAAGACACGGAATTGGCTACCGTATAGCAGATTTGGATGAAGTTTCGAAATAAACTTAAATATAGAATTATTGTTGCATTTTTAGCACTGAGTACAATCCTTGGTGTTTTATTTGCAACAACAGCACTTACCATCAGACAAAATTTAAGTACTAACCTTATTGGTGAATCCATTAAGGATAACTTAGACGTTTACATGGATAAATTTGCCAAAGACCCACAAGGAGCCAGAGGCGAAGCAATGGCTTCTAACGTAACGGCTTTAGTCACAACACCTGAAAGAATGGCGCTGGATCTCCCCATAAGTTATGCTGATTTAGATGATGGTGTACATGATATTACAGAAAAAGGTAAACAACTGAAGGTGGCCGTTAATAAACGCCATATAATTGAAGGTAGAGAGGTTTGGGGATTTATTATATTTGATGTCACGACTCCTGCCAATGAAAATAAATTGGTTTATTCTGCACTTGCAGGTGTGTTTGTTCTGTTTACAATAGTTGCCTACTTTTTAGCGATTTACGCTTCTAAGAAGATTCTCAAACCACTAAGCCATTTATCATCAATGGTACAACGCCAAAATAATGAAACCCATGATTTAGCATCTCACTTTTCTGATGATGAGGTTGGTCAATTAGCAAAAGCATTGGATGATTACTCTGATAGAATCAGTAATATAGTAAACCGAGATAAAGAATTTAATGCAGATGTCAGTCATGAACTAAGAACTCCATTAGCAGTCATATCTAGTACAGTTGAATTAATCATGTCACAACCAGACATAGATGAAAAGACGCAATTGAGACTAAACCGCGTAGAAAGGGCTGTGAAACAATCTGCTGAATTAACAGAAACATTATTGCTGTTAGCAAGAGAAGAACAAAAAGTAGATAAGAACTTGAAAAGGACTCAGGTTGGTAGCTTGATTAAAGAGATTATAGATAATTTTGAAGCAACCATAAAGTTGAAAAAACTTACGGTTGAAATAATAGAAAAAGATTGGCTACAAGTAAAAGCCCCAGCGGCTGTAGTTTCTGTAGCGCTAAGTAACCTTATTGGAAATGCCATCAAGTATACACCACAAGGAACTATTCAGATTATTCTTAAGGAAGACAGGGTGTTGGTGGTCGATCAAGGAGCAGGAGTGAGTGAAGAAGAACTGCCTAAATTATTTGATAGACATTTTAGAAGTGATGCAGTTACGCAAAAAGGATCAGGTTTGGGGTTGGCAATAGTTAAACGATTATGTGAATTGTATCACTGGAAGGTAATTATTAGTAAAAATGAAACCAGTGGGTTGACTGCAGAACTTATCTTTAAGATATAAAAGTTTTCTAAGTAACGTCTAGCCAATTATGTAAATGAGAAATACACAAGAAAGTAAATCATGATAAATAACTTTAGTTTTAATAAAATGCCACAATATAAACACATGAGAAAATTTAAAGAAAATCATAAAATGAAAATTATACAATCGCTAATAATTAGCTTATGTTTATTGGTAACTACTATTGGATTTTGCCAAGTGGCGAATACGCCCAAAGCACCAACAATTGCTGCCAATAGTTACATATTGATGGATTATAATTCAGGTATACTTTTAGCAGAACTTGACATAGACAAACAGGTAGAACCTGCAAGCATCACAAAAATGATGACAGCTTATGTTGTGTTTTCAGAAATTAAATTAGGAAATTTAAGACCAGAAGATAAAGTCACAGTCAGTGAAAAAGCTTGGAGAACAGGCGGTTCAAAAATGTTTATCGAAGTAAACAAAAAAATTAGTGTAGAGAACTTAATAAAAGGAATGGTAATTCAATCGGGCAATGACGCTTGTGTAGCATTGTCTGAACACATAGCTGGAACTGAAGAAACCTTTGCCGATTTGATGAATCAACATGCTGAAAGATTAGGTATGAATAATTCATATTTTGCCAATGCCACAGGGTTACCTGCAGAAGGACATTATATTACAGCTAAAGATGCAGCAATATTAGCAAAAGCCATAATAGAAGAATTCCCCAAATATTTTGAAATTTTTTCAGAAAAAGAATATACCTTTAATGAAATCACTCAGCACAATAGAAATACCTTGCTTTGGCGCGACCCTTCGGTTGATGGATTTAAGACAGGACATACAGAAGCAGCAGGGTATTGTTTAGTCTCAACCGCTAAGCGTAATGGTATGCGTTTGATTTCGGTAGTTATGGGAACAAAATCACAAAAAGCCAGAGCAGATGAAAGTCAAAAATTACTTAATTACGGATTTAGATTTTTTGAAACCAATTTACTTTATAAGGGCAATGAAAAAAGGGTGAATATTGAAGTTTGGAAAGGAGAAGAAGAAAATGTAGATTTAGGGTTGGCTGAAGATTTGTATGTAACAATTCCTCGCGGTGAATACAAAAATTTACAAGCAAAAGTTGATATGCCAAATTATATCAATGCACCAATAACAGCCAAACAAGCTATTGGACAACTAAATATTCAACTTGATAATAAGCAAATCGTATCAAAACCGTTGATAGCATTAAAACCTATCACAGCAGGTGGTTGGTGGACACGTACAACCGATAGTATGGGATTATGGTTTAAATCCTTTGGAGGTGATGATGACTAAAAGAACAATAGACAACATTGTTGGAAACCAAGAAAAAAAGCCAGAAGGGCTAACTTTCCCCTGCCAATACCCAGTAAAAGCCATGGGTGAAAACACCCAAAGATTTTTACAAGAAATGTTATTTATCGCACAAAAACATTGTCCAGATACACAGGAACATCATGTCAAAACAAATGTGAGTAAAACTGGTAAATATCAATCAGTGACAATTACAGTTGACGTAGAAACCCGAGTACACTTGGAAGGCTTGTACATGGAAATAAAAAGCCATAAAGATGTCAAATGGACACTATAAAATCAGCAGAAATAAAACTCAAATATTTAGGCTTGAGTGAATACGAACCAGTTTGGCGAGCCATGCAAACATTCACCGACCAAAGAGATAAAAGTACCCTGGATGAATTATGGATGGTAGAACATCCACCAGTATTTACTCAAGGTCAAGCTGGTAAACCAGAACATGTACTTAATCCTGGTGGCATCCCAATCATTCAAGTAGATCGTGGTGGGCAAATCACCTATCATGGGCCTGGACAAATAGTCATTTATCCATTGATTGATTTAAAAAGACACAAGATAGGCATAAAAGCCTTAGTAAATGGCATTGAAGAAGCCTTAATAAGGACGATAGCAGAATATGGAGTTACCGCTAATCGCCGTGAGAAAGCGCCTGGAGTGTATGTCGACAACAAAAAAATAGCCTCACTTGGTCTTAGGGTACGCAAAGGCTGTACTTTTCATGGCCTTGCCTTTAATATTCGCATGGATTTAGAACCATTTTCACGAATCAATCCCTGCGGCTATGCAGGACTTGAGGTTGAGCAATTGAGCCAATTGAATCCAACTGTTGAAATTGATGAAGTACAAAATAAATTAATAAAATATTTGTGTGAAATATTAAATTTCACACAAAAAATATAAGCGTCATTCCTGCTAAGGCAGGAATCTCCAAGAACAACACATTTAAAAAATAGATTCCTACTTTCGTAGGAATGACAAGCAAGGCATTAACAAATGACAGACTCAATACCTCTAACTATTATTCCTGGAAAAAAACAACTAGGTGGCGATAAAACTAAACGTAACCGTGCGGGATTTGACACCAATGTACCAACATTACGTAAACCAGATTGGATACGCGTGCGTTTACCAATTGGTAATGCCGTAGAAAAATTAAAAAAGAAAATCAGTAACAATGCCCTAGTGACAGTTTGTGAAGAGGCCTCTTGCCCTAATATTCATGAATGTTTTACCAAAGGTACAGCTACCTTTATGATACTTGGAGAAGTTTGTACACGTAGGTGTTCATTTTGTGATGTGGCCCATGGAAGACCCTTGCCTGTCGATGTGAATGAACCCGCTAATTTGGCCAAAACCATTGCAGAAATGGGGTTGCGTTATGTAGTGATTACATCGGTAGATAGAGATGATTTAAAAGATGGAGGCGCGCAGCATTATGTGGATTGCATAAGAGCTGTTCGCAAAGCCTGCCCTGATATCAGAATAGAAATACTTACACCTGATTATCGCGGTAAAGGACGCATGGATGTCGCCTTAGATATATTGGCGCAAGAACTACCAGATGTGTTTAATCACAATTTAGAAACAGTACCTCACCATTACAAAAGTGTCAGACCTGGAGCCGATTATCAATGGTCACTAACATTGCTTAAACGCTTCAAAGAAAACCACCCAGAAATACTCACAAAATCTGGTATCATGTTAGGACTAGGCGAAACTTACGAACAAGTACAGGAAACCTTGCGCGATTTAGCTAACCACAATGTTGATATGATAACAATGGGGCAATACCTGCAGCCGACAAAACACCATCATCCTGTGATGTATTATTGGACCCCACGAGAATTCAAAGAAATAGAAGAATATGGTTACAGTTTAGGCTTCACACATATTGCCAGTGGCCCATTAGTTCGATCAAGTTACTTCGCCGATCAATCAGCAGAAGAAGCGTGGATTGAACAAAAATGCAAATAACACAAGTGATTGAATTGAAAGTGGGTTCTTAAAATAAAAGGGTACTGACCCGAATACTGCTAAGTTAACCCTTTTTAGCACGTTTCTTTCCCCTATGTGGAAGTTCCTTCATTATTTCTCTTGGCTGGGTCATTAATTGATAGGGCTTTGGCCTTCGTTTGACACATCTTGGCTCACTTCGACCTAGTTGTTGATAGAGAACAGATTGTGCTATGGCATCTATTAAAGTTTGTTTTATTCGTCTTGTTTGGTGTTGTTTATTTTCGCATAAATTTATAATAGTTTGCCAATGCCGAAGAGCCTGAATTGTAGCTTTAAAACTGATTAATCTAGGCTTGACTTTTGCTTGGATTGCGGCTTTCAACATTAAGCTTCTAATACAATTGTAAGCTATAAAATGCATCAATATTTCTTTATGTACCATGGCAGGGGTTTTGCAACGAAGTATATCCATTCCCATGGTGGTTTTTATGTCTCGAAAGAATAACTCTACATCCCAACGTTGATAATATAAATCTGCGATTTCATTAGCTGTGTATTTTTGTGCATCAAGTAAGGTTGTGATTATATGAAATGATTTAACCCTGAATCCCTCATTTTTTACGGTTACTTTAATTTGCCTCAAAGTTAGTGGTAAGGCCTGAGTTTAGTCGACACTTTATAGCTTCTCAAAAAACTTCTGCTCAAAAACGGCAGGCGCGACACGACCATTGTGAGTGTGCCGACGTTTTGGATTATAGAACATTTCAATGTAAT
>Ga0209345_10003190_pt1 | contig 17089 bp, 17 predicted proteins | sample Cruoilmetagenom7_FD_187294 | JGI IMG/M metagenome (GOLD analysis project Ga0209345, IMG submission 187294) | Oil polluted marine microbial communities from Coal Oil Point, Santa Barbara, California, USA - Sample 7 (SPAdes) (version 2) | ecosystem: Environmental > Aquatic > Marine > Oil seeps ...
TCCGAGAATGCCCTTTTCCCCAAACTCTTCGCCTGCCTGTGCGTTGCACGCAGACAGGTCATGCCCGAAAAAATTATCCTCGGAATATCAACTATATGCCTGTGGTAATTTTTTTGGGTATTCCTCGATTTTGGAAAAAATTGCTATTCTCGGACAGCCTCCTAGCGCTACCGGAGGGAGACCAAAACATATTGTAGCAGTGGTCAGGGTCATCTCCCAGCGAAAGCAGGCTGAGGAGGCATTGCAGGAGAACGAAGAGCGTTTACAGTCCATTACTGATAACACGACGGCAGTTATCTATTTGAAGGACCGTGTTGGTAAATACATTTTAATCAACAGCCAGTACGAAACCCTGTTTCATATAAGGATCAGGTCATAGACAAAACCGATTACGACATCTTCCCAAGAGAAATGTCCGATGCCGGAACAGGGATGTTTTCGGAGGATATGGAGCGAATCTTTAAGCCCTTTTATACAAAAAAGAAAATGGGTAAAAGCGGGACGGAATTAGGTATGGCTGCGGTATGGGGGACGGTAAAAGACCATGGCGGCTACATTGAAACCACTCGCAGGAACATTGTAATCCCGTTCACATGTTCTTAAAAAATGATTCCAAAAGCATTAAATTCAGACCTCGGCAATTAACTGAAAATTACGCAAATTTTTAGGACAAAAAAGCTTTGGCCGATGATACCTAAAGATGCTGGTTGCTGGTTGAAATAAAATATTCTATCAATACATGGGTGATGCGGACTCCTAAAAAAACGCCGCCGCCGCCTAAACCGACCCGAATTTATTGAGATGTTACATATTTCATGCTTAAATTACCGAGGTCTGTAAATTACTAAAAATTCCCATTTTGGAATAATCCTGCCGGCATGCAAGGCAAGCTGTACGCCGTAATCTCAAACCCGGACAATGGATTCTTGATGAGCCAAACCATAGAAGATCAGACACAGATCATTCTAGACAGTATTGCAGATGGCGTTTTCACCATCGATATGGACCGGAAAATCACATCCTTTAACAGGGCTGCAGAGAAAATAACGGGGATCAAGAAAGAAGAGGCCCTGGGTCGCCACTGCTGGGAAGTGTTTCGTGCCAGCATTTGCGAAAAAGAATGTGCCCTGCATCGCACCATAGAGACCGGACAGCAAATCATTAACCAGGCTATTTTTATCGTCAGTTCGGAAGGCGAACGCATCCCTATCAGTATCTCAACGGCTATTCTGAAAGATAAGGAAGGCAGTGTGATCGGAGGAGCAGAAACTTTTCGGGACCTCAGCCTTGTTGAAGCCCTGAGAAAGGAACTCTCAGGCCGGCACTCCTTTCATGATATCATCAGCAAAGACAAAGAAATGCTGCGACTTTTTGGAATGCTTGAACAGATATCTGAAAGCGATACGACTGTTCTACTTGAAGGGGAGAGCGGAACAGGAAAGGAGCTTTTTGCCAAGGCAATCCACTCTCTCAGTCATAGAACTATCGGGCCGATGATAACAATAAACTGTGGATCTTTACCTGATACCCTTCTCGAATCCGAACTTTTCGGATATAAAGCCGGCGCCTTTACAGACGCAAAAAAGGATAAACCCGGGCGCCTGGCCCGGGCAAAAGGCGGTACCCTTTTCCTGGATGAGATCGGTGACATTTCTCCTGCTTTGCAGGTAAGACTTCTCCGTGTTCTTCAGGACAAAACCTATGAACCTCTTGGAAGCACCTCAACTGAAACTGCTGATGTCCGGATTGTTGCTGCAACCAATAAAGATCTCGAAACGCTTGTAAAAGAAGGGAGGTTTCGGGAGGATCTGTACTACCGAATCAATGTAGTAAAGCTTAAACTACCGCCGCTTAGGGAACGTAAAGGGGATATTCCTCTTCTGGTTGAGCATTTCATCAAAAAGTTCAGTCAGCTTAACAGCAAAGAGATTCAAGGGGTTACGCAGGAAGTGCTGCCCATCCTGATGTCACATGACTTTCACGGGAACATCCGGGAACTGGAAAACATCATTGAATACGCAACCGTTGTCTGCAAAGACAGCCTGATCGGCATCGAACACCTGCCTGACTACCTCCGTGAAAGGCTGGTTGCGGAAAAAAACATTACTGCCAAAAAAAATGGAGAAAAAGATGGGTCATGGGAAAGCATCGAAAGGAATTACATTTACGATGCCTTAATGAAAAACAAATGGAACAGAAAGGCCACTGCAGCGCAACTGGGTATACACCCAACCACTCTCTGGAGGAAAACCAAACAATTTAATCTTGAGATTCCCAAAAAGGACGGCCGCACAAAAATAATCTAGCCCCAAGCGAACGTTGCATTAATGCAATATATTTCAATCCATAGCATTGCATCAATGAATCGACGCAACACTATCCAATCTTATATCTAAAACCCATCACCATAATTATTTTCTTATATATCAAATAGATGCAGATTTTTTAACATTGCATCCCTTTTGGCACGAGAAATGCTACTGTTCTCAATAAAATGAACATTGCAATGCGTTTTTATCGCAGAAGGAGTGCTAATCATGAAAGTGGCTGTAAGTAGTACCGGGAAGGATTTGGATTCACAGATCGATCCACGTTTTGGTCGATGCGCCTATTTTCTGATCGTCGAAATCAACGATATGAATTTTGAGGCTTACGACAATGAGAATATCGCTTTGGGTGGCGGTGCCGGCATTCAATCGGCTCAGTTTGTTGTTTCCAAAGGGGCAAAAACCGTGATAACGGGCAACTGCGGCCCCAATGCGGTACGTACGCTTAATGCTGCAGGGATTGAACTCTTCGTGGGACACACAGGCCCGGTAAGGGCGGCCCTGGAAAGGTTCAAAACCGGTGAATTCAGGCCAACGAGTGAAGCCAATGTGTCTGACCATTACGGTATAGGAGAAATGGGAGGTGTAGCGCAGACACAGCAGGGCCAGGTCTTTGGCGGCGGCAGGGGTATGGGACGCGGCATGGGCGGAGGAAAAGGTCTGGGACGCAATAAGGGCACAGCAGGATTGTCAGGAGAGGGGGCACAGGAGACGGGTAATTTTTCGAAGCCACAGGAACTAGACCTTCTCAAAAGGCAGGCAAACGATCTAAAAGAACAGATGGAAGCACTACAGTCACGCATCAATGGATTAGAAAAAACGCAATGAATAACAACTCCGGCAGAAGGTAATTTGTATGAGGATAGCCATTCCCATCTGGGACGACAAAATTTCTCCTGTTTTAGATACTGCCTCCAAGCTCTTAGTTGTTGAAGTAGAAGACCAGAAGGAGACCTCCCGTTTTGAAATATATCTGGATGAACATGAGCTGTCTCGAAGATGTATCCGCATTCGCGGCATGGATGTAGACCTTCTGATATGTGGCGCCGTATCGCGCCCTTTTCACAGGATGCTGATAGGTTCCGGAATCAACATTATTCAAGACATATCCGGTCATCCAGAGGAAGTTCTAAAAGCTTATCTTCACGAAAAGCTTCTCCATTCAGGCTTTTTTATGCCTGGCTGCAGGGGCAACAGAGAACGACATTGCAAAAATCACATTAATGGATCCCGCAAGCACAATAAAAAACGAAAGGGTCCCATAAAGGAATAAAAAAATGAAAATAGCTGTCAGTGCGAGCGGGGATACCCTTGAATCACTAATAGACCCCCTTTTTGGGAGGTGCCCCTATTTTATTATTGTTGATCCGGAGCATATGAGCTTTGAGGCATTCGAAAACCCAAATGTAACGGTCAATGATGCCGGAATTAAATCTGCCCGTTTTGTCGCCTCAAAAGGAGCCGAAATTGTTATTACCGGAAATTGTGGTCCAAAAGCGGTTCAAAAACTTTCAGAAGAGGGAATCGAAATTATCGTAGGACTGATGGGAACCATAAGACAGGTTGTTAAAACATATAAAAAAGGGAGCCTTCTGACAACAGTCAATGCAAATGTCGAGGAATTTTTTGGAAAACGTCATGAAAATGCCACAGGAAAAGACCGAAATCAAAGCCAGGAAAACGCTGAGAGTGTTTCCAGCAACACGCCATGGTTCGGCTATGTCAGACTAAATCAGGAAGAACCAAACAGTTCTGAGTAAAGGAGAGAAACAATAATGTCAAACCAGAGTTGCGGACTAAATAGTCAAGAAGATCAACACGCGGTACAGGACGCTGAGATCAGGGAGCGGTTAAGTCATATCAAGAACAAAATCCTGGTGATGAGCGGCAAGGGCGGCGTAGGAAAAAGCAGTATAGCCGCCTATCTTGCTGTGGTCCTGGCGAACAAAGGTCACAAGGTGGGTCTATTGGATGTAGACCTTCACGGACCGAGTATCCCAAGGTTGTTAGGGGTTAACGGAAGCATTCTGCCCTCTGAGCATCCAGGAAAAGTTTTACCTGTTCATTTAATGCCGAATCTGCATGTCTTATCCATTGAAACCCTTATGGGTGAAAACAAAGATGCGGCAACCATATGGAGGGGGCCGATCAAGATAGGCGTCATCAGACAGTTTATTTCTGATATTGAGTGGTCGGACCTCGACTACCTGGTGATTGATTCTCCACCGGGTACAGGAGACGAACCCCTGACAGTGGCTCAGACCATTCCGGATGCCAAGGCCTTGATTGTAACGACGCCTCAGGAGGTATCTCTGGCTGATGTAAGAAAATCCATCAATTTCTGCCGCCAGGTAAACATGGCAATTCTGGGAATTGTTGAAAACATGAGCGGCTTTATTTGCCCCCACTGCGGAGAGAGGACCGATCTTTTCAAGGCCCACGGGGGAGAAAAAATGGCGGCAAAGGAAAACTTGAAAATGCTTGCCAGGTTACCTATCGAACCCGAGGTCGTAAGGCGGGGCGATGAAGGACTTCTGGCTAACTTGGGAAATGAGAAACTTGCCTATACAGATGAGTTTGCCAAGCTGGCAGATCAGATTGTCAGCTTTAATAATGTGTAACCCGGTTTTCTTGCCCAGTTTCTAAAAAAGGCGGAAACCTTCTGGATTTAATTGTGTAATTATGAAATAATGTTTGCATCATAAATGTGGCGAGAAACCGGGGAAAGGAGGTTTATAGTCATGGCACCAAGCGGGCAAGGAAGAGGTGGCGGAGGAAGAGGTCAGAACCCATCCGGAGGAGGAAAAGGGCTGGGTGGGGGCCGTGGCATGGGCCAGGGCGGGGAATGTGTTTGTCCCAATTGCGGAGAGAAAGCCCCTCATGAGCGCGGGAATCCCTGCTTTGATATGAAATGTCCCAAATGCGGGAGTTCCATGACAAGGGCTTAAACCTGTAACTACCCAGGTTATAAGTTTCACGGTTCACGGTTAAAAGCAATGGATGAAGGGCTCTATTCTTCAGACAAATACCCTGTTCATCCGGTTTTTTGATATGCCAAACAGTTTTGCACACAAAGTCCAGGGAACACGCGATGTCGCTCTGGAAACACGAAGAAAATCCCGATAAAATCGGGTTTAACCGTGAACCCTTGAACCCGACTATCAGTTATAAACCATAGAGAATTACATGATTATCAGCATTGCAAGTGGAAAAGGGGGCACGGGCAAGACAACCGTGGCCACCAATTTAGCCGTTTCTGTGGATTTTGATGTCCAAGTCTTGGACTGTGATGTGGAGGAACCCAATGCGCACCTGTTTCTCCACCCTGTTATCGAAGAGATAACAACGGTCACTTCGCCTGTTCCAAAGGTAGATGAAGACAAATGCACCCTCTGCGGAAAGTGTGCGGAGATATGCCAGTTCAAGGCTATTATTGTGATCGGAGAAACCGTTTTGCCGTTTCCCGAGATGTGCCATAGCTGCGGTGGTTGTATGGAAGTCTGCCCGGAAAAGGCAATCACCGAAACCGGCCGTGAACTGGGCATAATCGAAAAAGGGCACAGGGATGGTCTGGAGTTTGCGCATGGAATATTAAGGGTCGGAGAGGCCATGTCGCCGCCCCTGATCAGAAAAGTCCGATTCTTTACCCGTCCCGACATGCTTACGATCATTGACGCACCGCCGGGAACCTCTTGCCCGGTTATCGCCGCCATGAAGGGGGCGGATTTTGTGCTGATGGTGACAGAACCCACGCCATTCGGCCTGCACGATCTTAAGCTGGCTGTTGAGGCAGTAAAGATCCTGGATATTCCACGCGGACTGGTGATAAACCGCTCAGACATGGGAAATGACCAGGTAAGGGTATATGCCAAGCAGGAGAATCTGCCTGTTCTGATGGAGATCCCATTTGATCGACGTATCGCAGAGGCCTATTCAAGGGGGAAACTTATCGTGGAAGCGATACCCGAATGGAAGGAAAAATTTTCGGAGTTGTACCGCCGTATTGAAGAAATAGCGGTATAATTCCTAGGAGGCTGTCCGCGAATAGCAATTTTTTCCAAAATCGAGGAATACACGAAAAAATTACCACAGGCATATAGTTGATATTCCGAGGATAATTTTTTCGGGTATGACGAAGAGTTTGGGGAAAAGGGCATTCTCGGACAGCCTCCTGGCAAATATTATGAAAGAACTCGTTATTATAAGCGGAAAAGGCGGCACCGGCAAAACGAGCCTGGTTGCAGCGTTTGCCTCGCTGGCTGAAAACAAGATCCTGTGCGACGCAGATGTTGATGCGGCAGATCTTCACTTGCTCATGGCACCCAAAGTGGGGGAACACCACGATTTTCAAGGAGGCAACACCGCAATCATTAATCCAAATTTATGTACCGAATGCGGATTGTGTCGGGACCTTTGCAGATGGAATGCCATTAGCGAAGATTTTAATGTTGACAGCCTTGAATGTGAGGGTTGCGGCGTTTGTGTCTATTTTTGCCCTGAAGAGGCTATCGAGTTCCCGGTGAATACCTGCGGGGAGTGGTATATTTCTGACACCCGTTTTGGTCCCATGGTCCATGCCAGACTGGGCATCGCCGAAGAAAATTCCGGCAAACTTGTTACCCTCGTAAGGATGGAATCCAAGAAACTGGCTGAAGAAAAGGATCTGGATTTGATCATTACAGATGGCCCTCCCGGGATCGGGTGTCCGGTCATAGCCTCCATTGGTGGTGCCTCGGCGGTTCTTATTGTTACGGAACCCACTGTTTCCGGACGTCACGATATGGAGCGTGTTTCACAATTGGCCGCCCATTTCAATGTGCCGGCCATGATGTGCGTGAATAAGTTTGATCTAAACACCGAGCAGACATCCGAAATCGAGGCATTTTCAGTAGAAAAAAACGTAAAGGTTTTAGGTAGAATTCCCTTTGATCCTATTTTTACAAAGTCTATGGTTCAAGGGCAGACGATATTTGAATACAATAAAGGTTCAGAATCGGGACAGGTAATCAGGCTGATCTGGGAGCGCGTAAGCGAAATGCTAGACCTCGGTTGACATAATTGCCGGGCCGAAATAAATTTTGGTTGAGGAGGATATTTTAATGGAAAATGGAAGAATAGCGGTTCCGTCCATGGAGACAGGCGGCTTGGACGGCCAGAGGTCGGGCCATTTTGGGCATTGTGACGTGTTTACCCTGGTTGATGTGGCAGACGGCGAGATTAAAAAAGTAACCACTGTGCCCAATCAGGAACATGTTCAGGGAGGATGCATGGTTCCGGTTAATCTTCTGGCAGGTTATGAAGTGAATGCTCTGGTTGTTGGAGGCATTGGCATGCGCCCCCTTATGGGCTTCAAACAAGTGGGTATTGATGTCTATTACGATGCAACCCGACCCGAGATACGACCGGTTGTAGAAGACTTGATAGCAGGAAAATTACCTATGATAGAGGAAAATCAGGTTTGTGGCGGCGGTGGTGGCGCCGGGCAACTGTCATAAAGGATTTATATGGGAAATCCGAGGTTTTGTAATGGAACGATAACATAAGTTAGGGTTCGTGCAAAAATAAATTCACATTTTGGCGCGAGCCATTAGGAGACAAAGTAATGAAAATAGCCGTCACATCGACTGGTACAGATCTGAATTCGGATGTTGACCCCCGTTTTGGGAGAGCAAAATATATCATCATTGTCGATTCCGAAACCTTTGATTTTGAGGTGCTGGACAACAAGGAAAACGTAAACGCACTGAAGGGCGCTGGAATCCAAGCAGGAAGTATGATAAGTGAAAAAGGTACGGAAGTGCTACTTACCGGCTTTTGTGGCCCAAATGCATTTAAGACACTTAATGCGACAAATGTAGGCGTGGCCAATAATGCTTCAGGTTCGGTAAGAGATGCCGTGAAGGCCTATCTCGACGGGAAATTGCCTTTATCCGACAAGGCAAATGTTGAGGGGCAGTGGTAAAAATGAAAACGAATAATCCAGGGAACTTATATGTACAAACTATTACTGGTAACGACAAATAAAGACTCCCTCTCTGATTTGGCTTCGGCGCTTTTAACGCATGGTGATGTGGATCTATTCTGGGCCAACTCCGGTGAAGCGGCACTGAATATGATTTCCACGACTCCCGTCGACCTTTTGGTGACAGAAGAAAAGCTTACAGACATGACGGGTCTGGAGTTGGCAAACAGACTCCTTCATGTCAACCCTACGATCAATTGCGCTGCCGTAAGCCCCCTTTCACATGAGGACTTTCACGAGGCGAGCGAGGGACTGGGGCTGTTGGCGCAGTTGCCCCTTCAGCCGGGCGCAGAACAGTCAGAACGGCTGTTACAGGTTCTTAGCGAGTTAAAAAACCTTTCGGTTTAGGGTTCGCGGAAAAATAAATTCACATTTTGGCGCGAGCCCTTAGGCTCAATCAGAAGACAGACAATCGCAGATTATTTACTATGAACCAAATTTTAAGGAGGTGTGCTTGTGAATATTGCAGTCTTAAGTTGTAAAAACATCAAGGACGAAACCTGTCTTGGCTGCCAGCGCTGTTTGATGGCTTTTGATAAAAAGGAAGGGGAATTTGAGAGATACAAAGGTACGGATGCAAAGTTGAGAGCCCTGCTCCATTGCGGAGGATGTCCGGGAACATCTCCGGTTGTTCGGTTGGTTAATCTGAAGGCATGGATGGGGCTCACGGATGAAACAATTGATGCTATTCATATCGGGACATGCCTGCTTGATAATTGTCCCTACAAAGACACAATCATAGAAAAAGTGAAGGCAAAGGCGGGTGTAGAAGTCATTGAGGGCACCCATCCATACAGGCCGGACCAGATATTCGGTAGTTGAAGAGGCAGCGCCGGGAGGTTCTTGAATTTTCTGACACGCACAACCGACAATATCCAAATATCAACCACCCAAAGAAAGGAACAAAAATGTCCGGATCAAGATTGCGTGTATTGGTTATAGGCGGTGTTGCATGCGGTCCAAAGGCAGCCTCAAGACTGAAGCGACTGCTTCCACATGCGGATGTGACGATTATTGAGAAGGGGGACATTGTCTCCTATGGCGCCTGTGGGCTTCCCTATTATGTGGGGGGTCTTTTCTCTGAAATTGGGATGCTGATGGAAACACCGGTTGGTGTAACCAGGACACCTGTTTTTTTCGAAAAGGCGAAAGGCGTCAAAATCCTTACCCGTACTGAGGCAATCAATATTGATCGAAAAAACAAAACAGTACACGTTAAAAATCTGGATACGGGTGCTGAGGATGACCTCGAATATGATAAGTTGGTGCTAGCCACTGGAGGGAATCCTTTCCGGCCACCGATTCCGGGTGTTGACCAGAAAAATGTCTGGTTTATCAGGCATCCCGATGACGCCGATACCCTTGTCAAAGAAATAGATGCGCAGAATCTAAAACGAGCCGTCCTGGTCGGTGCCGGGTTTATCAACCTTGAAATGGCAGAGGCACTTGTCAATAGAGGCATGAATGTCACCATAGTGGAAATGCTGGATCAGGTAATGCCTGCCGTGCTCGATAAGGACATCGCCATGTTCACGGCAAAGTATTTAAAACAAAACGGGGTAGACCTTGTTCTGGATGAACGCGTCACTGCCATTGGCGGGGAGGACAAGGCCTCTTCGGTTGAAACAGACAAACAGAGCATCCCGACCGATCTTGTTGTCATCGCTGTTGGAACACGGCCTAATGACAGTTTAGCAAGAGATGCCGGCCTTCAATGTATGGATCGCGGCGGAATTGTCGTCAATGAATATTGCAGGACCAGTGACGAAAACATCTACGCCGGAGGGGACTGTGCCGTATGTAATTACGTAGATAATATTGTGGGAAATCCACTGTATGTGCCGTTGGGTTCCACGGCAAACAAGCATGGCAGAATCATTGCCAATCACATTGCAGGCAGCCCTACCCCTTTTACCGGCATTACCTGTACCAGTATTGTCAAGGCATTTGATTTTACCATTGGCCGCACCGGACTTTCGGAAAAACAGGCAAAAGAGTTGAATCTGGATGTGGTAAGCACCACCTGGGCAGGACCTGATAAGCCCCATTTCATCCCGGAAGCAAAACCATTTATCATAAAAATGATGGCCAACCGACGCGACAGAAAACTCCTTGGCGTGCAGGTGGCCGGAATGGGAGATGGCGCCAAACGTTTGGATGTGGCAGCCAGTGCCATTCTTTTTGGCGGAACCCTTGATCAATTGGCGGATGTGGATATCGCGTATGCGCCACCCTATGGTCCGCCTCTGGATCCTCTCACAACCTGTGCCCACATCCTTACAAACAAGCTGGATGGGCTGGCCTTAGGTATTTCTGCTTTTGAGGCCAGGGAACGAATTGAAAAGGGTGATGTCGTGCTGCTGGATGTGCGTACACCGGATGAATTTCAGACCATGCAGTTGCCCTATGATGTGGTTCATATCCCTCTGGGGGCCTTGAGAGAAAGGCTGAACGATTTGCCAAAAGATAAGGATATTCTTGCATTCTGCAAGGTAAGTTTGCGGGGTTACGAGGCGCAACGGATACTCAACGCAGCCGGTTTTGACCGGGTGAAGTTTATTGAAGGCGGTCTTGTGGGATGGCCGTTTGAAATACAGGTTCCATAAATCGACCCGATTTTAATGAAATCAAAGACGAACGTGAAACTGTTTTTTTACCAGCGGAACAGTATGTTCCGCTAAAACATAAAAAGAAAGGAGAATAAAATGGCAGTAACTTTTCCACAAATCGGCAATAAGGTCGTAGCAAAAGTCATTGAAAAACAAGGAGACTGTACAATTGGCATGGATATTGGTGACGAATTTGAGCTAAGCACCCATAAATGCGGTGATTTCTGCGGATATTTCTATCACAATATCTCTGGATGGGTGAAAACGCTACAGTTCGGCGGCACTTTTCCATTATTTGAAGACCCGGATGTTCAAGTCTGGGAATGCCCAAACTCCAACAATCGAATAAAGGTCGAACTCAAAAGGATAAAAGAATAGTCTTTACAGAGAAGAACAGTCACAGTTGATCTTTTGGGCTTAACTGGCGTTGTGGTATAAATTACCTATGATGTCAGTTAAGCCTTTTTTCGTTTATACCCAATAACCACTCAGGTATCAGATGTATTGCGTTTATGTGGCAAATACGGTATCCTAATTAATCTAGATCGCCTATTTGTCTTTTTACGAAACCATCATTTTTTAATGTTTAATTTTTAATTTCAGTCAGTTATCCTATGTTTAAACACACTAAAAAACCCTCAGAATATGTACCATGACACTTGCAGCTGAGTGGAAAATCGTCCTGATCGACGATGAAGAAGATATCCGTGATGTCATGACGGTCACCCTTGAGGATGCCGGCTATTACGTGATGACTGCGGAAAACGGTGAGGCAGGGGTTCGTCTCTGCCGGGAGATATCCCCGCAGATCGTCATTACCGATATTCGGATGCCAAAGATGGATGGTATCCAGGTTCTGAAAGCCCTTAAAAGCGCTTATCCGGATATCGAGGTGATCGTGGTCACAGCCTTCGGCGAGATCGAAATCGCCATTCAGGCCCTTCAACTGGATGCTTCTGATTTTGTCACCAAACCGATTAATGATGAAGCGCTCAATATGGCCTTAAAACGCGCGCAGCATCGGTATAATGTAAGAGAAGAACTGAAGGACCATGCTGCGCTTTTGGAAAAAGAAAATGCACAAACCACTGAAGAACTGATCAAGACGATCTCTTTCCAAAGGAATCTGATCGAAAGCTCCATGGACGGAATCCTGGGATGCGATGAAAAAGGAATTGTCGTGACCTATAACAAAAGCATGGAACGTATGCTCGGTTTTTCAAAAGGCGAAGTGCTCAACAAAATGTCCTTCAGCCGGTTTTTTCTTCCTGAAGACGACCGGCAACTTAAAGAAAAATTGGTGTCGGAGAGCTTTGGCGGGCCTGACAGGCTTTTTCTATATGAAACCAACCTATTGAATCATGAGGGAGAAAAGGTCCCCGTGCAGGTTTCGGCCACTGTGCTTTCTGATCAAGCACAGGAAGGGGGGGTGGTATGTTTTTTTCGAGACCTGAGAGAAATTTACAAGCTTGAAAGAGAAATTTCAGATCAGGCACAGATTCTTCATCAGGACAAAATGATGTCCCTGGGCAGGCTTGCTGCAAGCGTGGTGCATGAAATCAACAATCCGCTTTTCGGGATTCTTAACTATCTGCACCTTATGGATCGCATTCTTAAACGCGGTTCTCTAAGTGATGATCAAAGGGAAAAGTTTCAGCATTATCTTGACATTGTAGAAAACGAAACAAGCCGTTGTTCTCAAATTATTTCAAGTCTTCTCACCTTTTCACGCAAATCTCCACCTTCTTTTGACCAGGTTCAAATTGAAGAACTTCTGAATCGGTGTAGCATGCTCAGTCAGCATAAACTCGAGTTGAGCAATATTAATCTCGTCCAGTCTGTCGAACCTGGAACACCATCAGTGTACGGCGATTTTAACCAGTTACAGCAATGCCTCTTTAATCTGATTTTTAATGCCATTGACGCAATGCCTAATGGTGGTAATATCAATATCGAAGGGCGTTATGATTCTGCGAGACAAAAGGTCATTGTCACGGTGAAAGATTCCGGACCCGGGATTTCCCAGGACGATCTTCAGCACATTTTTGAACCTTTTTTTACAACCAAAGATGAGGGGTATGGCGTAGGGTTGGGCCTTTCCACTGCCTACGGGATCATGGAACGTCATAACGGAAGTATCAGCGTTGAAAGCAAGCCCGGAGAGGGTGCCACCTTTGTTCTTGAGCTTCCTCCATTTAGGGCTGAAACTTGCTAGCGGGAGGATCGAGTGATAACCCACCACAATTCAAACCGAAAACATATGTTTGCCAAAGAAACGTCTTATAAGCAAAAAAATGGGATTTTAAGTGATCAGTGGCTTGAGCTTCTGGACGAGTTAAACATCGGTGCCTTCACGGTAGACATGCAGCGAAAGATCACTTCAATGAATTATGCTGCGCAAGAATTGATGGGGCTCAAAGAACATGAAGTGACAGGAAATGACTGCCGTGAAATCTTTACCGGCGTCCCATGCCTGGTGAATTGTTTTCTAAGAGAGGCTGCTGGCTGTGCAACTGAAGAACCTGATGTGGAAATCATAGATGAAGAAGACAAGAAGCATCTTCTAACCCGGCTGGCAACCCCCATATATGATCCGAATCAAAAGGTTGCGGGTTGTTTAACAATCCTTCAAGACCACTCACCCATAGTCGACCTCCTCGACAAAATTCATCATGAGGAACGGAGTCTGAAGATCATTTTGGACAACTTTGACGTTGGGATTTTTACTGTAAATCGCGGCGGACACATTACTTTCTTCAACAATGGGGCTGAGAGGATATCTGGATACAGCCGTCGCGAGCTGTTGGGAAAACATTGCACCGCCATTTTTGAAGAAGAAGCCTTTCGCGACCTTTACCAGTTAAAGGAATCCATTGAGGATGGATGTACACGCAGCAGTCACCGGGGAAAAATAACCACAAAAGACGGGGAAGCCATACCTGTACGGGCAAACTATATGGCCCTCAGAAACGAAAAGGGAACCACTGTTGGCGGACTGACCACATTTCATGATCTCACCTTGATCCATCAGCTTAACCAGGCCATAAGCGGCCGTTATACCTTCCATGACATGGTTGGAAAAGACCCTACCATGCAGCAGATATTTGAAAAAGTGAGCGTTGTTGCGGAAACCGATGCCACCGTTATTATAGAAGGCGCAACCGGAACAGGAAAGGATCTTTTGGCCAAGGTGATCCACTCAACCAGTAAGCGGACCGATAAACCATTCGTCAAAGTCAATTGCGCGGCACTTCCGGACAACCTTCTTGAGTCAGAGATGTTCGGCTATGTCAAAGGCGCCTTCACCGGCGCGGACCGAGATAAGCCCGGTCGCTTCAATGAAGCCGACTGCGGCACCATATTTCTGGACGAGATCGGCGATCTTCCGCTTTCTCTCCAGGCGAAACTTCTGCGTGTACTGGAAGACAAAGAATTCTATCCTTTGGGAAGCCAGCACATCAAAAAAGTTGATATTAGAATTGTTGCCGCAACCAACCGAGGATTGGAGCATCTTGTTGATAAAAAGCTCTTTAGACAGGATCTCTATTACAGATTGAATGTGTTTAGGATTGAACTCCCTGCCCTAAAAAACCGCCGGATCGACCTTCCCATTCTTATTCGTCATATTTTAAGACGTCTATGCACTGCAAGCGATAATAGACTTCCAAGAATTTCCGAAGAGGCCATGGAACTTCTGCTCAATTTCGACTATCCCGGCAATGTGAGAGAACTTGAAAATATCCTGGAGCACGCCTTGATTATATGCAGAAATGACGTTATCCGGCTGAAACATCTTCCGGATTATGTACAGAAACAATACCCATCAAGCGAACCAGAAGTTTTCGCGACCTCGTTACAAATGAGTAAGGCAGACAATACGGAACGTGAACGGATTCTTCAGATCCTTCGTCATAATAACTGGCATCGTGCCAAAACTGCGCGGGCATTGAATATGGACCGGACCACCCTGTGGCGAAAGATGAAACGTCATGGAATTGTACTCTAAAATGAAATCTGCAGATAACACTGATGGGGACATCCCCGAAAAAATACAATTGAATATTGCCATTGTGGGAGGCGGAAATTCTTGCAGGGCCTTTTTGGAACTTCTCCAGGCTGCGCCCTTCCCGAACTTTGGAATTAACATTGTGGGTGTATGCGATATCAACCCGGAAGCCGAAGGGTTTGTCCTGGCAAAGAGAAAGGGGATCTGTACCACAAACGACTTTCGGGACCTTTTTTGCCTCGAAAACCTTGACTGCATCATCGAACTGACAAACAGGAGGGACGTCCTCCTCGAACTCGTCAAAGTTCGTCCAAAACACGTGGGAGTTGTTGATAACAATATCGGTCGTTTATTCCGCTCCTTTTTCCCGATGAATCAGTGGCTTCGGTCCATGGAACATCAGGTGACGGTTCAAAAAATGTCGTCTGACTTTCTTATCCAGCAAAGCGATGCAGCCATCGCAGTGCTAAACACCGATTTTACCATTGCCGAGGCCAATGAGGCCTATTTGAAAATGGTCAAGCAAGCAAAGGAAGATGTTCTAGGCGGATACTGCTACGAAATTTATTATGGGCTCAGCGCACCCTGTTCAAGCTCAAGGCCTACGTTGAAATGCCCGATGTTGGAAACCCTGAAAACCGGTAAAACCGCGCATGTTATCCATGAATTTCCCAAATCAAAAGATGAGCCGACTTATTGTGATATCGTTACCCATCCGTTAAGAAATCAGAACGGGGAAATATTTAGAATTATAGAAATATGGCGAGATATCACAGATGAGATATCATTGCGCTGGGAAGAAAAAACGAAGGAATTGAAGGCCGATCTGAATAAAATGGTTCAGGAAGATCGAATGGTGTCTTTAGGCAAACTTTCCGCCAGCTGTGTCCATGAAATTAACAACCCTATTCAGGGGTTATTGACTTTCACGGATCTTATGCAGGAGATTCTCGCGGAGGGTTATCCTACAGAAGAGAATTTGGAAAAATTCAGACATTTCCTTTCACTCATGTCTACCGAACTGGAACGGTGCGGCAATATCGTGTCAGGCCTCCTATCATTTTCCCGTGAAACCCAGCTCGAATATAAGCACCTAAACTTTAATGACGTGCTTGATGCGGTGCTTACCTTGACACGCCACAAGATGGAGCTTCAGAATATCCGGCTTGACACCGATTTGTCACGCAATATCATCATGGTGAAAGGAGACGCCAACCGGTTACAGCAAACCTTGCTTAACCTTATTTTTAACGCCATAGAGGCCATGCCCGAAGGAGGGCAGCTGGGTATTTTAACCAAAGTAAATGAAGCTGAAAAAAATTTCCAGATACAGATTCAAGACACAGGTCAGGGGATACCCGAAGAGGACCTGGACCATATCTATGACCCTTTCTTTACAACAAAAGAGGAAGGGCAAGGCACCGGACTGGGATTATCTATCGTATATGGCGTAACAAAAAATCACGGAGGAAAAATCAGTATAAAAAGTGCGGTTGGAAAAGGCACGGTGTTTACATTGACTTTTCCAACCCTGTAACCGGTGATATGAAGATCCTCAAAAACCTTTAACCAGATTATCAGATCCGCTCTCACATTCGGAGGATGCCCATGAGTAAGAAAATGAGCATTATGATCGTGGACGATGAAGAAATTGTCAGGGAATCCCTCTTCTATTGGTTTGAAAAGGGCGGCCATGTTGTGGACACGGCCTCTTCAGGATTCGAAGCCCTGGAAAAATTGGAAAAAGTTCCATTTGATATGATGTTCGTGGATATGAAGATGCCCGGAATGGATGGCATTGAACTATTAGGAAAGGTAAAGGCCGATTATCCTGATACTATTGTTATCATTATTACCGCCTATGGTTCCATCGAATCTTCAATAGAAGCCATGAAAATGGGCGCAAGCGATTATCTGCTAAAGCCCTTTAAACCAGAGCAGCTCTCCCTGGTAATGGAGAAAATAACGCAGCAAAAAAAGTTGACATCTGATTACAACTACTTGAGGGGGCATCTAGAGCAAATTACCCGTTTTGATAATATCATCGGTGAATCTCCACCTATGGAGGAAATTTTCAAGCTTATCCCTGACGTGGCAAAAACAGAATCTTCGATACTGTTAACAG
>Ga0209345_10003191_pt1 | contig 17088 bp, 16 predicted proteins | sample Cruoilmetagenom7_FD_187294 | JGI IMG/M metagenome (GOLD analysis project Ga0209345, IMG submission 187294) | Oil polluted marine microbial communities from Coal Oil Point, Santa Barbara, California, USA - Sample 7 (SPAdes) (version 2) | ecosystem: Environmental > Aquatic > Marine > Oil seeps ...
CCTCTAGCATCAGCCGGGCGCGCTCGACATCGGCGGCCAGCACCGTGTCGATCAGCGTGGTCTCAGAAGACGGCACCTCCTGCGCCACGCCGCCGATCTTGGCGCGGGACGGCAGAGAGAACTCACCGCTATCAAGCGACAGTTCGCCACGGATGATCTTGAACAGCGTGGTCTTGCCCGCGCCATTGCGCCCGACGATGCCCACCTTGTGGCCCTCGGGGATCACGGCGGAGGCTTCCTCAAACAGAGGGCGACCTTCGACGGAGTAGTTGATTTCTGAAATGCGTAACATGGATGCCGTTTGGAGCAACCTGAGCAGAAGGTCAATCGCGGCTTTTCATGTGCAAGACCCCATGCTAGGGAGCGCGCAAATCAACACCCGCTATGGAGTACAGCCAATGGCCCTCGAACGCACTTTCTCGATCATCAAGCCCGACGCAACCCGCCGCAACCTGACCGGTGCCATCGTTAAGAAATTCGAAGACGCTGGTCTGCGCGTTGTCGCACAAAAGCGCATCCACCTGACCAAAGCGCAGGCGGGCGAGTTCTACAAGGTACACGCCGAGCGTCCTTTCTATGACGAACTGTGCGAATTCATGGCCTCCGCGCCAATCGTTGCTCAGGTTCTCGAAGGTGAAAACGCCATCGCGAAAAACCGCGAAGTCATGGGCGCGACCAACCCCGCCGATGCCGAAGCAGGCACTATCCGCGCAGAATTCGCTGAAAGCGTTGGTGAAAACTCCGTTCACGGTTCCGACGCACCCGAAACCGCAGCGGTTGAGATCGCGTACTTCTTCTCCGGTCTGGAACTGGTCGGCTAAGCCACCGTTCTCCGGACAAAAAAAGGGTCGCCTTCGGGCGGCCCTTTTGCGTTTAGATCAGTTGTTAAGTGTCGGATGATGCGAGGACATGCGCCCTTCGACGTCGCCCGTCGGTGGCGCTTTGGCAGCTTGGTCTTTCAGATGGCGCTCCAACAAATCGACATTCCGCAATTTGGATTTCCAGCCGATATCGAACAGATCACCCACGAGCGGGACCGAGCCGATCACATAATCGATGCCGGTGTTTACCAGCATCTTGGCCAAAACACCCTTGGGTGCGCCCATGCGGTGCGATTCCTTTAGGATATAAGCGGCTGGCAACAGCGCTAACGTATCACCGACAACGGGCACAAAGCCCAAAATCGAATCCCACCCCATACGCACGCCAACGACCGGCAGTTTGAACGCGCTGTCCATGCTCACCGCCAAACGGCGGAGGCGGGCGAGGTCGGCTTCGTGAGAGGGGGTATGCGGTTCCATGGGCGTCCTTGCGTGTCCTGCTATAGAGCGCAAACGCCGTGCCAGGGCTCAAAGTTCCCCAAAGCACCGTCCCCGTCCGGTGTGCTGCTAGGCCCAGCTCAGAGGCTGGCGTAGTCCGTAATCAGGGGCGTGGGCCGCTGCGGCGGTCGGGCCGAGGTGCCTTTCGGCGTCTGCTCAGGCTTGGGCTTTTGCGGTTGCGGCGTTCTGTCTAGTCGGGCCATCGGGTAGCTCCTTTGCTGCTCGCTGGGGTTCGATGTCTCTTACCCCTGCAACCAACTTGGGCGCGGTTCAGGTCCATAAGGGGGCCGGATTGCGCCCAAAATGGGGCATTTGTTGCGATTTTGCGACGGATTCCGCTGTTTTCGCTTATGGGTTGAGGCCAAAAAGCGCATCTGCCTGCAACGCGCTTTGAGGTGCGACGCGCCCTCGGCCTGTCAAATCGACCAAATGGGCTAACACATTTCGCGTGGCAGCGCCCAGCAAAGCGGGCGGCGTTTCGGTATATATTACGCGGGCCAAGTCCTCGGCTGTGGCGGGGCCGTCGCGAAGCGCTTGGAGGATCGAGGCTTCGCGCGCGCGGCGATGGTCGACCAGCCAATTAAGGCGCGCATTGGGATCAGAAACCGGCGCGCCGTGGCCGGGGTAGAACACCCGCCATTCCCGCGCGGCCAGTTTTTCGCAGGACGCCATGAAGTCCGTCAGATCACCATCGGGGGGAGAGACCAAAGAGGTCGCCCAGCCCATAACGTGATCTGCGGTCAGACAGGCGTCCCCCCAAGCCAAGCAGAGGTGATTGCCAATATGGCCCGGCGTGTGAAGCGCCTCTAGCGCCCAGCCATCGCCCCGCAGTACATCGCCATCGACCAAAGTGTGATCAGGCAAAAAGTCGTGATCGACACCCTCACCGCCGCCCATCAGCCCCGCTTGCGCCAAATCTTGCATGATCGGTGAACGCCCGGATGTGCCATCACCAAAGGCCCAGATCTCGGCCTCCGTGTGTTTGGCCAAGGGGTGTGCCAGTGGTGAATGATCGAGATGCGTATGGGTCACGATGATATGGCTGACCCGTTGGCCGGGTTCCAGCGCGCTCAGGATCGCCTCAAGATGTGCGGGGTGATCGGGGCCGGGGTCAATCACAGCGATATCACTGCCGCCCAGCAGGTAGGTATTGGTGCCGCGATAGGTCATCGGCGAGGGGTTTGGCGCGACAATCCGGCGCAGACCGGGCTCTAAAATCTCGGCAACTCCGATCTCGGGGGCAAAGTCATCGGGTGGCAGCATGGTTTCACCTTTCGCAGGGGCAGGGGGCTGGCTAAGGTCTAGCCATGAATTTTGCTTGGCTCAAACGATATGTGCCGCGCGGCATCTACGGACGCGCCGCGCTGATCCTGCTGCTGCCGGTGGTGGTTTTGCAGTTGGTCGTTGTTGTGATTTTTGCCCAGCGCCATTTCGAAGGCGTTACCAACCAGATGACCGACACCGTCCTGCGTGAGCTGGAACTGGTGATGCTGGCCGTTGGCACCGCACCAGATCTGCAATCGGCCCCAATGGCGGTGGAGGCGCGCGCCGGGCCGCTTGATTTCGTGGTGACCCCAGCCAACCGGCCACTTCCAGAGGTCGACAAGTTGCTGTGGTACGATTACTCGGGCCGGGTGCTGATCCCACGGCTTAGAAGCGAGATGGACGGGATTGAGGCGGTGGACCTCCGCGATGATGATTTTGTCGTGCTTTATGTGGAAACCGTTCACGGCCCGCTGCGTATTCAGTTTGAGCGGCGGCGCATCTCAGCCTCCAACCCGCATCAGCTTTTCGTCTATACGGTTTTCTTTGGTGTATTGCTTAGCGTCATCGCATCAATCTACCTGCGCAACCAGCTGCGCCCGATCAAGCGGCTGGCCCGCGCTGCCGAAGCTTTTGGCCGGGGGCGGCATGAGCCCTATACCCCCACGGGCGCGGTCGAAGTGCGCGCGGCAGGCAATGCCTTTGTCGATATGCGCGCGCGGATTGAACGGCAGATTGAACAGCGTACACTGATGCTGTCGGGGGTAAGCCATGACCTGCGCACACCGCTCACGCGGATGCGGCTAGGCCTGTCGATGATCGATGAAGAAGACGCAGCGCCGCTGTTGGCCGATGTCGATGATATGCAGCGGATGCTGGATGAGTTCTTGAACTTTGCCAAGGGTGCCGCCGAAGGGGAGCCCGAGAAGGTGGATCCCCATAAATTCGTGCAGACCATCGTCGATGATGCGCAACGCGGCGGCCGCAATGTGACACTGCTCCCGCCTGAGGGCAGCGGCGAGGGCAGGGTGAAGCTGCGCAAAGTGGCCATGCGCCGGGCGGTCGATAACCTGATCTCTAACGCGGTGCGCTATGGCACGCAGGCCGAAGTCTCGGTCATGCTGAGTGACCGCACCCTGCGCATCCGCGTCGAAGATAACGGCCCCGGCATCCCACAAGAGCGGCGCGATGAAGCGACGCGCCCGTTTTCGCGGCTTGATCCGGCCCGCAATCAAGACAAGGGCGGCGGCGTGGGACTTGGCCTTGCCATTGCCACCGACATCGCCCGTGCTCATGGCGGGGTGCTGCGTCTGGGCGAAGCGCAACGGCTGGGCGGGTTGCGCGCGGATATCGTTATTGCGCGGTGACCCGGCGGCAGGATTGTATGGCACGCTGTCCTTTGCCAAGGTAGCCCAAACCTAAAGCGGAGCGCCTCCATGACCCCCTATGACATGATCAAAGCCCATCTCGACACAGCTGTGCCCTTTGCGGGTCATGTTGGGGTGAAGCTGCTAGAGCTTGGCGACGGGACAGCCAGCGCTGAATTGGTGCAGCGGCATGAAACCTCCAACCACATCGGCACCCAGCATGCAGGCGCGATGTTTACATTGGGCGAGGCGGCGTCAGGGGCGGCCATGGCCGGGGCCATCGCGCCGGTCATCATGGACATGCGGCCAGTTGCAGCCATGGGGCAGATCGCGTTTAAAAAGATCGCAGAGGGCACGCTGACCGCCCATGCCAAAACCTCACGCCCCGGCGCTGAACTGCTATCGGCCCTGCAAGCGGACGGTAAGGTCGCCTTTGACGTAACTGTCGACATCCGCAACGAGGCGGGCGAGACGGTGGTTGAGATGACGATGAACTGGCACGTCAGCGCAAAACGCTAAAGGGGAGCAGGCGGGCCGCTAGTTTTTCTATGGCCGGCAGCCCAGTTCGGTCAGCAGGTGGGCGCCTGAACAGCGAGAACCGCGGCAGGCGCCCTTCACAGCTGATGTTCTGTGTCGGTCTAAGCAAGTCATTCACGGCTACCCGCGATCAGTCATTCGGAAGACTAGGCCCAGACCACCCCTTTTGGGGTCCCTATTACCCCATGCGCTTTGAGCTATAGCTGCCGGGTGATGCGGGGAACACGACTGTCTTATTGCCGTTCAAAAAGACCCGGTGATGCGCATGGGCATGGATCGCCCGTGATAGCACGCCCGATTCAACATCCCGGCCAAGAGACACGTAGTCCGAGGCGCTTTGCGCGTGGGTAATGCGAACGATGTCTTGCTCAATGATCGGTCCTTCGTCGAGATCGGCAGTCACATAATGAGAGGTCGCGCCGATCAGCTTTACGCCGCGCTCATACGCCTGCTTATACGGGTTCGCACCTTTGAACGACGGAAGGAAAGAATGGTGAATATTGATAATCCGACCGCTCATCTTTTGGCACATCGCATCAGATAGGATCTGCATATAGCGGGCCAGTACGATCAGTTCAGCGCCAGCATCCTCGACCACCTCCATGATCCGCGCTTCTGCCTCGGGTTTGTTCTCCTTAGTCACCTTGATGTGGTGAAAGGGGATGTCATGGTTCACCACAACCTTCTGATAATCCATATGATTAGAGATCACGGCCACGATCTCGATCGGAAGCGCGCCAATGCGCACGCGGTAGAGAAGATCATTCAGGCAATGGCCGAAGCGCGACACCATAACCACGACCTTCATCGTGCTGTCCGTATCGTGGAACTTATAATCCATGCCAAAGGGCTCGGCGATTTCGGCGAAACCTGCACGCAGATTTTCAAGCGTATTGCCGGTCTCAGCCTCCGCGCTCACCCGCATGAAAAACTGACCGTTGTCGGCATCATCAAACTGCGCGCTGTCGGTAATATTACAGCCGGTCTCTGCGATATATTTTGCGATTGCGGCAACGATCCCGCGTCGAGAGGGACAGGTAACGGTCAGGCAAAACTTGGTCATCGGATGGTCCTTGGAAATTAGGTTGTGCAGCCGCGACAGCCACGTTGTCTGACCCGGCTGCATAGGCACTTTAGGCTGTGTTGGGCAATAGACATGCATTCGTGAGACAAGCAATCATGTTGAACTTGATGCCGGGCAATTCTTGAGCAGCCCCTGCCGCATTGCATTGATTAAGCGCCGTGGTGACACGTCGATTGATCATGCGCGGCACATGCAAACGCGTGCATCGCATCCAGCAGCCCCGTAACCCGCGATACGTTGGGATAAACTTTCCCCGACATTGGTCATCCTCGCCCATTTTTCGCAGTTATCTTCAACGAGGCCCATAAATCGATGCAGTGCTCAGTCTCTCTGTTTAATGCCGACTTTACCGCAGTCTTAGGGATAGGCGGTGCCCGCGAAACTCATTCCGCTGACGGAGGCCATACGTAGATGTCTCATGCAGTATCCCGTTGGTGTCATATTTGGGCTTTTATCTGGCTTTGAGGTTTAGACCTTTCCGCGTGAACCACAGAAGAGGAAACGGCCTCTCAGAAGAAATGATATTTATACTTTGATTAGATGCGATTATTAGACTCCATGTCAGCTGAATTGAGGAGGCCGCCATGTCTCGCACGAAATCCGCCAGAGATATCAGCCTGAAATCGCTCGAGTTGTTTCAGGTCTGCGCCAAGGAAGGTTCGCTTCAAGCTGCAGCGCGAGAGGCCGGTCTGACGGTGAGCACCGTGTCGCACCATCTGCGCAGTCTTGAAGACCACCTGGGCGTTGAACTGTTCAACCATGCCCGGCGCCCGATGGTTTTAACGCCGAAAGGCCAAGTCTTCTCCCGCCAGATTGAGGAGGCGCTGCGGACGATCCGCAAGGCGAAGGCCGAAGCATCCGCAGGCAGTGTTGCCGATGCCAGTTTTCTAAGAATTGGCGCAATCGAGGATTTTGTGAGCGATATCGTGCCGCATCTCGCCGTCTCCCTCTCAGGCGTGATGCCGAATTGCGATTTTGTGTATCACACAGGGGTCAGTCACGATCTGATCAATATGCTGCGTAACAGGCAACTGGACCTCGGCATATGTACCGCGCCGGGCGAAACGATGAGCGATCTTCAAGAGCGTCCTCTTTTGCGTGATCCCTTTATCGTTGTTCTGCCGCGGCTCGCGCCCCAGTCGCTGTCGGATATTATGGAAGGGACAACCAAACTGCCTTTCCTGCGGTTTTGCAGCAATCTGATGATTGCACGTCAGATCGATGCGCAATTGCGGCGGCTGGGGGTGTCGTCGCCGCATCGGTTTGAATGCAGCAACAACCAGACGCTCATGGCAATGGTCGCGGCAAACGCAGGCTGGACGATCACCACACCGCTGCTGTTTTCCCGGGCAAAGCGATTCCACAACGATCTGCGGATGCACCGCTTCCCGGGGAAATCTTTTGCGCGCAGGCTCGCGTTGATGACAACGCCCGACTGTTCGCGCTCTGTTATCGAACTGGTCGACAGCAAAGTGCGCGCGTTGATCCTGCACCACGCGATTGAACCTCTGCATGCCAGCGAGCCTTGGTTGGCCGATAGCTTTAGACTGCTTGAGCCCTCGGAAAACGAAGCTGGAGAGACCATCGGCCTGGCGTAGAAATTCGGTTTCTACCGCCGTATCATTAAGTGCGATCAAACTATCGGAACTATCTTAAGATTTTTTCGAATATTGGATTGAGCGTTTGCTGTTGCGAGCGCTGTCTGCCCCTCTGAACCCGGAACATTTCGGAGGCTCCCCCATGAAATCTCGGACCAAAGTCGTCGTGATCGGCGGCGGCATTGCCGGTTGCTCGACACTTTATCACCTCACCCAAGAAGGATGGAGCGACGTCGTGCTTGTTGAGCGGGACGAGCTGACCTCGGGCACCACGTGGCACTCCGCCGCGCAGGTGACGAACTTTGGGGCCAATCAGACGATGGTGGGGCTGAAAACCCATTCCATCAACCTTTACAAACGCTTGTCCGAAGACCCAGAGTATCCGATCAACTACCACCATGCAGACGGCGGCATCCGACTGGCCAACACCGAAGCGCAGATGCAGGGCTATCGCCATTTCTCCTCTATGGCGCGCGGTATGGGCGTGGATCTGGAGGTCATCGACGCCGAAGAATGCGCGCGCCGCCATCCGCTAATCTCAACCGAGAACCTGCTGGGCGGGCTTTGGGATCCGCTCGACGGCGACATTGACCCGGCGCAGCTCTGTCAGGCTTTGGCCTATCATGCGCGCAAAGCCGGGGCCGAAGTCTACCGCAACACGCCGGTCACTTCTCTGACGCAGCACAAAGACGACACATGGACGGTCCACACCAAACACGGCGACATCGACTGCGATATTGTGGTCAACGCCTGTGGCTACCGGGTGAATGAGGTCGGCAGTATGATGGGTGTGCATCACCCCGTCGCCTCGATGGAGCACCAGTATTTTCTGACCGAAGACATTCCCGCGATTGTTGAGGCCGGTCACCGTATGCCCCTGCTGCGTTGTCCGATCTCTGATTACTACAGCCGACAGGAGAAGAACGGCTTGTTGGTCGGTTTTTATGAGCAGGACTGCAAGACTTGGGGGATGGACGGGATCGACCCGAATTTCGTCAACGCCCTTTGCCCGGACGATCTTGAGCGGGTCATGGACGTTCTGGAAGGCGCCTTTGCGCGTATGCCCGCGCTGGCCGAGACCGGCATTCGCTCCATCGTCAACGGCCCGATCACCTATACCATCGACGGCGCGCCGCTGGTTGGCCCAATCCCCGGCAAGCGCAACGCCTTTTGCATCATCGGTCTGCGCGCAGGTCTGGGCGAGGGCGGGGGGCACGGTTGGCTGCTAGCCCAGCAGATCGTCCATGGCGAAGCGCAGTATGACACCTGGGTCATCGACCCGCGCCGCTTCACCGGCCACGCCAATGTGGAACTGACGGCGCTCAAGGCCATCGAAGATTACCAGAACGAATTCCGCTTCCATTTCCCGCATGAGCATCGCCCCGCAGCGCGGCCGGCCAAGACCACGCCGCTGACCCCGGTGATGGCTGCCGAAGGGGCTGAATTCACGGTGGTCAATGGCTGGGAGCGGGTCGACTACATCAAACCGTCGCCGGACTTCCACCCAACGTTAAGCTTCAACTTCGACGAGGCTTTTGACGTGGTCGCGGCGGAAGTGAAGAACGTGGCCGAGAATGTCGGCCTGTGCGAAGTCAACGGCTTCAACCGATTTGAGATCACCGGCAGCGACCGACACAGCTTCCTTGACCGGATGTTCTGCGGCGCCGTGACCAAGCGCGATGGACGTGTCGGATTGGGCTACCTGCTGAACCACCACGGGATGGTCAAGGGCGAGGCCACGGTGGCCAATTTGCCCGACTCAGATCGCGGTCCGCAGCGTATCTGGTACGGCTCGGCAGCCGCCAGCGAATATCATGACATGGACTGGTTGCAGATGCATCTGCGCGACGACGAGGACGTGCAGATCCGCAGCCTGACCAATGACCAAACGATCCTCGTGCTCGCCGGACCCAAAGCGCGCGACGTGCTCAGCGCCTGTTCTCGCGGCGACTGGTCGAAAGAGGCCTTCCCATGGCTCAGCCTGCGCGAATGCTTCATCGGATTTGCGCCCGCCACGGTGCTGGGTGTCAGCTTCTCGGGCGAGTTGGCCTATGAAATCCACGTGCCAAACAACGCGCTCTATGCCGCCTATCTGGCCCTGCGCGAGGCCGGGAAGTCGCATGGTCTGAAGCTTTTCGGCGCCCGCGCGGTGGAATCAATGCGAATGGAGAAGGGCTTCATGCATTGGAAGGCCGACCTGCTGACCGAATTTGACCCCTTCGAGACGGCGCTGGACCGTTTTGTGAAGCCTGAAAAGCCCGCAGATTTCACCGGCAAGGCCGCACTGCACAAGCGCATGGCGGAAGGCCCGCGCAAAAAGCTGGTGACACTCAAGGTCGATGCCACCCACGCCCCGGCCCATGGCGGTGCTTCCCTTATGCAAGACGGCAAGGTTGTCGGCACCGTGACTTCGGGGGATTGGGGACACAGGGTGGGCATGAACCTTGCCTATGCCTTCGTCGACCCTGCGCTGGCCACGCCCGGCACGCAGATCACGCTTGATCTCTATGGGGAAATGGTCGGCACCGAGGTGATCGACCCCTCGCCATATGATCCTTCCTATGCGCTAATGCGCGGATAACATGAAGGGCAGGGGCCGGTCCAAAGCTGGCCCCCGTCCCGCACCAAGGTCATCCAGCGGCAATGTGTTCCGCTGCACACCCAATATCTACGACAAGGATCACCCATGCACCTCTCCCGTTTTCCCCGCGTCCACCTTGCCCATCTGCCAACCCCGCTTGAGCATATGAAGCGCCTGTCAAAAGAGCTTGGCACTGAAATCTGGATCAAGCGGGACGATTGCACCGGACTTTCGACCGGCGGCAACAAGACCCGCAAGTTGGAATTCCTGATGGCCGAGGCCATTGAGCAAGGCGCTGACATGGTGATGACCCAAGGCGCCACCCAAACCAACCACGGCCGCCAGACCGCTGCTGCGGCGGCGAAGCTAGGGCTTGCCTGCCACATCCTGTTGGAAGACCGCACCGGCTTTGACGACGCCAACTACAACACCAATGGCAATGTGCTGCTGGATCACCTGCACGGTGCCACTACCGAAAAATTCCCCGGCGGCCACGACATGGTCGGCGAGATGGAAAAGGCAGCTGAGCAGAAACGGGCTGAAGGACATAAGGTCTATGTCATCCCCGGCGGCGGCTCCAACCCGACCGGGGCTTTGGGCTATGTGAACTGTGCGTTTGAGCTGCTGAACCAAGTGAACACTTCGGGCATGAAGATCGACCGGCTGGTCCACGGCACCGGGTCTTCGGGCACGCAGGCAGGGCTTGTCACGGGCATGTGTGCGATGAACGCCCAGATCCCCATTCTCGGCATCGGCACCCGTGCGCCACAGCCCAAACAGGAACAGATGGTCTATGACCTTGCCTGCAAAACCGCCGAGAAGCTGGGCTGCGCGGGCGTGGTCAAGCGCGAGGATGTGATGGCCAACACCGATTACGTGGGCGACGGCTATGGCATCCCCACGGACAGTGGTATCGAGGCGATCCAGATGTTTGCCGAGCTTGAAGGCATCCTGCTTGATCCTTGCTATTCCGCCAAGGGTGCCGCTGGTCTGATCGATCTTGCCTGCAAGGGGGAGTTCAAGGGCGAGCGTGTGGTCTTCTTGCACACTGGCGGGGCGGCGGCGCTTGGCGGCTATGACTTCGCCTTTGACACCGCCAATCGTTGGGTCAACCTGTAAGAGAGGATGGCTTCCGTGGCGCGCAAGTTTACCGGCAATTTCACCCAGCAAGAGGGTCTTTCCGAAGACGCAATCGCAGCCGCGGTTGCGGTCCTGCAATCGGGGCGTTTGCACCGGTATAACCTCGCACCGGGTGAGGTTGGGGAAGTGGCCCAGCTTGAGGCTGAATACCGTGATTGGCAGGGCAGCAAATTCTGCCTTGCCGTCACCTCGGGCGGGCAGGCGTTGCAAATCGCCCTGCGCGCCTGCGATGTGGCGCCGGGCGACAAGGTGCTGACCAATGCCTATACGCTGGCCCCGGTGCCCGGCGCGATCCGGGCGGTGGGCGCTGAGGCGGTGCTGGTCGAGATCGACGAAAACCTAAGGCTCGACCTTGATGACCTAGACGCCAAAATCGCCAGTTCCGGGGCGCGGGTGCTTTTGCTTTCGCATATGCGCGGGCATCTTTGCGATATGGAGCGGCTGATGGCGATCTGCGATGCGGCGCAGGTGACCGTGATCGAGGATTGCGCCCATACGATGGGCGCGCAGTGGAAAGGTCGTCGGTCGGGTAATTTTGGCAAGGTGGCCTGTTTCTCGACCCAGACCTATAAACACATGAATTCCGGCGAAGGCGGGTTTCTGACCACCGACGACGCCGCAATCGCCGCCCGCGCCACGATCCTGTCAGGCAGCTACATGCTGTATGAGCGCCACGGTGCCGGGCCGGAGCCTGAGGCCTATGCCGATGCGCGCTATGACATGCCCAATTGCTCGGCCCGGATGGACGCATTGCGCGCCGCGATCCTGCGTCCGCAGCTTGCAGCCCTCGACACCAACATCGCCCGCTGGAATGCGCGCTATGCGCGGGTGGAAAATAGGTTGGAAGCGCAGGACGGCGTGGCGACGATCAACCTACCAACCGCCGAAGCGCATGTCGGGTCCTCCATCCAGTTCCGCCTGCCGGGCTTTACCGCCGGGCAGTGCCGCGCCGTGCTGGAGGCTGCTGCCGCGCGGGGCGTGGAGCTTAAATGGTTCGGCGCGAAAGAACCGGCAGGCTTCACCTCGGCGCATCCGTCTTGGCGCTATGTTCCAGCGCAAGACATGCCCGCGACAGACCGCATCATGGCGACGCTTTTCGACATGCGCCTGCCGCTGAGTTTTTCGGAAGACGACTGTGCGCTGATCGCCGAGTTGATCTGCGAAGCGGTAGGCGAGGTGGCATCATGAGCCGCCCAGTCGTCGGCGTATTGGGGGGCATGGGACCGGAAGCGACGATCCTGTTGCAACAGCGTGTGCTTGCGACAGTCGATGCCCAAGACGACGCCGACCACCTGCCGCTTTTGATCGACATGAACCCTCAGGTGCCATCCCGCATCGCCCATCTAATCGACGGGACCGGGGAAGACCCCACCGCCACGCTAGCCACAATGGCACAGCGGCTGGAACGGGCAGGGGCCACGGCCCTCGCCATGCCCTGCAACACCGCGCATCACTACGCGCCAGCGATTGAGGCGGCGGTTTCAATCCCATTCTTGAACATGGTGACCCTATCGGTCGACCGCGCGGCGGGGCAACTTCGCTCGGGCGCCTCCGTCGGCATTCTTGCCTCTCCCGCCGTGCGTATGGCCGGGGTGTTTGACGCAGCCCTCGACCATGCCGAGCTGAAAGCCCTTTGGCCCGCCGATGCCGATCGCATGTTGGCCGCAATCCGGTTGATCAAGGCGCAGGGCATCACCCCGCAGGCGCAGCAGACGCTCTCAGAGGCGGCGGATGAATTGACAGAACAGGGGGCCGAACTCCTGCTCGTCGCTTGCTCGGAGTTCTCGCTGCTGGCCCCAGCATTGTCAGCCCCCGTTCCGATCCTCGACACGATCAACGTACTGGCCGAGGCGATCCATCAGCACTCCCAAACCGAACCGAGGTAAGCCCATGGCGATCACGTATCTGAAGCAAGTCGAGACGCGCCCTGCGGTTGAGGGCAACGACATCCGCGGCGTTGTTGCACAGATGCTTGCCAAGATCGAAGAGGGTGGCGAGATGGCTGTGCGGGATTACGCGCGCGACCTTGACGGCTGGACCGGGGATATCGCGGTGTCCGCAGCAGAACGGGCCGCTGCCTGTGCCCGGGTGCCGCAAGACCTGAAGGACGATATCCGTTTCGCCCATGCCAATATCCGTCGATTTGCCGAAGCGCAGAAAGCGACGATGGCAGATTGCGAAATCGAAATCATGCCGGGGCTGATTGCGGGGCAGAAACAAATCCCCATATCCAGCGCAGGCTGCTATGTGCCCGGCGGACGCTACAGCCATATCGCCAGTGCTTTGATGACGATCACCACCGCCAAGGTCGCGGGCGTGCCGCATACCACCGCCTGCTCGCCCACGCGCCCCGGCATTGGTATTCCCGACCCGATTGTCTTTGCGATGGACCTCTGCGGGGCAGACCTGATCCTCAACCTCGGCGGGGTGCAGGGGGTGGCGGCCATGTCGATGGGGCTGTTTGGTGGCACGCCTGCTGATATCCTCGTCGGCCCCGGCAACAGCTATGTGGCAGAGGCCAAGCGCATGCTGTTCGGTGCCGTGGGGATCGACATGTTTGCAGGTCCGACCGATTCACTCGTGGTCGCGGATCACAGCGCAGACCCTGAAACGGTGACATGGGACTTGGTCAGTCAGGCGGAGCACGGGGCCGACAGCCCGGTTTGGCTGGTCACAACCGACCGGAAACTGGCACAAGCCGTTTTGCAGCGGGCGCCCGAAATGATCGGCAGCCTGCCGGAACCAAACGCCAGTGCCGCGCGCGTGGCTTGGACAGAGCGCGCCGAGGTGGTCTTGTGCGACACCCGCGAAGAGGCGGCCCAAGTGGCCGACCGCTACGCACCAGAACATCTTCAGGTTCAGGCCGAAGACCTTGATTGGTGGCTCAACCGCCTCTCGGCTTATGGATCATTGTTTCTGGGGCAAGAGACAACCGTTGCCTTCGGCGACAAGACCTCTGGCCCGAACCATGTGCTGCCCACTAGTGGGGCGGCGCGCTATACCGGTGGCCTCTCCGTCCATAAATTTACCAAGACCGTGACATGGCAACGCTGTAACGCGGATGCCTCGCATGAACTGGCCCTGCGCACCGCGCGCATCAGCCGGATGGAGGGGATGGAAGGCCATGCCCGTTCTGCCGAACTTCGGCTGAAACACCAACCGGCCTGACCCCAAGCCGCGCTTAGGAAAAATAATGCTGCTGACTGCCAAATCCCGCATCTCCCCCTATGCCGGGGGGCTGCTGCTTGCGAGTGTCATCGCGGTGGCCGCCACGTTCTTGTCCGATCACTATGGCGCACCGGTCATGCTGTTTGCGCTGCTGCTCGGCATGGCATTTCATTTCCTGTCGGAAGATGGCGCCTGCGCCGTGGGGATCGACTTTGCCGCGAAGGCGCTGCTGCGCTTCGGGGTTGGGCTGCTGGGGCTGCGGTTGGGGTTGGCCGAGGTCATGAGCCTTGGCCTTACGCCTGTCATTGCCATCATCGGTTTCGTTCTGGCGACATTTGGCTGCGGGGTGGTGATGTCCCGTATCTTTGGCCGCCGCACGGCCTTTGGCATGCTGGCAGGCGGGTCAGTCGCGATCTGCGGCGCCTCGGCGGCCCTCGCGATCACTTCGGTATTGCCGCCGCATAAGGACCGCGAGCAAGACACGCTCTTTGTGGTGATCGGCGTCACTGCGTTGTCGACGATCGCGATGATCGTTTATCCCATTCTTTTCCAATCGCTGGGTCTGAGCGATATCGAAAGTGGTTTTCTGGTCGGCGCGACGATTCACGATGTCGCGCAGGTGGTAGGGGCTGGGTACTCGATCAGTGAAGAAGCAGGCGTTTTTGCCACCTACGTCAAAATCTTGCGTGTCGCGCTGCTTCCGGTGGTGATGCTGGTCGTGATGTTCAGCTTCAGAGGCGCGCAGCAGCAGTCGGTCGGCGTTCCGTGGTTTCTGGTGATGTTCGCAGGCTGTGCGGTTCTGGCAAATCTGGGGGTGGTGCCCGCGCCCGTGCTCGCATTGCTGAACGAGGTATCGCGTTGGTGCTTGGTCATCGCGATTGCGGCCTTGGGGGTAAAAACCAGTCTGGCACGGATTGTGAAGGTGAAACCCAGCTATAGTATTATTTTGATTGTTGAGACGTTGTTCCTGCTCTGTGCAGCGCTTGTCTTTGTTCTGATGATTGGGATTTAGACGGCGGTGTAACTGATGCTGCTAAAAATGTGATGCGATTCTGCACGGTTACCGTCAGCAGAAGGGCCGCACCGACCCCAGTCAGCTTGTGGCGGTTTCAGACAAGTCTTTGAAAACATGGTAGGCCCGGCAGGACTTGAACCCGCAACCAAAGCGTTATGAGCGCTCTGCTCTAACCAATTGAGCTACAGGCCCGCCATGGCGTTTGGGTATGATGCCGCAGCCCCAGCGTCAAGACATTAGCTGCACCAAATGATTGCAGTGGGCGGCGCAATACTCTAACTCCGCGCGCAAGGGAAAATGCGCGCCGGGGGCCATGACCATGACAAAATCCGACAACGGAATCACCTATGCCGAAGCAGGCGTGGATATTGACGCAGGCAATGCGCTTGTAGAGCGGATCAAGCCTGCGGCGAAATCCACCGCGCGCCCGGGCGTTATGTCTGGCCTTGGTGGCTTTGGCGCGCTGTTCGACCTCAAAGGCGCAGGCTTTACCGATCCGGTGCTGGTTGCGGCGACAGACGGGGTGGGCACCAAGCTGCGCATCGCCATTGATACCGGCAATGTCGACAGCATCGGCATTGATCTGGTGGCCATGTGCGTCAACGATTTGGTTTGCCAAGGGGCGGAGCCGCTCTTCTTTCTCGACTACTTCGCGACAGGTAAGCTGGAGCTCGACAGTGCCGCGCGGATCATCGAGGGCATCGCCAAGGGCTGCGCCGATTCAGGTTGTGCTCTGATCGGTGGCGAGACCGCTGAGATGCCGGGCATGTATCACGCGGGCGATTTCGACCTTGCCGGTTTTTCAGTCGGCGCGATGGAGCGGGGGACCGAACTGCCGCGCGATGTGAAAGAGGGTGACGTGCTCTTGGGCCTGCCGAGCGACGGGGTGCATTCCAACGGCTATAGCCTCGTACGCAAGATCGTTGAGCGCAGCGGTTTGGGCTGGGGCGACGACTGCCCTTGGGACGAGGGTGATCTGGGCAGCGCACTGCTGACGCCAACGCGCCTCTACGTCAAAGGGGCTGTGGCCGCGCTGCGTGCCGATGCGGTGTCGGCGCTGGCGCATATCACCGGCGGTGGTCTGACCGAAAATCTGCCGCGCGTGCTGCCCGTCGGGCTGGCCGCTGAAATTGATTTGAATGCATGGGACTTGCCGCCGGTCTTCAAATGGCTGGCCGCCGAAGGGGGCATGGCCGAGGCCGAGATGCTTAAGACCTTTAACGCCGGGATTGGCATGGTCGCGGTGGTGTCTGCCGATAAGGTTGAGGCTGCCAAGGCCGCCTTTGCCGAGGATGGCCATAGCGCCATTGAGATTGGCCGCATCACGGCAGGCAACGGCGTCACCTACTCCGGGTCGCTGCTTTGACCAAGCGGGTTGCGATTTTCGTCTCGGGCGGCGGCTCCAACATGCAGGCGCTGGTTGAGGATATGACCGGCGACCACGCGGGCCGCCCCTGTCTGGTGCTCTCGAACAACGCGGATGCAGGCGGGATCGCTTGGGCGCAGGGGCAGGGGATCGCGACGGAAGTTGTTGATCACCGCCCCTTCGGCAAGGACCGCCCGGCCTTTGAAGCGGCCTTGAGCACAGCGCTTGAGGCCCATGCCCCTGACATCATTTGCCTTGCTGGTTTCATGCGCAAGCTGACCGAAGGTTTTACCGACGCTTGGGCCGGGCGGATGATCAACATCCATCCGTCGCTGCTGCCAAAATACCGCGGTCTGCACACCCATGCCCGCGCGTTGGAAGCGGGCGATACCGAACACGGCTGCACCGTGCATGAGGTGACTGCTGCATTGGACGATGGTCCGATCCTTGGCCAAGCGCGCATTCCGGTTCTGCCCGGCGACACGGCAGAGACCTTGGCCCAGCGGGTGTTGGTACAAGAACACCGCCTTTACCCCGCCGTGCTGCGCCGTTTCGCCGCCGGGGAACGCCAGCCGGTCATGCTCACGGGCTGACGCTGGTCAAAGCTTTCCGCGTGATGTACCTCTTGAGCAAAGCCCGATGACCGGGCG
>Ga0209345_10003192_pt1 | contig 17082 bp, 13 predicted proteins | sample Cruoilmetagenom7_FD_187294 | JGI IMG/M metagenome (GOLD analysis project Ga0209345, IMG submission 187294) | Oil polluted marine microbial communities from Coal Oil Point, Santa Barbara, California, USA - Sample 7 (SPAdes) (version 2) | ecosystem: Environmental > Aquatic > Marine > Oil seeps ...
TCTCAGTTTTAAGTGACGTTACTCTTAAAACCGATTTGCCCAATCTTTCTCTTGTCCCCGCAACGTTTCAATTGGCAGCCCTTAGTACGGTGTCACCTGATGACGAAGATCCAGAATTTTGGTTACGTGAAAGTTTAGAAGAAACAGATCATGATTATGATTTCATTCTCATCGACTGCCCGCCTTCTTTTGGCATCTTAAGCTTGAATGCATTGGTTGCCGCACAATGCGTTATCGTACCTGTGCAAAGTGAAAGCTTTGCCATTGCTGGCTTACAGCAGATGGAAGAATCGATTGAACGTATTCGTAACGAAGCCGAACATGATCTAACCTATCGCATTTTGATGACTTTAAGTGATGAAAGCCAAAACCTACATCGGATTGTGGATCAACAAGTGCGCGCGCATTTTGGTGAGCGTGTTTTTAAAACATCTATTCCGGTTGAACCTAAGATCGCGGAAAGCGCCTTTTTGGGGCGCCCCGTTGTGGTACATTCCCCAAATTCAAAAGGGTCACGCGCCTATATTCGTGCTTGTGCAGAATGCCTTAATTGGGTTTCATCTTCGAGTACATCTATAGATGCCTATGAACAACAAATTATGGATGGCATAACGCACTGGATTCAAAATAATGAGATTAGTTCCGTGCAAACCTCGCCTCAAAACCTAGAGGACGATCCTAAATCAAACCCTCCCTCTAAAACGCCACCTCAGCCAGAAAATACATTTCGTGTAACAATACGAAATGGCGTCATCCTTGCTTTGGCCCTAACCGCAGGTATGGCCGTTGCCCTTTTAGGTATGCAGTGAGTTTGATTAAAGGTCTAATTCAACAAGAACAGGCGCGTGGTCACTTGGTTTTTCAAGACCACGTAAATCCAACAAAACTTCACAAGATTTAACCGTGTGTTCCAAAGCTGGTGTGACCCAAACATGGTCCAAGCGACGCCCTTTGTTGGCTGCTGCCCAATCTTTGGCCCGATAACTCCACCATGTGAAACATTTTTCTTCAGGACAGATCATCATGCGCATGGCATCAATCCAAGACCCTGCGTCTTGTAGTTTATTAAGGCGTGTAATTTCAATTTCAGTATGAGTGATGACTTTGCGCAGTTTTTTATGATCCCATACATCTGTTTCAAGTGGGGCAATGTTAAAATCGCCTACGATGATGCGTCGATCACCTGATTTGAAACGTTTTTGACACCAAGTGGTCATTTCATCTAAGAATTGAAGCTTATGGGCGAATTTTGGATTAATTTCTGCATCAGGTTCATCTCCACCAGCTGGGATATAGAAATTATCAAGTTCAATTCCGTTTTCTAAGACCACACTGGTATGACGTTTGTCTTCTTTATCACACCATGACAGGGCATCAGTTTTCACAAATGGAATTTTAGACAAAATTGCCACGCCATTATAACTTTTTTGTCCCGCATAATGAATATGGTCATACCCCATAGCTTGAAGCTCAAGGAGAGGGAACAATTCGTCTCGAACCTTGGTTTCTTGTAAACAAATTACATCAGGGTGGTAGGTATCTGTAAGCTGTTTAACTTGATCTAAGCGGATGCGAACGGAATTAATATTCCAAGTGACGAGTTTCATAGATGTTTTTTCCAAGAACTTAAGGGAAACGTGATTTGTTTATAGCAGATAAGAAAAGCGCCCGACTAGGGGGTGTCGGGCGCTAAAGGCTTTTTCTCTTCCAATGGGAAGAGGGATCATGGGCGGCAGGGGAACCACCCAACGCGGTTGGTGATAGATCGCACAACCGCTTAGACTCTATAAATGGGTATCAAACTTTGAATTATCACTGCAAAAAATTCAATACAGCTATGCGTTTTTGACATGAATAGCTAACGAATTGAAAGTATTTAGTTATGGGCTTGATCATATTTTGGGTCAATGAAATCAAATAAGGTTGGGTCTACTTTGGCACCAAGAACAGGGTTTAATAGGGCCACTGTGGTGATAATACCTTGAGCATCCGTCACAGACCATTTACGCAAAGCCAATGGCGCATCAGAAAACACCAAAGTTACAGACCCCATGCCGGAATCTTCACGATCAATTAAAGTCATTTGAATCACACCGGGGCTTTTTGTAATATCAACAAGGCGCACGTCTTTATCAAAAGATATTTTGTCTTGCAATAAAACCGCTAAAGGCGTTGCATTTAAAGGATAATAAGTGACTTGGCGAAATTCTTTATCATGATAAATGATCGTGCCCTTGCGAACGATGATTTCAGCTTTTGTCGGGGGGTTATAGATCAATCGCATCTGGCCGGGGCGAGACAAATAGACTTTGCCATCAGAATAAGCCCCGGTTGATGTGATTTGTGCAAAACCGCCTTGCAGTGTTTTCATCTCGTTCAAATAGGTGCGCAGTTGATCCGCTAATACTTTTTGTTCAGGACTTAAGACGATTTCTTGTGCCTTCACGGGAAACGCAAAAAGAAAACAGATCACAATAGCACTATAAAAGCGGAACATGGCGTGAAACTTTCAAATCATAAAGATATGAGAGACAATTTAACGCCTTACTTTGGGAAAGCAACTAAGTAAAATTACATCTCTTTTAAAACACGAAAAGAAATATTGTAGCTGAAGACATTTTGAGGGTTTTTATATCGATAGGCTGAACGTGATAGTTTAGGGAAGTAATACCATGATCCGCCGCGTGTGACTGGTTCTTTACAGTTCCCATCCATGCGCGCTGAACCATCTGCAGGCGCTCCTAAATAATGGGGGCTCCAACAATCAGCCACCCATTCCCATGCATTGCCATTCATATCATAGAACCCCCAAGGGTTTGGTTTAAACGATCCCGCCGGGGCTGAACCATGCCCGCTCCATTGGGAGCCACAACGTCGGCAATTGGCGTTGTTTATGCCAACTTCATCACCCCACCAATATGCAGTTGTGGTTCCTGCACGTGCCGCATATTCCCATTCAGCTTCACTGGGAAGGCGATAAGTTTGTTTGGTTTTGTCGGAAATCCATTTGAGATAATCCTGAATGTCAGCGTAAGTTAGGTTAATAATGGGATAAAGCCCTTTACCCCAGCCATGATCATCAGGGGCGGCTTTACAGCCGAGTTCTTTGGCGCAGGCTTCCCATTCCTCAAAGGTAACTTCAAATTGCCCCAGGGCAAAATGATAATCGATTTGAACAGGATGTGCTGGAACCTCATATTTATAGGTATCATCATCGCCCATGATAAAACTGCCGGGCCCAAGGGGGATCATTTTTGGGCAGGTGGGGCAATCTTGGAAAACGGTTGGGGGCGCGCGTTGTTCTTCAGCTTGAGCTTGAACCCAAGGTGTGATTAAGACAAATAATAGAATGATAAAATATTTCAACGCGCAAAAGCCTTTTTACAAACCATATTAAAAGCATCATAGCGTAACTTGTCTTTTATTTCACCACATAGGTTTTACTGTTGAAGGAAGATACAAGTTCATCGTATTTCCCTTCGTCTTGTAAACCCGTCAGCATGGCATCAAAACGTGTAATTAAAGAGGGCCCAAAAGCAGATTTTTTAGATAATAATAAGGTAAAGGGCAAGTCCCCTAAGACTGTATTTAAATGCGATAGTTTTTCAGTTGTGTTACTGAGACGCATATTATGCGTTGTGGCAGCATCCATATGTAAAAAAATATCCATACGACCACTGGCGACCAGTCGTAAGCAAGCTTGTGTATCTTTTGCGGTATGGAAGGAATTGTTGTTTTTCTTGTAGAAGTTTTGAGACCAACCATCACCAATCATCGCGCAAATGCGATGTTTCGCAAATTCTGCCACATTCGGATTCTGAGTCAAAGCGCTCTCTGCCTTTGAACCTTTGGCGACAACAGGGCGTTGCCTTAAATTATAAACGACATTCTCGGAACGATGAGCATAAGTTAGGCGTGTGTCAGAAGGGTAAGTGACCATCACGTCATAGCGGCCGGCTTTAATAACTTCTTGGGCACGTACCCATGGAAAGCCCCCGTGTTCTACTTTCAGACCAAGATGGTCTACAAACAAAGCTTCCATCAGGTCTGGCAAAACGCCTTTGACTTTATCACCCACGCCATATGAATAAGGCGGCCAATCTGAATTATAGGATATGCGGATGGTGTCTTGACCCATTGCAGGGCGAAGGATCGTGAAACACAAAAACAAAGTAAGAAATATACGCATCGTGTCACTCTCAAAAATGCAGCTTACTTATAGCCTTGCATTTTTTAGAATTATTTTAAACTAGGGTAAGTACTTACATAGGACTTAGGGGAGGGCTGGAAAGGGTTTATGTATTTAAGGGACTAATATTGAATTAAATATAAAAAAAACCCGACACAAGGCCGGGTTTTTATTTTTGATCGTGATGGGGTTCGAAAACTAGCCGATTTTGCCCATGTCAGGTTTTACGGCACTCATGCGCAAGCGCAACGCATTCAATTTAATGAAGCCTTCTGCATCGCGCTGATCGTAGACTTCATCTTCTTCAAACGTGACATGTTCTTCAGAATACAAAGAGACATCAGATTTACGACCGACAACAATAACGTTGCCTTTGTATAATTTCAAACGAACCAAACCAGAAACGTTGTCTTGTGTTGAATCGATTAAGGCTTGAAGGGCCGCACGTTCTGGAGACCACCAAAAACCGTTATAAATTAATTCAGCATAACGCGGCATCAATTCATCTTTAAGATGACCAGCGTTGCGATCTAGTGTGATCGATTCCATTGCACGGTGTGCGGTCAACATGACGGTTCCGCCCGGTGTTTCATAAACACCACGAGACTTCATGCCAACGAAACGGTTTTCAACCAAATCCAAACGTCCAATGCCGTTTTTACCTGCCACATCATTTAGCGCTGTTAGCATATCTGCAGGAGAAAGTTTTTTACCATCAAGTGCAACAGGGTCACCTTTTTGATATTCGATCTCAATGAAAGTCGGCTTGTCCGGTGCATCTTCTGGTGCAACTGAGCGTGTGAACATGCTTTCTTCATATTGCGTCCAGGGGTCTTCTAATGCTTTTCCTTCATAGGAAATATGCAGAAGATTGGCATCCATTGAATAAGGCGCTTCACCAAATTTGTCTGAAGGGATAGGAATTTGGTGCTGTTGTGCGTATTCGATGAGCTTGGTACGTGAATTCAAATCCCATTCGCGCCAAGGTGCGATGACTTTGATGTCTGGCTGCAGGCCATAATAACCAAGTTCGAAACGAACCTGATCGTTACCTTTACCTGTGGCGCCGTGTGATACTGCATCCGCGCCAACTTCGCGTGCAATTTCGATTTGACGTTTGGCAATCAAAGGCCGTGCGATTGATGTCCCCAATAAATAGACACCTTCATAAAGCGTGTTACAGCGAAACATGGGGAAAACATAGTCGCGCACAAATTCTTCACGCAGGTCATCAATATAAATTTGTTTGATGCCCAGCATTTCAGCTTTTTTGCGTGCGGGTTCGACTTCTTCACCCTGACCGATGTCAGCTGTGAAAGTTACGACTTCACATTGATAGGTATCTTGCAACCATTTCAAAATGATGGATGTATCGAGGCCACCGGAATAGGCTAAAACTACTTTTTTAATGTCGCTCATATCAATCTCGCCTTTGAGAAAAAGTCATGTCAATTTGGGCGCAAATTACGCCAATGAGAACTTAAGAGCAAGGATGATTTGTTTCTTTTAAAAAACCAAGCCCTTAAATATTTTCTTTTCCCCTCAAACGCTGCCTATGCTAGGGTCCGCATCAAATTTTATATCCTTTGAGTGTGGAGCGTTTTTAAGATGAAAATCGGTATTGTTGGCTGTGCAGGACGCATGGGTCGTATGTTGGTGCAAGCCGTTATCAATACGGATGGTGCAGAGCTCGCCTGTGGTTCAGAAATGGCAGCATCGCCTTTCGTTGGACATGATGCGGGCGTGGTTGCAGGTGAAGAACCAACAGGCGTTAAAATAATCACTGACCCTGATCAGTTATTTGCTGGTTGTGACGTTGTCATTGACTTCACAATCCCTGCTGCGACGCTTGGACATGCCAAATTGGCTGCCAAGCACAATACAAATTTAATTATTGGCACAACGGGTCTAAGTAACGATGATCAGGCGATCATTGCCCAATGCGCGAAATCAACGACCATCATTCAGGCCCCGAATATGAGTTTGGGCGTCAATGTGGCATTTGCGGTGACTGAAAAAATCGCGAGCATGTTAAATGACGATTGGGATATCGAAGTTGTTGAAATGCATCATAAACATAAAATTGATGCGCCCAGCGGTACTGCCCTTGGCTTGGGCCGTGCGGCAGCTGCGGGTCGCGGTGTTAATCTAGATGATGTGGCTGATAAAGTGCGCGATGGCAATACAGGTGCACGCACTAAAGGTGATATCGGATTCGCGACATTGCGGGGCGGGGATGTGGTTGGTGAGCACACGGTTGTTTTTGCCATTGAAGGTGAACGTTTCGAGATCACGCATAAAGCATCGAGCCGAGTGATCTTTGCACGCGGTGCGGTGCATGGTGCGCTTTGGTCTGATGGGAAACCTGCAGGATTATTCGATATGCAAGATGTTTTGGGGCTTAAAGAGTAACTCATTATGGTCATGAGAAAAGCTGATCGCGCAGAATTTTTTCGCCGCTTAGAAGAAGACAACCCAGAACCAAAAGGCGAGCTGAATTATACCAACCCTTATACATTGTTGGTCGCGGTCGCGCTGTCAGCCCAAGCAACAGACATTGGGGTGAATAAAGCCACCGAAGCTTTGTTCAAAGTGGTTTCCACCCCACAAGATGTTTTGGATATGGGTGAGGCTAAGTTGAAGGATTATATCAAGACCATCGGGCTTTATAATTCGAAGGCTAAGAACATCATGAAAGCGGCCCATATGTTGGTCGAAGGTTATGATGGGGTTGTCCCCAATGACCAAGCAGCGTTAGAAAGCTTACCCGGCGTCGGTCGAAAGACCGCTAATGTGGTGCGCAGTATGGCATGGGGCGTTCCAACAATTGCTGTAGACACCCATGTTTTTCGAATGGCTAATCGTACAGGCATGGCTCCGGGCAAAACAGTTTTAGAAGTCGAGAAAAAGCTGTTAAAAGTTATACCAAAGCAATATTTATTTCATGCGCATCATTGGCTGATTTTACATGGGCGCTATATTTGTAAAGCACGTAAACCCGATTGTGCGCAGTGTAAGGTTTATGATCTATGTGGATTTAAGGCCAAAACTGTTTAAATCCTTATGGAACCGATTTTTGAGGTTCCTAAATAACGAGAATTTAGAGATAAAAAAAGCCCCTTACAGAATAGGTAAGAGGCTTTTAAAAGTGATAAAATTTGTTAGGTGTTCTTTTCTTCAACTAGGTTAACGATATCAGCCATGATGGTGTTGATCTCGTAATCTTTTGGTGTGTAGATGCGCGCAACGCCTGCTTTTACCAAGATATCAGCATCTTCGGGTGGGATAATACCGCCAACGACCAAGGGGATATCCATGATGTCGGCTTCTTTCATGCGTTCAATCACTTCTGTTACCAATGGTATGTGGGATCCTGAAAGAATCGATAGGCCGACCACATGCACACCTTCTTCAAGGGCGGCATTTACGATTTGTGCAGGCGTTAGGCGAATGCCTTCATAGACAACTTCCATACCTGCATCACGTGCACGTACCGCAATTTGTTCGGCACCATTTGAATGGCCATCAAGGCCGGGTTTGCCGACTAAAATTTTAACGCGCCGGCCCATTTTATCTGATATCGCATCGACCTTGGTTCGCACACCTTTCAATAAATCTCCGTGGCGCGCACTTGATGCCCCGCCCACACCGGTTGGTGCGCGATATTCGCCAAAAATTTCACGAAGCGCTGTGCCCCATTCTCCTGTTGTGACACCAGCGTGCGCTGCTGCAATGGAAGGTTCCATAATGTTGCGCCCTTCGCGTGCAGCTGATTTCAACTCATTTAGGGCTGCTTCTGCTTTGGCGCTGTCTCGTTGATCTCGCCATTCTTTTAAGCGCTCGATTTGTTGAGCTTCAGCAGCAGGATCAACACTTAAGATCGAACCATCACCAGCAGTAAGCGGGCTGTCTTCGCCTTCTGCAAATTTATTCACGCCGACAACGGTTTGTTCACCGGCCTCAATGGCGGCGAGGCGAGTTGCGTTCGACTCGACCAATTTTTGTTTCATGTAACCCGTTTCAACAGCCGGAATCGATCCGCCCATTTCATCGATGCGGGCCAATTCGTCGCGCGCGCCTTCTTTTAATTCTTCGACTTTACGCGTGACTTCGGCTGATCCATCAAACAGGTCGCCGTATTCTAACAAATCGGTTTCATAGGCCATGATTTGTTGAAGGCGCAAAGACCATTGTTGGTCCCAAGGGCGTGGCAAGCCAAGGGCTTCGTTCCACGCTGGCAATTGAACGGCACGTGCACGGGCGTTTTTAGACAAAGTGACGGCCAACATTTCCAATAAAATACGATAAACGTTATTTTCCGGTTGTTGTTCAGTAAGGCCTAATGAGTTCACTTGAACGCCATAACGGAAACGGCGGTATTTTTCTTCCTCAACACCATAGCGTTCGCGACAAATTTCGTCCCACAATTCTGTGAAGGCGCGCATTTTGCAAATTTCTGTAACGAAACGGATGCCTGCATTTACAAAGAATGAAATACGACCGACCACTTTCGAGAAATCTTCTTCAGGGACTTGGCCTGATGCTTTCAAAGAATCCAGAACTGCAATGGCTGTAGCGAGCGCATAAGCTAGTTCTTGTTCAGGAGTCGCTCCTGCTTCTTGCAAGTGATATGAACAGACGTTCATAGGGTTCCATTTCGGGACTTCGCGGTACGTAAAGGCCGCGATATCCGTGATGAGTTTCAAGCTGGGTTCTGGCGGGAAGATATAGGTTCCGCGTGACAAGTATTCTTTAATGATATCGTTTTGGGTGGTTCCTGCAAGATCTGCACGTGCTGCGCCTTGGCGTTCAGCCGCTGCGATGTAAAGCGCAAGTTGCCAGGCAGCTGGCGCGTTAATGGTCATGGATGTATTCATTTTGTTTAAAGGAATATCTTTAAACAAGGTTTCCATATCACCAAGATGAGAGATCGGCACACCCACTTTACCAACTTCACCACGAGACAAAATATGATCTGAGTCATAACCTGTTTGTGTGGGAAGATCGAATGCAACAGATAAACCAGTTTGTCCTCGCCCCAAGTTGGTGCGGAACAGCTTGTTGGTTTCCACGGCTGAACTGTGACCGGAATAGGTCCGAAACAACCATGGGCGATCTTTTTTAATCGTTTTGGTGTCAGTCATTCTTGGCGCTCCTAGCGTAACAATATTTCTTAATGAGAGCCCCTGAGTGTTTAAATATTTCAGGCACTTTTTATCATTTGCGGGCAACTTAGCATTTTGTGCATTGCAAAAAAAGACAGAAAACATAAAAAAATGAAGTTTTTTATTAAACTAGTTGCAAACGCAACCATTATTTTGTGGTGCAGTGCAGAAAAGTCTTGTCTCTCGTCGAAAATGGTGTAGACACAATTGCAAAGTTAGACGCCAAGTCCCTTGGCACACATAAACGTCCTTGATAAAATAATGGGAGTAACCCGGATATGAGTTATCTTGCCGAAGTAACTGCAAACCAAGAAAAAAAAGACCTTTATGAAGTTGGCGAAGTGCCACCTTTAGGGCATGTTCCTGAAAAAATGTATGCTTGGGCGATCCGTCGCGAACGCCACGGGGACCCTGACACTGCGATGCAGATGGAAGTGGTGCCAACGCCTACATTAGATCCACACGAAGTTTTGATCTACGTTATGGCTGCGGGTGTAAACTACAATGGTGTTTGGGCTGCTTTGGGTAAGCCAATTTCAGTTTTTGATGTTCATGATGAAGAATATCATATTGCAGGTTCTGATGCCTCTGGTATCGTCTGGGCAGTGGGCGACAAAGTCAAAAACTATAAAGTTGGTGACGAAGTCGTTGTCCATTGTAACCAAGATGATGGCGATGATGAAGAATGCAATGGCGGCGATCCAATGTTTTCGCCTTCACAACGTATTTGGGGCTATGAAACTCCTGACGGATCATTCGCACAATACTGTCGTGTTCAAGCGCAACAATTGATGAAACGTCCAACGCATTTGACGTGGGAAGAAAGTGCTTGTTACGTTCTGACACTTGCAACGGCTTATCGTATGTTGTTCGGTCATCGTCCACATATTCTTCGCCCGGGTCATAATGTTTTGGTTTGGGGTGCTTCTGGTGGTTTGGGGTCGTTCGCTGTGCAGCTTTGTGCCGCAGCGGGTGCGAATGCCATTGGTGTTATTTCTGAAGAAAATAAACGTGATTTTGTTATGGGCTTAGGCGCTAAGGGCGTTCTAAACCGTAAAGATTTCAATTGCTGGGGCCAGTTGCCAACAGTGAACGGTGAAGGTTTCAATGATTATATGAAAGAAACCCGCAAATTCGGTAAGGCGATTTGGGAAATCACGGGCAAAGGTACTGACGTGGATTTCGTTTTCGAGCACCCAGGCGAAGCGACCTTCCCTGTGTCTTGTAACGTTGTTAAACGCGGTGGCATGGTTGTATTTTGTGCAGGTACCACGGGCTTTAATTTGACCATGGATGCACGTTTTGTTTGGATGCGTCAAAAACGGATCCAAGGTTCCCACTTTGCGAACTTGAAACAAGCTTCACAAGCTAATCAATTGATGATCGAGCGTCGTATTGACCCTTGCATGTCAGAAGTATTCTCATGGGATGATATCCCAGAAGCACATATGAAAATGTTGGCGAACCAACATTTGCCGGGCAACATGGCTGTTCTTGTGAATTCCAAACGCACGGGGCAAAAAACGCTCGAAGAAAACCTCGATTAAGATGGGTGTGTCCCGAACTTGGTTCGGGACCTCTATTGCATTGTAACGAGTTCCCCGCTTTCGCGCGGAAACATATTTTTCTTATTATTGAAAAGGAATGATCCATGAGTGATCTTATCCTATCTGATCTTTTAGGTTCAGCTGGACGCGCTGTTGAAGCCGCAAATGCTTTGCTTGAGAAAGCTAAAGATTCCGTAGCTGAAAAAGTCATAGTCGATGGCCGCATCGATTCTGCCAAACTCGAAATTGAACAAACAGCTGCTCATGGCCTGTCTTGGATGGCCACGTATGTTGAAGCGCTTCGCCAAATGCATAAATGGGGCGAAAACCTAAGCGAAAAAGGTCAGTTCGGCGAATTTGAACAGTTGATTTTACAATGTAGTTTTGGTGAATATTGCACGCAGTTAACACATGGTATTGCGATCTCTCAAGTCGAAGTGATCAGACCTCATGATTTGGGTTTGAATGCAAAAGATTGTCACACTTATATGGAAAAAGATGTGGTGCGCTTCAAATATGAAGGCAACACACCTGCTGTACGTCGAAAAATTGCTGAATATGCTAAGGACGGCTTGGAAACGGGTTCATTCGGTGCGACGGGCTTGGATGAAGAGTTGGAAATGATCCGCGATCAATTCCGTCGCTTTGTGAATGAAGAAGTTCTTCCTGTTGCCCATTCATGGCACGAACAAGATGTCCTTATTCCGATTGAAATTGTTGAAAAAGTCGCTGAAATGGGCGTCTTTGGTTTGACGATTCCTGAAGAATACGGCGGGCTCGGCATGGGCAAAACAGCCATGTGCGTTGTGACTGAAGAACTCTCTCGTGGCTATATCGGTGTGGGTTCACTTGGAACACGCAACGAAATCGCGGGCGAATTGATCCGTTTGGGCGGCACTGAAGAACAAAAAGAAAAATATCTTCCCATGATCGCGTCTGGTGAAATCCTTCCAACTGCTGTTTTCACAGAGCCAAACACGGGTTCTGATCTTGGATCATTGAAAACACGCGCTGTCTTAGAAGATGGTAACTGGACAGTGACAGGCAATAAAACTTGGATCACGCACGCTGCGCGTTCTGACATGATGACGTTGTTATGTCGCACGAACCCTGATGAAAAAGGTTATAAAGGCCTGTCTATGTTGCTCGCAGAAAAACCGCGCGGCACAGATGATAATCCGTTCCCTGCTGAAGGTATGGATGGTGGGGAGATCGAAGTTCTCGGTTATCGCGGTATGAAAGAATACGAATTGGCTTTTGATGGCTTTAAAGTACCCGAAGTTCAATTGCTTGGTGGGCAAGAAGGCCAAGGTTTTAAACAGCTGATGGAAACTTTTGAGTCTGCACGTATTCAAACAGCGGCGCGTGCGTCAGGTGTTGCGACATCTGCTTTGGAATATGGTCTGCGCTATGCAACGGAACGTGTTCAATTCGGCAAGCCAATTTTCGAATTCCCGCGTATCCATGCCAAAATTGCATGGATGGTTGTTGAAACAATGATCGCAAAACAGCTGACTTATTTCTCAGGTTGGGAAAAAGATCACGATATGCGTTGTGACATTGAAGCGGGTATGGCGAAGTTGTTGGCGGCCCGTGTTGCATGGACGAACGCAGATAATGCGCTTCAAATTCACGGCGGTAACGGGTATGCGACAGAATATCCAATCTCACGTGTCTTATGTGACTCACGCATTCTCAATGTCTTTGAAGGTGCGGCTGAAATCCAAGCTGGCGTGATTGCACGTGGTCTTTTGACCCGTCGTTAATCAACACACTTTAATAGACGCTCTTTATTGTTTAAGCGATAAAGAGCGTTTTTAATTTCATAAGAAATTATTCGAGCTTTATCACGTTAGCATTTGGTGTTACCATTCGCGCAAAATTATCAAAATAGATCGATTTACTTGCAGGTTGGTAGGCTGGAAATGGACTTTGAGGCCCTTGTGGGGCGGGCTGCGCAATATAGTCCCGATGCGATGTTGGTTGTTCAACAAAGCTCAGATGATGATTGTGAAGACCTCGTTGTATTATATGCAAACCCTGTTTTTCGCTCCGAGGTTTCTTGTCATCTTGAAGCCGATATCGCTTGCGCTTGCGCGTGCGCTTGCACTTGCATCCTAAGTGAGCCAAATTTTTCTAATCAAGCGCTGCTGAGTGTTACTAATTGTGGGGATGTTTCTAAATCATTTCGCGTCAGTGTCTCTCCTTTACCTGAAGATGAAACAGGCAAGGCGGGTTGTTTTCTGCTGAGTGGGCGTGCGTCAGGCGATAGCCTGTCAGAGGGACGAGAGCGACTTTATAGCGACATAGCACGTAAATTCATTGATCTGCCAACGGATGATGCTGTCAGATCAACTGTACGTGCGGCAGGTCTTTATTTTGGGGTGGAACGCTGCTTTGCTGCAAGGGTCGATCTTTCTTCTGGCATGATGGAAGTGCGTTATTCTTGGATTAAACAAGACGATAAGAATGCCGTTTCAAATTCTAAGCAGCCTATTAAAACCATGTGCAGTTGGGTGATGGAGCGCTTGCGACAAAATGAAGTTGTTCAAGTTGATCGCATCGATGGACTTCCACCAGAAGCCAGTGAATTGGCGGATGTTTTAAATTCAAGTGGTGCCAAGGCAGCTGTATTAGCACCTGTTCTGTTGGCCCGTGGCACGTTATGGTTTATCGGCATTCACTGCTTAACACACACAAGGGTTTGGAATAAAGAAGACGTCACCACCTTTAAAGTTATCGGAGATTTATTGGGCAATGCCTTTACCCAAACGGAAACGGTATGGTCTTTAAAAGAAACGGAACGTCGTTTTAGTGATGTTGGAGCGAATATCCCGGGCGTGGTTTTTCAAATGCGCCGTACTGTTCAAGGCCAGTTGAGTTTTAGTTATATCAGCCAAGGTGTGCGCGATTTAACAGGTTGGGGACCGGTTTCAATGATGGCTGATCCGGTATTACTGGAAAATTTGGTCTTGCGCGAAGACCGGGGTCGATATCGTGAAGCAATGGAACGTGCCGGATCAAACTTTGACGAATGGTCGGTAGATGTACGCATCAAGCACCGCAAGACAGAAGAAACGAAATGGGTTCGTGGCAGTGGGCGTGCGCATAAAGGCGCAAATGGCGATACGGTTTGGAATGGTCTTTTGCTGGACATATCTGAGAGACGTAAGGCTGAAGAGGCTTTGCGTATTTCTGAAGATCGTTTGCGCAAGATTTTAGGAACCAGTCCCATCGCCATCGGCATTAGTGATATTCATAGTTTCAAACTTTTGTTTGCAAATAAACGCTTAGCTGAGATGTATCAAATTCCAAAAGCCAACGTCATAGGGTATGATACGCGAAAATTTTATGCAGAACCACGCTTGCATCGTAAACATTGGGTACAAACGCGCCGGGAAAAATCTCTCAGCAATGTTGAAACCGAATGCTGCCGCAGCGACGGGCAACAGTTTTGGGCCCAAATCACCACACGCTTGATCGACTATGGGGGGCGACAAGCGATCCTTTGGTGGGCCTTTGATATCACAGAACACAAGCGAACCCGCGAGGCTTTGGCTCATTTAGCACATCATGATGTGCTGACAGGTTTGGCGAACCGACGTCTCTTTGAAGAATATTTACAAAATGCGGTCTTTCTTGCAAAGCGTTCCGAGCGTCCTGGTGTATTGTTTTATTTTGATTTGGATGGTTTTAAGGCGGTAAATGATGTTCATGGACATGATTTTGGCGATTGGGTTTTAATTCAAGTGGCAACTCGTCTTCGCAAAGTTTTACGAGACAGCGACATTGCTGCGCGTTTGGGGGGGGATGAATTTGCGATTGTCGCTCATAATATAGATGATATTCGTTCAATCGAATCGGTTGTTGATAAGATGCAAGAAGCCATCTCTCAACCCTATATAAAAGGTGATAAAAAATCGGTCATTGGCCTTAGTATTGGGGTTGTGCGTTTCTTTGGTCATGAAAAAAGTATTGCGCAAATCGTCACGATGGCGGATGGCGCAATGTATGATGCCAAGCAATCAGGCAAAGGGACTTATCGATTGATTAATATGCCTGCAAGCGAAACCAAGGCTGTTGTCTCTTAAAAAAGGTTCTTCACAATTTTTTACCTCTTTCATCTTGACCATTGCTCCCAGTATTGTGACATTCCTTCTCGCTACTTATTTTTACATGCAATAGGGACGATGGATACGCATGGTTAACCTGACAAAAATCTATACACGCGGTGGTGATAAAGGTGAAACATCACTAGGCGATGGTTCCAGAATTGCCAAACATGATTTGCGTGTTGAGGCTTATGGAAGTGTTGATGAAACCAATGCGACGATTGGCTTAGTTAGATTACACGTTGATGGCGATGGGGATGATATGCTCATGCGCATTCAAAATGATTTATTTGATTTAGGGGCTGACCTTTGTACGCCTGAAGACGGGCGAAAAGCAGAAGGTGCCTTGCGCATTGTTCAAGAACAAGTTGATCGTTTGGAGTCTGAAATTGATTTTATGAACGACCAATTAGACCCTTTAACGTCATTTGTTTTACCAGGCGGAAGCACGGCTTCCAGCTATTTGCACTTGGTGCGCACGGTATCTCGCCGTGCAGAACGACTTTGTGTACATTTGGCAAGCCGAGACACGATCAATCCCTTATGCATACAGTACCTTAACCGCCTATCAGATCATGCATTTGTTATGGCGCGTTACCATAATGACAAAGGTCAAGCCGACGTTTTGTGGAAACCTGGTGCGCACCGTTAGAAAACAAGGATTTATTCGCTTGAAGCCTCTTGTTATTGCCTTTTGAGCATGATTGACAACAGCTCCGTCTCCGCTTATTGTGCAATGCGAAAATTTGAATGACAATTGGATGTGAACCCAACTATTCTGGTTCACTCTATGAAGTCAAAATTAAAAGGCCTCAGGCGTTATTGAAACGACCTCTGAGAAAGGAATTCCATGAAGGTTCTCGTCGCAGTTAAGCGCGTCATTGATTATAACGTGAAAGTTCGCGTTAAGTCAGATAACACAGGTGTAGAAACCGCCAACGTCAAAATGTCGATGAATCCATTTGATGAAATCGCAGTTGAAGAAGCCATCCGTCTTAAAGAAGCCGGAACAGCGACTGAAGTTGTGGTTGTCTCGATGGGTGTTAAGCAGTGTCAGGAAACCATCCGCACCGCTCTCGCCATGGGATGTGATCGCGGAATTTTGGTTGAAACCGATGAAGATTTACAGCCGCTCGCTGTTGCAAAACTTCTCAAAGGCATTGTTGAAAAAGAAAGCCCCGATATGGTGATCTTAGGTAAGCAAGCCATTGATGACGACAACGGACAAACGGGTCAAATGCTGGGTGCTTTGCTCGGTTGGGGTCAAGGTACGTTCGCGTCCAAAATCGCTGCGGGTGATGGTTTTCTCGAAGTAACACGTGAAGTTGATGGTGGTCTGCAAACGCTTAAGGTCACTTTACCTGCGATCATAACGGCTGATTTGCGCTTGAACGAGCCACGTTATGCCTCTTTGCCTAACATCATGAAAGCCAAGAAAAAGCCGATGGAGATTGTTTCACCTGCTGATTTTGGTGTTGATGTGACCCCGCGTCTTAAAACGCTGAAGGTTGTTGAGCCTGCAAAACGCGAAGCTGGTGTTAAAGTGGAAACGGTAGCTGAGCTTGTGGACAAACTGAAAAATGAAGCGAAGGTGATATAAGATGAGTATTCTTGTTATTGCTGAACACGACAATGCCTCTATTAAAGACGCAACCCTTAATACAGTTACGGCTGCAGTTGAACTGGGTGATGTGACGGTTTTGGTTGCGGGTGCTGGTTGTGCTCAAGCAGGTGAAGCGGCCTCTAAAATTAATGGTGTTGCCAAGGTTTTGGTTGCAGATGATGCGATCTATGACCATGAACTGGCTGAGAATATGGGCAATTTGATCGTTTCTCTTGCCGCAGGGTACAGCCATATTTTGGCGCCTGCTACGACAAACGGTAAAAACTTCATGCCACGGGTTGCAGCTTTGCTAGATGTGGCACAAATTTCTGACATCATCAAAATTGAAAGCGCTGATACGTTTGTGCGCCCAATTTATGCGGGTAATGCATTGGCGACTGTGCAAAGTTCGGATGAGAAGAAAATCATCACCGTACGTGGCACGGCCTTTGATGCAGCGGCTTTG
>Ga0209345_10003193_pt1 | contig 17081 bp, 12 predicted proteins | sample Cruoilmetagenom7_FD_187294 | JGI IMG/M metagenome (GOLD analysis project Ga0209345, IMG submission 187294) | Oil polluted marine microbial communities from Coal Oil Point, Santa Barbara, California, USA - Sample 7 (SPAdes) (version 2) | ecosystem: Environmental > Aquatic > Marine > Oil seeps ...
ACATCTTTATGGTCTCTGCCCCTGGGATAGATAACAGCTCCTCCAGCGCAGCTTCGTTGATTATTTTTTCAGGATATTCCATCAATTTTTACTCTAATGGTTGAGAATTATACTTCTGTAAATCGCCACGGACTGCTTGATCCTTTGAATGGAACAATACTCATCCGTCTGATGAGCCAGTGCGGGTTCTCCCGGTCCCAGAATAATCGTTGGAACACCCCCGTAATAAGCTTGCAGGACCGAGCCATCGGTAAGGTAGGGAAGTGATTTGGGCCCAGCAGTTTCGTTTCCATCAATCCCGCATACTTTGTAAACCATTTGTATAAAAGGGTCCGATTCAGAATTACTGACCGGTCCCAGGTCCACCAGTGTTTCCACATCTACATCCTCTCCCAGTTCGCGCTTCAGCCTTTCAAGTACCTGTTGATGCGGTGTCCTGGTCGTAGTACGGATATCCATTGAAAACTCGGCAAGATCGGGCACGGAGTTAATATTCATGCCACCCCGGAATTTCCCCACATTGATGGTGGGAAGTCCCAGGAGGAGGTCATTCTCTGCCCGGAACCGGAATTGCTCCGCCCTCAGGACTGCTCTTGCAGCTTTATATATGGCATTATCCCCAAGCTCTGGCATGGATGAATGCGCTGTTTTTCCTCTGCATCTGGCATTCAAATACAGGGCTCCTTTATGAGCAATGGCAGGATGATTGGTAGTGGGTTCTCCTACGATCACAGCTCTGGCTTTCCCCAGGTCACCCCCGAATTTAACCAGTTGACTTAGCCCATGGCATCCCAACTCTTCTCCGGCGGAGAAAATCAGCCTGAGTCCACCTGGGGGTAAGGCCGTCCTGGCAGCTTCCATGGCCGCAAGGATCATGGCAGCCAATCCCCCTTTCATATCACTGGAACCACGGCCGTAGAGGCGATCCCCTTTGATCACTCCGGAAAAGGGATCTTCAGACCACGACTTCTTTCCCAGCGGAACGGTATCAAAATGGCCGGAAAAAACCAGGGGAGCCACTTCCAAGGAAATTCCCTTCTCTGCCACCAGATGCAGTCGGTTTTCTTCATACTCCTCATAGCGCACCTCGAAGCCATTCTCCAAAAGCAGCTCTCCCACATATTGAGCCACTTCCTTCTCATTTCCCGGAGGATTAATGGTATTGAATGAAAGCAACTTCTGCGTCAGCGATATTACATCCAGAGAGCTCATATCAGGGATTTGCTATGGCAGCCAGATAGCCTGCCAGGTTTTGATACATAAAATAGACCATCAGGCTAACTACGATAAAGCCTGCAAGCGCGATGACATTCTGCAGCAGATTGTTCCTATAAACTCCCATGACTTTCTTATTGTTCAGGATCAGAAGCAATCCAATGGCAATGAGAGGGACCACCAGAATGGAAGATGCCTGAGCAATGACCAAAGCGTAAATGGTATTGCCCCTGAACAGCAGGGCCACGAGCATCCCGATCAGCAGAATGGCAATGATGAAAATCTTGGTGCTTCGGTCATTCATGGAACGCCCCAGACCCAGGCCATCAGCCAGCAGGCCTCCGCCTATCACCGAATTGACCATCATTGAGGAGAAGGCAGCAGCACAGAGTCCAACACTGAAAATAACCTTGGCTGAACTGCCAAAAAGCGCTTCCATCTGCAGCGCCATGTCGGCCGCCGAGTTGACCATAATCCCCTTGGGGAATAAGGCCGTGGCGGAAGTAGTGAGTATGGTCAGAGAGATTAAAGCCAGTATCCCGATTCCCACGTAGCTATCCCGGAGACTGCCTTTCAGATTTTTCACCTTCCAGCCCTTATCCTGTGCCAGGTAAGACTGGTATAAGGCAGCGGCCAGGGAGAAGGAGGTGGCCATCATCGCTGCAACTACATCTAAACTATCTCTTGAAAATTTTGTGGGTATCAGACCTTTGGCTACGGAGCCCATCTCAGGCTTTGTAAGAAAAAGATTGATAAAGAAAGCCAGGATCATGATCATCACCAATAGCTTCATCATGTTCTCTAGCACTTTATACAGGTTCTTGGCCCAGAATATCAGAACAATCCCCAGAGGGGTGAAAATAAGCGGCCAGACTCTTTCATCAATTCCTGTAATGCCTTCCATCCCTATCCCGATGCCCAGGGTATTCCCAAACTGGAAACTGGATGTGGAGAGAAAGGCGGAGATACCGATAACAATGGCAAACCATCTGCCATACTGTTTCGCTATGCTTTGGAGGAATGAGTCGCCACTTACCACCCCAAACCTGGCCGCCATGGAGGTATAGGTAATCATAAAAACAGCAGCCAGGACGATCACCCAGAGAAACAGATATCCATATTCAGCACCCACCCTGGAAGCCACGGTGATGCTGCCCGGGCCCAATACCACCGAAGCAATGATCAAGCCAGGGCCAAATGATTTGAGAATTTTCCGGATACGCTTCAGCATGATGGCATTAAACTCTTTTACAGAATTCCACCTGAAAATACCCCTATTATAAATTCCCTCCTAATCCTTACTCCAATAAGTTAAACCCGCAAATGAAAAATGTGCCTCATTCTAAGATAACTTGTGCCTTATCAGACCACGCAAGTTCTACTTTATCCCTATGTTAGTAGTACGATACTACTGACGAAGCATGGTATGTAGGTTATTTTAAACTCATTCAGATATAATGGAGCACCCAATCATTGATATTCGGGAAGCGGTCCTGGAGGACCTTCCCATCCTGGAAAAATTTGAACAGGAAATCATCAAATTCGAGCGTTCTTTTGCTTCAAACCTGAAAGATGATCCCATCACCTATTACGATTTGAAAGACCTCATTGAACGGAAAGATGCCCAGGTGCTTGTGGCGCTCCTTGAAGAAGAAATAGTAGGATCAGGCTATGCCCTGATCAAAAACTCCGTACCATATTTCGAACCTGAACAGTATGCTTATCTGGGCTTTATGTATGGCACAAACGAAAGCGCCCTGAAAGCCTATCAAAAAATGGGATTCAAACCCGACCTGCAAAAGATGCGCTTAAACACCGCTGAATAAATAATCCCCCATCTCTCCGTCAAATACTCCAATGCATGAGGAGATGACCGGGAGTTGCCTCAAAATGAACCGATCACCCACTGAAATCGTATTATATTAAGAAGGCTTTGCTTAATAAGGAATTTAGTGAAAACATACTGGTTAACTAACCCTTGCTCCCATGGCTGAAGTACCGAACATTTATAAACCCTTTCCGGCAAGGCTGGAGAAGGTCATCCCCGAATCTCCCTTAATCAAGACCTTTGTGCTCAGTCCTGAAAAGGAGTTTTCTTTCAAGACCGGGCAATTTATTGAGCTCACCCTGGACGGCATTGGTGAAGCGCCCTTTACGCCATCCTCATCCCCCCTGGTGAAAGACACCCTTGAGGTGACCGTCATGAAGGCGGGCTATGTAACCGAAAAAATCCATCAGCTGGAGCCGGGAGAGGTGCTGGGGATCAGGGGGCCCTATGGACGCGGGTATCCAATCGAAGAGTTTTACGGCAAGGAAGTGCTGATCCTCGGTGGTGGATGTGGATTTGCTCCATTACGATCACTTCTTTATAACCTGATTGCAGATAAGGAAAAGCTCCAGGGAATTACCCTCTGTTATGGTTCAAAAACGCCTGATGACTGTATTTACAAACCCTATATTTCCGAACTCAGGAATACGGAGAAAGTCAAGGTCCTGAGAACGGTTGACCAGGGGGATGAGAGCTGGACAGAAACGGTAGGGGTCGTAACAGTTCTGCTGGAACAGATCATCGTGGATGTGGAACAAACAGTGGTAGTCGTATGTGGTCCTCCCATTATGATGAAGTTCGCAACCATTCGTCTGATGGAACTGGGATTTGGGGAAAAAGACATCTACCTCTCCCTGGAAAAAAATATGTCCTGTGGCCTGGGGAAATGCGGTCATTGCCAGATGGGCAACTACCTTGTTTGCAAGGATGGGCCTGTATTCCGCTTTGATGAAGTGAAAGAGATTCCGGATCTCTGGAACTAAATGAAAACCAAAGAAAAACATTCTATAGCCATGCAGAAAGATATCGATCAATTAAAGAAACTGAGGTTCTTCAGAAAATTCGATGATTCCATCGCGGAACAGATTATCAACAGCTCTGAAATAAAAGAATTCAGAGTAAAGGAAGTGATCTTCGAGGAGTACCAGGAATTATCTGAACTCTACATCCTTAAGGAAGGGAGGGTCATCCTGGGCATCAATATTCCCAAGAAAGGAAGGATCAACCTGAATACCATTCACCCGGGACAGATCTTTTCCTGGTCAGCTTTGTTCCCGCCTTTTATCTCCACGGCCTATGCGATGGCCACAGAACCTGTCAAGGTACTGGCAATCAAGTCCGCCGATCTGAGTCAAATGGTGGAGGAAAACAAGTCCTTCGGTTACACCTTCATGAGAGTCATTGGCCGAACCCTTTCCCAAAGATTGGCTGATACACGCTTTCAACTGGTGAACACCATATCGATGTAAGGCGTTGGGTAGTGGGATTTACAACCCCTCTTAATTAACTGATTATCAATCTTAGCTATTCCACTACCTATTATACTCTTAGCGTTTTTCTACTACAAAGGTTCAAATATCCAATGAATTTGATCCGTTTTCTGAGTGAAAGTCAAATTATTGCACGTCGAGAGGTTACACCTTTTAATTCCTTCGGTTCTGGAGTCCTTGTGTCAAGAACCTATTGAGTTAATAATATAGAAATCAGGCTATTATTCAATTTAACCAGTGGCCCTTGTATTGAGGAGTATTATCCTGCTTATATTTTAACATATATAATATTGGATTAACCCCAGTTTATCTATATTTTTAGTTGACAACAAATAAACAATTTGCCTATGGGGAAAAATTTTACAAAAAATGAAGGAATAGCTTAGTGTATTATTCTGCGCGTTCATAGGGTCTTATACAATGAGTTTGAACTTTTTAATAGTCGTAAATCCTTAAAATTTCATCTATGGAAAAAAAACTTAAATGCTCAAAGGCAGTTATTAAGGACTTTTGGCATTCGAAAGCATTTCTAATTTCTAGAATTTCACTTTTATTGCTATTATTCGGAGCAATTCAGGTGATAGGCCAGGATCGTGTTGTCACCGGTAAGATAATTGATCTAGATGGTGCTCCCATTCTCGGGGCTAGTATTCAAATTCAAGGTACAGCTCAGGGTACTATCTCTAATAATGAAGGTAATTTCTCCATTTCAGTTGATGATCCCAATACCATACTTGTGTTCTCCTTTGTCGGAATGACCACACAGGAGATCGCTGTTGGATCTAATTCGGTAATAAATGTTACCATGTTAATAGATACTGAGGACCTGCAAGAGGTAGTAGTGGTAGGGTATGGTACAATGCAGAAGGAAAACCTGACTGGTGCTGTGGCCTCTGTAGATGTTCCCTTAATTCTTGAAGCAAAACCTATTGCCGATGTGGCAAAAAGCCTTCAGGGTGTTGTTTCTGGTGTTACCATTACTTATGACAATGGGAACCTTAACGAGGAGCCAAATATCAAGCTAAGAGGTTATGGTTCTGTGAACGGTGGCAGCGATCCTCTGATTCTTATTGATGGAGTTGAAGGAAGGTTGTCTGATGTAAATCCAGAAGCTATCGCTAAGATATCTGTCCTTAAAGATGCAGCTTCATCTTCTATATATGGAGCCAGAGCTGCCTTTGGAGTAATACTTGTAACCACAAAAGAAGGTAACCCAGGAAGAACAGTTGTTAACTATTCGAACAACTTTGCCTGGAGCACACCCATTTGGGAAATCAAACATGCACATATGGAGGAACTGATGGAAGCGATTCATGTCGGAGCGTTCAGGAATAACGGGGGTGCACCATTTGCATTTGGTATGGGCGGAACAGATTGGAGAGAAAAAAGCATTGCCTGGGAGGACCAGTATGGATACCTGGGAAGCAAAATGGATGACGAAACCATGAGTGAAGGACGTGATTTTGAGGTTATAGGCGGACAGTTTTATTCATACAGATCCTGGGATGTATTCGATCAGATATTAAATGATAATGCTTTTTCTCAATCACAAAATTTGTCAATTAGCGGAGGATCTGATAGAGTACGATATAATCTTTCTTATCGTTTCAATGCCAAAGAAGGTCTGTATAAAGTAAATACTGAGACTATGGATCGGCATAACCTGAATATTAATGTTAGTGCAGACCTGACTGACTGGGCTACTGTGAATTTTAAGACAATGTACTCAAAGAAGATATATGAAGAGCCTTTTAATTACAGAACCGGCTCTTTGGGATATCTTTTCTATGCCTTACGATGGCCAAGCAATTTCCCTTATGGAGTTTCTGATGGTAGTTATTATGGTGCTCCAGAGGGAACCAGCTTTATTGGTCCTATAGGATTCCTCAGGGAAGCAAACAGGAACCGTCTGGAAAGAGATTATTCAAAACAGACAATTGAGGCTATATTTGATGTTCTGACAAGGGAGACTCATGAGATTGACTTTACCGCAAACATTTCTTATGCTCACTCTAATGATGTAGATCATGAAAAAGGTGGAACTGTACCATTGATAAATTGGTGGAGCCAGGGAAATCCTCCTGTGTTTGATCCCTTGTATTACGCAGGAACCAGTTCCAGGAACAGAACAGATTACACAACCATGAACAATGAATTGTATTCTGCAAATGCGTATGCAAATTATACAAATACATCCTTCGATGGGCATACTTTTAATCTTTTGCTTGGTTCCAATCTGGAGAAAAACGAGTATTTGAATATATATGCAAACAGGCCTTTCTTATTGGATCCCAATCTTCCGGAATTAGGATTGGCTACCGGTGACCCAAGTGTAGATAATAGCAGAGTGAACTGGAGTGTACTGGGTTTCTTTGGCAGGATTAACTATAATTTCCGAAATAAGATCCTTTTGGAGTTCAATGGAAGGATGGACGGATCGTCGAGATTCCCGGCAGGAGACCGGTTTGCTTTCTTCCCTTCCTTGTCTGCAGGTTATAAGATCTCAGAAGAAGAATTTGCAGGCTTCCTGAAAGGGGCCAGGATCAATAATCTTAAACTGAGAACTTCCTGGGGACAGATCGGTTACCAGGATGTAGGACAGTTTGCGTTCATTTCAACAATTGGTAATTCTACTGCCAACTGGATCGTGAATTCTGCACGAGAAACAACGTTTAGTAATCCGACAGCCGTATCTCCTTCCCTTACATGGGAAACCATTGAGACACTTGATTTTGGAGTAGATATCGGATTATTTAATAATAAGGTTGAGCTGATATTTGACTGGTTTCAAAGAACTAATAAAGATATGTTAGGTCCCGGGGCACAATTACCTGTAGTTTTAGGAGCTTCTGTACCACAGGTTAATTCTGGAGAGATGCAAACAAAGGGCTGGGAACTGACGCTTAATGTCAAACACAGATTCAGTGATGACTTTAATGTATTCTTTTCTGGTGTTCTATATGATGCTACTGCAGAGATCACAAAGTGGAATAACGAAACAGGTATTTTGTCTGATTTCTATTCAGGGAAAACAATTGGAGAGATCTGGGGATTTGAATCCAACAGGTTATTCCAGGCTGAAGACTTTGATGGAAGTGGAAATTTATTAGAAGGTATTCCTGTTCAGGATCCTAACATGTATTCAACCGCATTTAACATTGGTCCCGGAGATACTAAATATGTTGATCAGGATGGTGATGGGTTTGTTGATAAAGGAGCGTATACTCTGGAGGATCATGGAGATCTAAAAGTAATAGGAAATAGTACTCCAAGGTATGAGTACGGTTTAAGAGCCGGTGCAAATTATAAATGGTTCGATTTTAGTATTTTCTTCCAGGGCATCGGGAAGAGAGAATACTGGGCACAGGGGAATGTAGCCCTGCCTGCTTTCCATTACTCTAATATATTTGCATACCAGGAAGACTTCTGGAGTGAAAACAATACAGATGCCTTCTATCCAAGGCCTTTCACTTCCAATTTATCAAATTATCTAACTAATCAAAGAGATGTGGGCCAGTTGGCTCTGAATGGATACACGAGATTGCGAGGTATAAACAATTACGTGCCTTCTTCAAGGTACCTTCAGGACATGACTTATCTGCGTCTTAAGGAACTGACTTTGGGTTTCACCTTACCAACTGGCATAACAGAAAGAGTGAAAATACAGCGAATGAGAATTTATTTTTCTGCTTATAATCTCTGGGAACACATTGGGTCATATATTCCCGTTGATCCGGAATCACAAACAACTTCAAACACCGGGTTTGTTTCCTATGGTAATGACATACCTCTTTCAAGAAGTTATTCATTTGGATTACAAATAACTTTTTAGACTATGAAAAAAATAATAGTTATACTAACAAGTATATTAATTTTCACAGCGTGTGAAGATTTTTTAGATATTCAGCCAGAAACTGATTTTACCGATGATAACTATTGGACCAGCGAAGCGAACTTAAAGGCGTTTTCATATGGTTTATATAGCGTTTTCCTGGGTTACGGTACTGGTGGATACTTTGGTGGAGATCATTTCTTCTATGTCCTTACAGATGATGTAATCAGTCTTGATCCAAGAGTAGAAGATGATTTTCCCACTACTGTTCCCTCATCCCAATCCGGTACACAATGGTACTGGTCTGATATCCGCAGAACCAATGTTCTAATTCAGGGAGCTAATAGAGCCGATGTAGATGAGTCTGTTAGAGACAAGTATTTGGCCATTGGCCGACTCTTCAGGGCTATTGAGTACTGGGAGAAAGTACGCAGTTTCGGAGATGTACCTTTTTATGATGAACCCATTGAGAGTACAGATCAAGAGGCTTTATACAAAGCCAGGGATTCACGTGTAGTTGTAGTGGATAATATCGTGGCTGATCTGGACTATGCTATTGCTAACCTGGATGAGGTGGATGATAAGGTTCATGTAAATAAGTGGACTGCTCTGGCATTAAAATCAAGGATATGTTTAGCAGCTGCAACGACATTTGAATACCATAACGTTGCGGGCTCCAATCCGGATCAGTTGTACCAGGCCTCTTATGATGCATCAAAGGATTTAATGGATAATGGTCCCTTTAGCTTGCACAGCAGCTATATTGAACTATTTACCAGTGAGGATCTGAGTGCGAATTCCGAAGTTATTCTCATGAAAAAGTATAATGAAAACCTAAGGCACAGTATCCTTAGTTTTATTTTCCATGAACCATATTTCGGGTTTACATTAGATGCTGTATCGTCCTTCTTAATGACAGACGGAAGACCAATCAATTATGATGGAAGTGCTCATCCGGATTATACCGAATGGATCTTTAATCCAACGGACACAATTATCAAAGCTTTTACATCATACGATATCCCTGTTGAAATCACGGCAAACAGGGACAGGAGAATTAAGGATATCATCGATACAACCAGGGTCGTATTCCTCTTTAATCAAGGAATACCCATGTATTCTCCTGCGAAATATGCAACCTATGAGGAGATTGAAAGTCAACCAACACAGGGAGTACAGGCAACTAGCGACTGTCCTGTTATCCGGCTGGGTGAAATTCTTCTGAACTATGCAGAAGCAGCCTTTGAGTTAGGATCCATTACACAGACAGACCTTGACAATACAGTCAACTTGTTGAGAGCCAGGGCTGATGTCGCCCCTTTAACACTGGACGTTGGGTTTACAGCTGATGATCTGGATCCAACTGTTGATCCATTATTGTGGGAGATCCGAAGGGAGAGAAGAGTGGAACTGATGCTGGAACCATACAGGAAGTTTGACCTGTTCCGATGGAAAAAAGGTGACAATTTTAATAGGGATGAAGCTTTTGTTGGTATTAAGCCTGATCCATCAGTCATTTTTGAAGCGGATATCAATGTTCTGCTTAATCCCGATGGCTACCTGTATACCCAGACACCGGCAGACAGAAGAGTACCGTTTGAGGACAAAATGTATCTCTATCCCCTACCGGCTGACCAGATAACCTTGAATTCAAACCTGGATCAAAATCCAGGTTGGTAATACTCATGTGTTAAGAATAAAAGGCTGTCTAAAAGCTAACTGGGATAGCCTTTTATTTTTACTATCTGCAAACCCTATTTAAATCTTGATTCTTAATAAATCAATTATTATGAAAAAGCTAAACCTATTAGTACTGGCAACTATTTTGCTTGGCCTGTTTTCATGTAACCAACCTAAAGAAACAGATATCAAATCTGAAGATATGGGTATTATTCCCGGAGCTGACCAAACAGACCTTTACCTTTCATTACTTGATGGAAAGAATGTTGCCATGACCCTGAACCAAACATCCAGAATCGGGGACAGACTCAGCCTGGACAGTTTGGTCTCATTAGGCATTAATGTGGTAAAGGTGTTCGGACCAGAACATGGTTTCAGGGGAGGGAATGTATATGATTCTATAGATGCTGAAACCGGAGTGCCAATTATTTCCCTTTACAGGGGTAAACACAAGCCTTCTGTAGAAGACCTGGCCAATGTTGATGTTATGATCTATGATATACAGGATGTAGGTGTACGTTTTTATACCTACCTGGCGACTTTACATTATGTTATGGAAGCTTGTGCGGAAAATGATGTGGAGCTTATTGTATTTGACAGGCCCAATCCGAATGACTATTATGTTGACGGACCTGTTCTTGAAGAGGGATTTGAATCGTTTGTTGGACTGAATCCTATTCCGATTCTTCATGGATTAACATTAGGAGAATATGCTACTATGCTAAATGGTGAAGGATGGTTGGCGAACGGAGTTCAATGTAAGATAACTGTCATAAAGGTTAAAAACTATGAACATGGAATGCCTTTTGAATTACCCATCCATCCATCGCCAAACCTGAATACCAATCAATCCGTTCTGCTATATCCTTCGTTATGTTGGTTTGAAGGAACCATAATCAGCCAGGGACGCGGAACAGACCCATTAATTGCTTTCACTGTACTGGGTAGTCCGGAGCTGGAAGGAAAGTACACATTCTCTTTTGACGTAGTTGTCCATCCCAGGTATGTTTTTAGCGATTATGATACGGTACCCGTAACACATTACGGTCTTGATCTCAGGGATTACGACACTGACATTTTCAAAGAGACAGGACAACTCAATTTGCAATGGCTTATTGAAATGTACAAGGCTTATCCCGATAAAGATAAATTCTTTCGCAAGGACGGCGAAGGAGAGTATGGTAGATTTTTTCGGCTGACCGGCACAGATCAACTCTGGAAGCAAATTGTTGAAGGAAAAACGGAGGAGGAGATTAGGGAAAGCTGGGAACCAGCACTATCAGAATATAAAAAGATACGCAAGAAATACTTACTGTATCAATAGAACAAAGCTATACCCCAGGAAAGGAGAATAGGCAATTTTCTTTTTATTTAAATTACTACTAATGAAAACCACAAAAGGATTTGCATTACTGGTACTGGTTTCTGTTTTTCTATTGCCTCTATTAACAGGATGCAATTCAGGAGCTGAAGGACCAACACTGATTATTGAAAACGGAAAGATAGAACTTGGCTTCGATAAACAAGATGGTTCAATATCTTACTTCCACGAAGTTGAAGGTTCACGTGAGTTGATTGATACAAGTATCATACACGGTTCACTATGGGAGATGGATATTATCAAATCTTCCGGGATTGAAAAAGTAGATATGTATGCTGCTGCCAACTTCAGTTACTCAAATCCCGATCCTTCTACCCTACTACTGGAGTGGAGTGATTTTCAATCACTTGAAAATAAGGATCTTACAATTGTAGCAAAAGTAAGTCTTGAAAAAGATAAAGCTATGTCCAACTGGAGTATCTCTCTTGAAGGGACTAAAGGATTGGAAATAAGCCGGGTAGTCTTTCCCAGGGTGAATGGATTGCTTGATATGGGTGATGAATACCTTGCTGTTCCAACCTGGCTGGGATATCTTTATCACAACCCGAGGGAATCACTTGAAGAGATGGCCGGGAGGTCAATCCATAAAGGCATGGGGAAACAAGCAAGCTATACATTTAATTATCCGGGTATTTCACTTCAAATGCTTGCCTGGTATGACCCTGACACCTATGGATTGTATTTGGCCTGTAACGATTCAGCAGCCTACAGTAAGAGTTTCTCGTTTTCTCTCGATAGCGCTGAGAATCTGATGTATGAAGTAATTAACTTCCCGTCTGTAGACGCAAACTCGGATGAATATTCTCCAGCTTATGAAGCCATAATAGGTTTTTTCCAGGGTGATTGGATGACAGCTGCAGAAACATACAGGGAGTGGGGAGTGAAGCAAAAATGGTGCAGGGAAAGCCGGCTGACTAATGACCTTGTACAACCCTGGGTGAAGGAAACAGCCATATGGGTTTGGAACAGACAAACCTCAGAAAGAGTGCTTGAACCTGCAATAGACCTGAAAAAAAGAGCAGGTCTTCCAGTTAATGTCTTCTGGCATTGGTGGCATAATTGTTCCTATGATGACGGATTCCCCGAATATATTCCCCCAAGGGAAGGAAAGGAATCGTTTATTCCAGCAATGGAAAAGGCAAATGATAACGGGGTCAGAGCCATTGTTTATATGAATTCATTCCAGTGGGGAACTGAAACAGAGAGCTGGAAAGACGAAAATGCTGAACTATATGCCGTAAAGGACCTTAATGGGAACACCAGGTCGCATGTCTATAACATCTTTACAGATAAGTCACTTACTAATATGTGTATGGCAACTGACTTCTGGCAGAACAAATATGCCTCTCTCTGCGACAGTGTTGTAAATACATATGGAACTAACGGTGTGTATATGGATCAGGCCTGTATGAACCGTTTGTGTTATGACAAGAGTCATAATCATGCCATCGGTGGAGGAAATTACTGGGTCAATGGATTTGCTGAACTTACGGATCTTATTAGGAAGAAAACTGCAACCACCAACCAATCAGTGCTTGCCGGGGAAGGGTGCTGTGAGGCCTGGCTCCCAATGATGGATGTTTTCCTTACCTTGAGTGTGAGCAAGGAGAGGTATGCAGGTGTTGGAAGCAGGGATGTAATACCTCTTTATGCTATGGTTTACCACAAATATGGTGTTTTGTACGGTAGCTATTCTTCACTTATTGTTCCTCCCTACGATGATTTATGGCCCGAGGAATATGCGCCAAAAGAGCCTGAGGCATTACTGAGTGAAGATTTTAATACACAGTACCTCATGGAGCAGGCACGTTCTTTTGTTTGGGGGGTACAGCCAACAATAGCTAATTACAGGGACTTCCTGGCAACAAAAAGGAAAGATGAGATTGATTATCTGATAAACCTGGCAAAAGTCAGGTACCAGGGACTTAAGTACTTGTTGCATGGAGATATGCTGCGCTCACCTAAAATGAATATCCCAATGGAGGAGATTGATATATCGAGGTTATCCATATATGCGGGGAAAACAGGAAATACGGTTACAGCTTTAAAAGCGGAAGTTCCTGTAATTTATACGGGAGCATGGAGGGCTGATGACGGCAATGTGGGGATTGCAGTGGCGAGTATTTCGGAGGATCCCTACCAGCTAAATTTTGGCGCTGATGCCAATGACTATGATCTTCCTTCCAAAGGGAATATCTATGTTATTGATGTCGAAGGCAGAAGATTACTTTCCTCTTACTCTGATGGACAAATCCAGGTGGATACATTTCTGCCTTCCAGGGGACTTTGGATCCTGGAAATAACCCCTACTGATGAGTAGAAGAATATGGATATTCCTGCTTAATCAGAGCTACAAGAATTACATCAAAAAAAAGAGTGAACAAAACCTTATGGGATTCGATGGTGCTTAGAGAGGGTTGATAACTTGGATCTGGAGCTAATTCTGATATTCCTTATCCAACACAAATACATCATGTACAATACAAAGAAAATTATCAATCGACTATTCAGCAATGTAGCGCTTATCATTTTCACAACAACTTTCTTTGCTTTAGCCCTGATCAACTGCTCGGCCCCCACAAAAAAAATCGAATCCGGTTCTCCTGAGATTGATCAAGCTGTGACCGTTGGTTCTGACAGGCTCTTATCCGAATTTGGTCACCTCATAAAAGGCAAGAAGCTGGCACTGGTAACCAATCATACCGGTCGTTTGTCAGATGGGACACACCTGGCCGACACCCTGTTCAATTATCCTGATGTTGAGCTTATTGTACTTTTTGGTATGCACTTTAATATTCGCTCCAATGATTATTCTTTACCCAGAGACAAAGAGAAGGATATAGATACGGAAACAGGTCTGACAAAATATTCTCTCTACGGAGAAGTCCATAAACCAACACCTGAAATGTTGGAGGATGTTGAAGTTATCATCTTTGACATACAGGAAGTAGGAGCCCGCTTCTATGAACACATAAATATCCTCGGGTTTATCATGGAAGCTGCAGCAGAAAACGACATTGAATTGGTGGTTCTTGACAGACCGAATCCGATTAACGGGTTAAAAATGGATGGATTTATTACCGATGACGAATTCCTTTATGGCTTTGGTGCCTTTGCGAAGGTTCCGATAATACATGGAATGACGATGGGTGAGTTGGCCAGCTTATACAATGGTGAAAAGATGCTGAGAGGGGAATTACAGGCTAAACTTCATGTAATTGAGATGGTGGGATGGGAACGGTCCATGTGGTTTGAAGAGACAGGACAGAAGTGGATCAAGCCCTCTCCAAACCTCCCTTCATTTGAATCCTTACTTGCCTATACCGGCACCTGCCTTTTTGAAGGAATAAATGTCTCTGAGGGAAGAGGTACTGAAAAACCCTTTCAATATATTGGGGCTCCTTGGGTTGATCATGAACAGGCTGCATTATTGCTCAATGATCTTAACCTGAAGGGTGTAATTTTTGAAGCGATTACATTTACACCACAAAAGATGCTTTTTCACGGTAGCCCCCCCATCCTAACAGGTGAAGAGTGCAAGGGCATATATGTCAATATCCGGGATCGGGATCTTTTTGCCCCCTATAAAGCGGGCGTTGCCATGGTCTGGGCCATCCACAAACTTCATCCTGATAAAATGGAGTGGAATGAGAGTACGATGAACAGACTCAATGGTACACGCCGCTTGGAAAAGATGATCCATGCCGGAACGCACCCATCCGAGATTTTTGCATCCTGGGAAGAGGAGTTAGCTGATTTTAAGGAAATGGGAAAGGGCTATTTCCTATATTAATAAATGCCACGGCATACTCAATGATAACTCTGGGCTAAACATGTAGAAAGCATATGGGTTTCATGTTTGGACAGGGGTTCGACTCCCCGCATATACCTGGCAGAGGCAAACATTTCCTACAAACCTTAACTCACGACCTATACAAAACAGTCGATATGGGCAATATGATTACTCCTCCAGCTGATCTTTCTCAATAAACTTCCATCCTCCGATCATGGAGGAAGTAACTCCTCTTCGTTCCACGTAATCATGGTAGAAGCAGAGGTAGATATGGATCATGGAAAAAACGATGAAGACCCACATCAGGATGTGATGGATGTGCCTGGTTATTTCATCCCCTCCGAGCACAGGTACGATCTAGGCAAACAGTTTGGGGAACCAGCCATCGCTCATGGCAGCATACATGCCAAATCCGGTAAGCGACTGCATCAGGAAGATCAGATCCTTCAGTCCAATATCATGAGAAGTCAATGATTTTGGAAAGTCAGCTGCAAAACGCGGTTGCAAAACCCTGATCTCTCCAGGCAGCTCTCCCCCGATGGTTGCATCAATGATAATCACCCGCTTATACGCCTGAATTACGGACAATAGATGAAATCCACCGGTCCCCCCATCCAGCAGGGTGACATGTTCAGGCAGTGGTTTGTCCTGCAGGTACTGTACCACCTTCACGCCCACTCCCTCATCCCCCATGAGGATATTACCCAGTCCCAGTATAAGTATCTCGTCAGGCATTACAACTAGTGATTGACTTTCCTTACAGCAAGCTGAAAGGAACCTTCTGAATACTATAAAGACAGCTATTTTGACCGGAGTGGGGATTGCTCAGAAACATAGTAGATACAGAAATAACACCAGCTAATTTGATCAATTTTGCAGGATATTGGTTCTATTAGTATTGTTCGGGTAAAATTATGGGGCGATCTCAAAAAGCAAAAGCAAAAAATACGGGTAAGCGAACAGGTTTATTCAGTGTACTCAGACCTTACAAAGGCATTGTCTTTGTACTGATAATCATGGCCCTGGCTGGAAGTGCCGTAAACCTGCTTATCCCCAGGATCATTGCCAATGGAATCGATGCCTACTCGGTAAATACCTTCAATATCAAAACAGTTATTATACAATTCCTGGCAGCTGCTTCAGGCATTTTTATATTCACCCTTTCCCAGGGTGTGATACAAACCTTCACTTCCGAAAGGGTCGCTAAAGACCTTCGGAAAAAAGTCGCAGAAAAAATATCCAACCAGACTTACTCTTACCTGTTGAAATCCGATCCGGCCAAATTCCTGACAAACCTGACCTCCGATATGGACTCGGTGAAGATGTTTGTTTCGCAGGCCTTTGTTAACATCATCTCTTCCCTCTTTGTGATCATCGGCGCGTCGGTTCTGTTGATCACTATCAACTGGAAACTGGCCCTTGCCGTGCTCGTGATAGTACCGGTCATCGCAACCGCTTTTTTTATTGTATTCCGGAAGGTAAAAGTGATCTTCCGAAAAAGCAGAGAGGTGATTGACGCCCTGAATAGGATCATTAATGAAAGTATCCTGGGCTCTTCTCTGATCAGGGTCTTGAATTCCCAACAACCTGAAAGCCAAAAATTTCTTGAAAAGAACATGGAGTCGAGGGATTTGGGCTTCCAGATCGTAAAGCTATTTTCTGTCCTGATCCCCATTGTTATGTTTGTCTCAAATCTGGCCGTTGTTACCATTCTTGCTCTGGGAGGCCATTTTGTAGTGGCCGGAACGCTTTCACTCGGAAACTTTGCCGCATTCAACAGCTACCTGATCATGCTGATATTCCCGATTATCCTGATCGGGTTTATGAGCAATATCATCGCTTCTGCCACCGCATCCTATGGA
>Ga0209345_10003195_pt1 | contig 17078 bp, 19 predicted proteins | sample Cruoilmetagenom7_FD_187294 | JGI IMG/M metagenome (GOLD analysis project Ga0209345, IMG submission 187294) | Oil polluted marine microbial communities from Coal Oil Point, Santa Barbara, California, USA - Sample 7 (SPAdes) (version 2) | ecosystem: Environmental > Aquatic > Marine > Oil seeps ...
CCGTTGCTCAGCATGCTTGAAGAAAGTCTTGGCGTCGCAAACGCATGGCTGGTAGCGCGTTAACTTAAAGCCAATAGGAAACTACATCTCAGCCAGAGCTTTATCAAAGCGAGAAAACAATTCTTCTAAATCCGGTTGCTCGCTGATTAAAGGCGGACAAAATGCAACACAATCACCCGGCATGGCGCGCAATATCAATCCATGGGTTTCACATTTTTTCACCAAAGTCGCACCCATTGCCTTTGTAGGATCAAATGGTACCTTTGAAACTTTGTCAGCGCTTAATTCTAATGCCCCGATAAGCCCCACACCGCGAACCTCCCCCACTAAGGGATGTTTTTCATAAGATGTAAGCCGTTCTTGGAAATAGGGACTGATGGCATTAACTTGACCTAAGATATCGCGTTCTTCATAAATTTTCATAACTTCCAAGGCAACCGCGCAAGGCACCGGATGCCCACCATAAGTTAAACCATGTCCAAAAACACCCAATTCAGCACTTTGATCACGCACAACCTTGTATAATTTATCTGACACCATCAAGGCCGAGATTGGCAAATAACCAGATGACATCTGTTTTGCCAAAGTCATCATGTCTGGTTTGATGTCATATAGGTCTGACCCGAACATCTCACCCGTGCGCCCAAAGCCACAAATTACCTCATCGGCAACCAATAAGATATCGTGCTTGTTCAACACGGCTTGAATTTTTTGAAAATAACCCTTCGGCGGCAAAATCACACCACCCGCGCCTTGAATGGGTTCCGCAAACATCGCGCCGACCGTGTCTGGACCCTCAGCAAGGATCAGTTTTTCAAGGTCATCGGCCATACGTGTTGCAAATTCATCTTCGCTTTCACCATCCAATCCATAGCGATAATAATGTGGGCATTCTGCTTGTAAAATCCGGTCACTTGCTGGCAAATCAAACCCGTTTTGGGCATATGCTAATCCGGTCATGCTGCCTGCTGCAATGGTCACACCATGATAAGCTTTATTGCGTGCTATGATCTTCTTTTTTTCAGGCTTTCCACGGGCGTTATTATAATACCAAACAAGCTTAATAGCCGTATCATTTGCTTCAGAACCTGAATTACAAAACAAAGCCCGATCTAAACCACTAGGGGTCATTTCCACAAGTTTCGCAGCGAGTTCTGCTGTTACATCTGGCACTTTACCTGTGAAACTATGATAAAAAGGCAAGGTTTCCATTTGGCGTTTTGCCGCCTCGACAAGGCGCGGTTCACTAAACCCCAAGGAGGCACACCACAAACCAGACAGACCTTCAATATATTCTGTACCATCTTCGCCATATACACGCACACCATCGCCGCGTGTAATCACAAGCGGTCCCTGTTCTTCGTGCGCTTTTAGGTTGGTGTAAGGGTGCAAATGAAACTGCGTATCTTTAGATGATACCGAATTAAGCTTGAAGGTCATTTTTTTAATCCATCGTAAAAAACACTTTTGTTCTTTACACGTTACCCCTCAAAACAAAAAAGATCACCAATGAATTTCAGGTAAATCAGCTAAACGTACAGGCCCTGCAAAAAAACCACCTTCTTGCAACGTTAAAGGAAGACTGATGGTTGCTGGGCCTCCGTTTTTGGGTTGTTTTGATAACATCCCCAGAACCACTTTTGCCATACTTGCATCAGGACCACGCACAACACCAGCATTGCGCAATCGATCCACTGTTTGAAAGAAGCCTTGAATACGCGCACTAAAGGCACCCACCAATTGCAACTCACCATCCAGCGCCATCGTGCCATTGCCTTGTACAATCAAAGGACCATAACCAAACTGCATGCGCGAGATTTCCATGGTGCCGCCTGCATCGCGCCAAGTGCTTAATGCCTTCGTATCTAGCCCATCCAATCCAAATTTTTCAGTGAAATGTCCACGAAAGATCACTTCATCAATGCTACGCCCCATACCACCAATACCAAAGGGAATTTTTATTTCTTCCCCCATAACATCAAAACCATATGCTTCGTCATCATCACGTTTGGTTTTGACATTAAGATCGGACACTTGAATTTTTTGTGACGTGTTCGCCTCAGCTAAAAGTAAATCTTTAATATCCAAATCGATGTAATCAGGAATGCCTTTTGCTGTCCAATTCAAGGCCAAGTCAAATTTCTTTGCATGGCCTTCAAAACGATATTTTTCTTTCTTAAAGGTTTGTTTCGCACTTAAATCCACATGCACCGTCGCCATTGTCCAAGGCAGAGGCGTGACATTGAAAACTAATTTATTGCTGGCCCAAGCCCAAGGACGCGTACCTTTATCATCTGCAGGAGGTGAAAAAGATACGCCGGACAAGGTTGCACTTACCGTAAAAGGAAAACCGCCAATGCGCGCTTTTTTATCATCATAGTTTGCGATATATCCCTCTGCACGGCGCGCCTCAAACCAGTCTTGGATGCTGCCACGCAAAAACATACTGGTGCCAAACCAAGCCACCACATAAACAACAATAACAACCAAACTCACCAACGAAAGCATCATGACATGCCGGCCCATGCGAACCAATTTTGGTTCTTTATATCTCATGGCAGGATGCGAGGAAAAAGATCGAGGTGGACGGGGCATGAATCACAAATGCTTTATAATGAATGGTGGTTTTCGATTCTTATACCTTCATTTAAGACTGGATGCCAACGAACATTGGTTGACGAATGCAATTGAATGTTCCATCTCTCAAGGTATGAGCGAAGTCAGACACGAAAAATCAGGAATTGAAATCCTTAACACCACTCAAAAAGGGGCGTTAAGCCGGGGCATTGATGTGATTAAGGCCTACCTTAAAACATTACCAGCCAACCCCGGTGTCTATCGCATGTTTAATGATAAGGGTGATGTACTGTATGTGGGAAAAGCGAAATCCTTAAAAAAACGCGTCATCAACTACACGACACCTCAACGCCTCAGCATTCGCATTCAACGCATGGTGTCTGAAACCCACACCATGGAATTCATCACCACTCATACCGAGGCTGAGGCTTTATTACTTGAAGCCAATTTGATTAAAAAATTAAAACCGCGCTACAATATCTTATTACGTGATGATAAATCATTTCCAATGATTTTACTGACCGAGGATCATGATTTCCCCCAAGTCTTAAAGCATCGCGGTGCCAAAAATCGCAAAGGCATATATTTCGGTCCTTTTGCCTCAGCTTGGGCTGTGAATGAAACATTAAACACCCTGCAGCGCGCTTTTCTGCTGCGCCCCTGTTCAGACAATATTTTTGCAAACCGCACCCGGCCTTGTTTACAGTTTCAGATTAAACGCTGTTCAGCACCTTGCGTTGATCGTATCTCTAAACTGCAATATGGAAAACTCGTTGCACAGGCCGAGCGCTTTTTAAAGGGAGACAGCAAAGCCTTGCAAGTCGAACTCGCTGAAAAAATGTCGCTTGCCAGTGAAGAATTAGAATTTGAAGAAGCTGCCCTTTACCGGGACCGCATTCATGCCATGACGCGCATACAACAACGCCAAGACATTAATGTCGCAGGCCTTGAAGAAGCCGATGTCATTGCAGGTTTTCAAGAAGGCGGACAAACCTGCATTCAAGTTTTCTTTTTCCGTGCGGGTGCCAATTTTGGCAATCGCGCCTATTATCCGACACATGGTTCTAAAGAAGAGCTCCCTGCTATTATCGAGGCCTTTATGGGCCAATTTTATGCAGATAAGCATCCCCCAAAGCTGATCCTTTCCAGCCACGAACTTGAAGGTCAGGCCATTTTAGAAGAAGCTTTAGCCGTTAAGGCTGAACGCAAAGTTACCATCCAAATCCCACTGCGCAGAGAAAAGCATAAACTGATCGCGCATGCCATGAACAATGCACGTGAAGCCTTGATGCGGCGTATGTCTGAAAGTGCCTCCCAGCGCAAACTTCTTGAAGCCCTCGCCCGCGTGCTGTCCATGGAAACCATTCCCGAACGCATCGAAGTTTATGATAACTCCCACATTCAAGGAACAAACGCTGTTGGGGCAATGATTGCAGCTGGGCCTGAAGGTTTCATCAAAACGGCCTATCGCAAGTTCAATATCAAGGCCGCCAAAAGTGATGACAATATCGATGGTTATACGCCCGGCGATGATTACGCCATGATGCGCGAGGTTTTAAACCGACGTTTTATGCGTGCCCTTAAAGAAGACCCTGATCGTGAAAAAGGACAATGGCCTGATCTTATCATCGTTGATGGCGGGATGGGTCAATTAAATATCGCGGTTGAAGTCTTCGAAGAACTTGGCATTGAAGGGGTTACACTGGCAGGCATCGCCAAAGGTCCAGATCGCAATGCTGGGTTCGATCAAATCGTATTACCAAATCAAAAACCATTTAGACTAGACCATAACGACAGTGTTAATCATTTCATCCAGCGTCTGCGCGATGAAGCGCATCGTTTTGCCATTGGGACACACCGTGCAAAACGCAGCAAGGCCATACAGAAATCCATCTTGGATGATATCGGAGGCATTGGGGCTAAACGCAAAAAAGCTTTACTGCACCACTTTGGTTCTGCAAAGGCAGTCTCGCAAGCTGGATTAAGTGACCTTGAAAGTGTGGAAGGCATCAACACTTCAATTGCAAAAACAATCTATGATCATTTTCATGAAACGACTTAAAGCTTATTCTTTGGTTTTGAGCTTATTATGTAATCGTCTGTTATAAATATCGTACAATTCCGTTGGCCCAAAGCCTTCAATCGTTACAGCTGGCCCTTGTTTAATTTGACGTACACTATCAAAAATTAAATCCGATTTCCATGACCAATAAAGCCACAAACCACGGCCTTCAATAGGGACGGGCTTTGCAATATCATCATAACTAAGGTCAAGACGATCGATCGCCTCAAGAACACGAAAATCTGCGGTGATCAACACATCGATTCGACCACGTTTAAGGAGTCTCACCCCCTCATCATGGGTACTGAATAAATGATAGTTTACATCCGGAAGCGCACTCAGCGATTTTAAGGTACCCCCGCCTCTTATTTTTCCAAGTATTTTCCCACTCAATTGATCCAAAGATGTAATTTTTTTAGACTTCATACTCACAGCAACATAAATAGCTTCACCCAGCTTCAAAATCGGCATAGCTATTTGATTGCGTTCTGGGCTTTCCAAAAAAACACCGAAATCAGAAGCCCCTTCTTTGGTCATCATGATCGCACGTTTAAAAGGAACAACTTTTAAATCAAACGGAATTCCTGATTTTGCTTCAACTTTATGCAAGACATCAATTAAGGCACCTTTCCATATGCCAGGTGCAGATTTCTTCACAAGTTGAGAGATCAAGGGTACAGCAACAAGAGCGCGCTTTTGTCCTGCTTTTGCTGGCGTCTGAGCGTCTAAAACAAAAATCCCAAGGCAAAAGCAGAAAACCGCTTTTATGATTTCGAATTTGAACATTAACTATTATCACCCCTAGAAGGTTAAACTGCAAGAAACCATGAAGAAAAAAAACTTTCTACCTAAAGCACACAATGGCTATAGCCTATTTGGATTTTCCCCCTTAGAATGCCGTTTCCAATTTTGACCTTAAAGATGAACTGACTTCTATGCTTTGGAATGCCCCTAATATTCTAACTGCCTCGCGCATTTTGATCATTCCTGTTTTGGTCTCTCTTTATATGGTAGGGGCGCCTGAAGGCAATTGGATGGCCTTTTCCCTTTATGTTTACGCCTGCGTAACAGATTTCTTTGATGGCTGGTTGGCACGTAGAATGAATTTACAGTCTGAGCTTGGTAAGTTCATGGACCCCATTGCAGATAAACTTTTGATCAGTGCAATCATTGTCATGTTGATGGGATTCGGGCCTATTGAAGGCATCCATGTCTTAGCCGCTGCAATCATTTTGATGCGTGAACTCCTTGTTTCGGGCTTGCGCGAATTTCTAGCCGTAACACAAGTCAGTGTACCGGTTACCCTACTTGCAAAATGGAAAACAACCATTCAAATGCTGGCCTTAGGTTTTTTAATGGTTGGACATGCTGGACCTTATCTTTGGGTCATTGAGACCGTGAATGTTGGTTACATTGGTTTGTGGGCGTCCGCGCTTTTGACAGTTGTCACGGGCTACGACTATTTGCGGACTGGACTCAAGCATATGGTCAGTTAAACTAAGCTGTATGAAAATGAAAATATTCGGAATTGTTGGCAGAAGTGGGAATGGTAAAACCACCCTCTTAGAAAAACTAATCCCTGCAATTACTAAACAGGGATTAAGCGTTTCCACCATCAAACATACCCATCATAAATTCGATCTTGATAAACCCGGTAAAGATTCATATCGCCACCGCGATGCAGGTGCATCTGAAGTCATGTTGGCCTCGAGCCATCGTTGGGCATTGTTGCATGAATTGCGTGACGAGGATGAACCCGAAGTCGAAGACTTACTTGAACGTATGAGTTCCGTTGACCTTGTCCTTGTGGAAGGTTTCAAACATCATAATCACCCCAAAATAGAAGTCTATCGCCCCAGCCATGAACGTGATGCCCTTTGGCAAGAAGATGACACTATTCTAGCAATCGCGAGTGACGAAAACATTGATGTTAAGGATCGCTCCTTGATCGACCTCAATGACGAAAATGCCATCGCAGACTTTATTATTAACTACCTTCAAATCATTCCCTCTGGTGCGAGTTCCTCATGACGACTGTTTTTGACTGCTGTTTTTCTACACCGGGCGAAATGATGCCCCTCACCGAAGCCCGCCGTATTTTACAAGAAAATGTTAAAGCGGTTGTTGGCATTGAAAAGCTGCCTTTACGCCAATGTACAGGCAAAATTCTTGCCCAAGATGTTCAGGCGGATCAAAACGTCCCGCCTCATAACAACTCAGCCATGGATGGCTTTGCAGTTCGCTTTGATGATTTAAACCCAAATGGCGAAACCAAACTTCCAGTCATCGCCCGGATTGCAGCAGGCCATCCTTTAGACAGGGAAAGTGTTGCTGGCGAATCTTTTCGTATTTTTACAGGTGCGACGGTCCCAAAAGGATGTGATAGCGTCATCATGCAAGAAAACGCCGTAGAAAAAGATGGCTTTGTCACTTTTCAAGCAGGCGCCATCCCTAAAAAAGGTACCAACTTCAGGCATGCGGGTGAAGACATTAAAGTTGGTGATATTTTATTAAAAAAAGGTCGCAAACTACGCGCAGCTGACATTGGCGTTTCAGCATCCATTGGCTATACACACCTCAGTGTTTATGCCCCGCTTAAAGTTGCCGTTTTTTCAACTGGTGACGAAATCAAAGATGCGGGGGAGCCCTTAGGCGAAGGCTGCATTTATGATTCAAACCGTTATAGCGTCATGTCCATGCTAGAAAGCTTGGGCTGTGACGTTACGGACCTTGGCATCTTACCCGACAATCTAGATATCATAACAAATGCGCTTGATAAAGCAGCCGACAATCATGATATGTTGTTTACCTCTGGCGGGGTTTCATTGGGTGAAGAAGATCATGTAAAGGCAGCTGTATCTGCCTTGGGCCGCATCAATTTCTGGCGCATTGCGATTAAACCTGGTCGCCCGATTGCCATGGGTGAAGTTAAAGGTAAATCGTTCATCGGTTTGCCCGGTAACCCGGTTGCAACCATGGTGACCTTTATGACCATCGCACGCCCTCTCATCTTAGGCCTGTCTGGTCGTTCTGACACATCAACGCGCACCTATAAAATCCCAGCTGCTTTTGACTACAATCATCCGGGTGGACGTTATGAATGGCAACGCGCGTTTTTAAAGAACACGCCTTATGGCCCGGTTGTTGAGTTATTCCATACAACAGGTTCTGGCATTTTGACTTCCATGACTTTAACCGACGGTTTATTAGAAATATCGGATGAGAAACATCTCATAGAACCTGGTGATCTGATCGATTTCATTCCCTTTAGTGAAGTAATCCAATAATGAAAATATTATATTTTGCATGGTTGCGCACAAAAATTGGCTGCGCTGAAGAAGAAATCGAATTGCCAGATACGGTAAAAACAGTTGCAGATGTCTTAGAACACTTACGATCTAAAGGCGGAGCTTATGCCGATTGTTTAAGTGCCGATAAAGTCATTCGCGTGGCACTCAATCAAGATTATGCAAAAGACGACGATGCGGTAAAAGCCACAGACGAATTTGCCATCTTCCCCCCTGTCACTGGAGGCTAGAAAAAATGATCCGGGTTCAAGCTGAAAACTTTGATGTGGGCGCAGAAATAAATGCGCTGGCGGGGGGCAATACAGCAATTGGCGGTATCTGTTCTTTTGTTGGCTTGGTGCGTGACTTCCAACATACAAAGCAAGATGAAAACCGCGTTTCTGCCATGACGTTGGAACATTACCCAGGCATGACTGAGAAAAAACTAGCCGAGATCGAAGAGATCGCACGCACACGTTGGGACCTCGAAGACGTTCTCATCATCCATCGTTATGGACGCATGGAGCCGGGCGAAAACATTGTCCTCGTTGTCACAGCCTCAGCACATCGAAAAGCCGCCTTTGAATCCGCTGAATTCCTCATGGATTTCTTGAAAACCAAAGCACCCTTTTGGAAACTGGAAGAAGATGATAAAGGTGATGGTAGCTGGGTTGATGCGCGCGAAGTTGATGAAGCTGCTGCTGCCAAGTGGGAAAAGTAGACGTTTAATGATGAGATCGACATTTCAAAAAATGCTTTGGATCTTAGGTTTCCATTTCAATCAAGATATGGCAAATTTTATACTCGACTACATGTAAATGGAGAACAGAAGTGTTCCGCTTTCTATATATAGCCTTAAGCATTGGAATAACGATCATTTCAACCCAAAATGCGCAGGCTGCATTAGCTCCTGATGTTCAACAACTTGTAGAAGAAGAGAAAGTTCTAGAATCCAACGAATTACAAGGAAAAAAGATTTCCAATATCCGCTCAGAGCGCGGCGATGAGTCCACTTTATATTTTATAGAGGCCGACTGTACGTACGTGTTTGAAGTAACCTACCCATTTGACTGGCGCGGTTTGTTTGGTTGGGTTGGCCCCAAACTATTTGACGTCGACATGATAGGGGAACCAAGCTGCCCGCTGCACCCTGCCCCCAATATAAACCGAATGGCCTTTCATCAAGCTATCTTGAAAGCCGTTGCAACAGTTTATATCATGCCCATAGAGACCATCCACACTTCAACCAACCTCTATGCTGCTCCTAAAGACCCAGCTCAACGGGGTATGGATTTTCGCATTCTTGGCTTGCGTAGGTTTATTGAAGAGCAGATCGGCTGTCAGATGGATAGCAAAGCATATGCAAAGATTAGAACTGTGGGTGATTTACTTAGCGCCACTGATGTACATTGCAATAACTCCCCCTAACTGTTGCCTCTTCTTGATCCAAAGTTGACATTACCAATTTGACTGATCAAAACTTATTACAAGCTTTGTGAGGCTTAACCGTCTGTAATTGTTTTTGTTCTATTGACCAAAGTCAGACATGTTATTTTTTGCATATCGTATGTATTTTCTATACTGTATGAAAAAGTTTATGTTCGGGCAGGGTGTTACAAGGGTAGATGTTACAGGGTATGGGGATATCGACAGGCTATGTTGCTTGGATAAAACGTTGGCGAGTTGATTTTTCAGCCCTGCTAATGATTGCGTTTGTCTTTCAGCTTGTATGGCCAATTGTTGTTTTCACAGTTCCAAATTTTTCGAATGAACACGAAACAGCTTTGCGCAACTCAATCTGTCAGGTTGCTGTTGAAACAGCAAAACAATCCCCGACAGAAGAATCCTTGGATGGTTTTGTCTGTGAGTGCTGTGTCACCAGACATGCATCATTTGATGTGTTTGATCTTTCTGTCGCACTAATTCAATATTCGCATAAAAATTTAATAAGTGCCATTCGGCCTTTTATTGAAAACGAAATTGGGCCGATTTTTTTTGTTACTATAACGTCCGGCCCACGTGACCCTCCCGTGTTGTAATTCAATATAATCTTTAATTTAAAACAGGATACGGCTTTCTTTGATGCGTCAAAGAAGGATGCCGTGCTGTTTTGACATCGAAATTACAAATATAGTGAATTATACAATGAAAAAGTTTTTACTTTTAAGCGCTGCCGCCTGTGCAGTTCTCCCCTATTCTGTTGTACATGGTGCAGACCTTGTTACATTGCCAGAAGTCGTTTCAGAAACGCAGGCCGAAATCCCACAAAAAATAATTTTAGTTTTTGAAGACGAAAAAACACTTCCCGTTGCAGATAATGGCGAGTTGTTGAAAAATCTACCGGGCGTATCTGGAAGCCGCATCGGCGGTCACGGAATTGAACCCTTCATTCGGGGGCAAAAACAAGGCCAAATCAATTTAGTTGATGATGGTGTTTATGTGCTGTCAGGCTGTCCAAATCGGATGGACCCTCCATCTTCATACTTACAGTTAGAAGGTAATGACAAACTTATTGTCGAAAAAGGTTATGCATCTGTTGCCCACGGTCCGGGTGGGTCTGGCGGTACGGTTCGCACAGAACGTGGTGCCCCAGAATTTTTGGATGATAAAGAACTTAAGGCATCCATTACCGGTGACTATAATAGCAATGGGAACATGCGCAGTCTTGCAATGAATGGCGCTGCTGGTTTTGGCGACATTGGCTATGTGCGCGCAAATACCAAATGGAAAAAATCTGAAGATTATGAAGATGGTAATGGTCAAAAGGTTCGTTCTGGATTTGAAAATAAAGGTGGGCGTCTTGATCTTGGTTTTAATCCCAATCAAGATTCTAAACTAAAATTTGGCGTTCAGTATGACAAATCAACAGATATTCGATTTGCAGGTTCTACCATGGACACGCCAAAAACAGAGAATGCATCTGTACGTGCCTCTCTTGATTCAAACGTCGAAATGGGTGTTTTTGATACGGTTAAAGCCTCTGTTTTTGGTAGTGGCGTTGATCACTTCATGGATACTTACACGCTACGAACATCAACCACACTCATGGCAACAGATGTTGAAACTCGTTCCTACGGTGGAAAGCTTTCTATTGGCGGTAATAACGACAAGAATGATTACATCGTTGGCTTAGATGCAAAAACCGGTAATTCAGACGCCATCAGTTATATGGGGAGAACCAAGACTGATAGCGTTGTCATGTCATACATGTGGCCTGATCTTTCGATGGATGAAATTGGCTTATTTGCTGAAAATACATATGACATTACAAGCCAAAACAGATTAAAAATTGGCTTGCGTTATGATTATGTCCATGTGACGGCTGGTAAAGAAAACGAAACACCGACACATGCTATGGCGGGCGGACGATCAGCAAATGATTTATATAACGAAGCCTACGGATATGGTTGGACGGATCAAACTGAACATAATCTTGGTGGCTTGATGCGTTATGAGTATGACTTGTCGAAAGGCTTTAATGTTTATGGCACTCTATCGCGTAGTGTGCGTACAGCCGATGCGACAGAACGTGGTGTTGCGAAAAATACTAGCGGGGCAACAGCTGCAGCGCGTTGGTATGGCAATCCAAATATTAGCCCTGAAAAGCATCATCAAGTTGAAATCGGAACCAGCTATGCCCAAAGTGATTGGAGCCTTGGTGGATCTGTTTATTATAACAAAATATCTGACTATATCTTGCGTGATAATGCCCAAGGTCAAGATGGTATTTTATTGTCAAATAATGCCGATATCTATCGTAACATCGATGCGACATTAACTGGGTTTGAAATTTCCGGTGGTATTGAGCTAAGCGAAGAAGTTTCGTTTAAAGCTAACATGGCTTACACCCATGGTCAAAATGACGAAGACAATCGTGTATTAGCACAAATTGCACCGTTAGAAGTTGGCGCAACTGTTGAATATGCAACAGCTGACTGGATGACAGCACTGTCGATGCGCGCAGCGGCCAAACAAAACCGTTCTGATGTTGGTTCCGTGACCAGTGGTCAAGATATTGAAAAAACAGGTGGTTATGCAGTCTTTGATGTGTTTGGAAAGGTTTATTCACTTGAGCCATTTGAAGTTTCTTTAGGGGTATCAAACATCCTTGATAAAACCTATTCAAACCATCTAAACCGTGGCAGCAGCTTTGACAACACTGTTGCAAAAGTAAATGAACCAGGTCGTTCTTTCTTTGTCCGGATTAATGCAGAGTTTTAATCAAAACCCAGCTTTAATGTATCCAGAGCCCCTTTCTTTTTGGAAGGGGCTTCAGGTACGTTTATGGCCATTTTCCATGGCTGTCGGTTTACATCTTTGTGTCTTTGGTTCCGTTTTATTGTTTCACTATGGCTATGGTGAAACAATGCTGGAGGTAAGCGAAACTGAAGAAACTTCTATGTTTGTAGAATATATTATTGAAACGGAAGTCATTGAATCTGTAGCTGAATTACAAACGGAGCCAGAGCCCGAGGAAAAACAAGAAGAACAAGAAAAAATTATAGAACCTGAAGAGGTCATGGAAAAACCACAGCCTCAACCTGAAATTATTCCTCCTATTGAAGAAGAGGCTGAAATCTTTACGCCTGAACCACCAACTATTGAAAAACCAAAACCTCGCCTTAAGAATATACAGCCTCAGGCAAAACCACAGACCAAGAAACTGCAACCTGTTCAAAAAACAGTTGCAACGCCACAGTCAGTTAAACCCAAAGCAGCCACGCCTACCTCTGCTGTTAAGCCAAAGAAAAAAATGGGCTTTTCTAAGCCTATCTATCCCTCTTATTTGCGCAACCCGACACCTCCTTATCCGAAAAAAGCCCGCAGAAGAAAACAGGAAGGTGTCGTCTTACTGTTTGTCGAGGTTAGTGAAAAGGGCCGCCCTTTAAAGGTCCGTATCAAAAAGACATCTGGAGTTCCAAGTCTAGATCGATCCGCTTTAAGCGCCGTAAAAAAATGGCGGTTTCTGCCAGCACTCAAAAACAATATTGCGATTACGGCAACTGTTATCGTGCCTATCCGCTTCCAACTCCAAAAATTTTAATACAGTTCATGAAAAAACGCTTGGATATCGTGCCAAAAAATCATGCACACCACCTCTGGATTTAGCCGGATTGCTTACAACTGCCGCACCTTAAAGAACTTTTTCGCCTGCCAACAAATCTTCAACGAAATATGCAGCAAGTTCGTTCCTGCCACGCACACCTGCTTTTTGGTATATAGAACTGCTTTGGCTTTTCACGGTACCTATTTTTGTTTCTCTAAGACCTGCTATTTCCTGGGTAGACATGCCCTTGATCATCAATAAAGCAACATCTTGCTCAGATGGTGAAAGTTTCCATTCTTCAAAATGCCGATAAATCACGCCGAGTAATTCACCAGAGGCAACTTCAACAGAGTCTTGAACTTGGCGATGTTTTTTCAACAATCTGATTATTTGCATACCAATAACAAACAATGCCAAAACGAGTGTAAAGACGGCAATCAGTTCAATCTGATCATGATCAATCCATGTCGTATCAATATCAATGCGAAAAATATCGGCATAGACATCAGCCAAGAAAAAAACTTCGCAAACAGCGATAACAATAAAGGAGAAGATTAAAGCCTGAACTTCAAACGATTTCTTTGATTTAAGTGACATTTACATCTTCCCCGTTTATCCAATGGTTTATGATACGACGATTAAGATCAGTCGTCATCATAATTGCCACGTTCAGCACGAGCGTGACAGGCCATACAGTTCGCTTTTGATTTCACTTTTGGATCGTTCCATGCCTTATTTGGAACTTCTTCATTATGTTCTCGTACCCAATAAGGCATTTCAGTTATTCTAAGTGGTGTCATATCGTCTTTAACTCCACGCAAGAATTTTCCATTCCACCACCCACCATCGGCGGCATTATCCATCAAGTATGTTTTGATATGTTGAGTCGTTGTTTCGTCTAATGAAGCATCTTCACCAAAATGATCACTCATGCCAGCCATGATTTTTTCCCAAGATCGTTTGGGCAGCATTTGTGGTTGGAAGGCCAAATGGCAAGCACCACATTCTTTTTTTACCGTTTCATCCTTGATTGGGCGATAGCGTTCATCTGCTTGGGCGAATGATGTACTTGCAATCAAGATGGTTACTGCAAGTATATATGATCTATATTGAAACATATGTTTTTCCTTGTTCAAAAATTATTGAGTTTTCATAAAGGTGATAAAGTCACCTTTTTCTATCGCAGTGCATTTGCGACCGAGTACGCTGCCACAATTACGTCCAAACCACTTTTCGGCTTTTTTCAAATCATTATATCGAGAAGCAGAAATGGAAAATGCCATTGGGGCTATTTCTTTCCCAGCTCTTGTATGCCCAACCTTTTTGGGGTCAGCTGTATGACAAGATGTGCATGAGGGAGTTGCAACCTTACCCGTCGTATGAGTTGAATTGAAAAGCACACGGCCTCGTTCTGCAGAAAACCCATCAAATGAAGAAAGCTCCGCTTTGGCGGCCTGTGCATATCCATCTAACAAAGGCGATGCAGATACGGGTAAGCTTAAGGATATACTTATGGCAACAATGCCGAGCATTAGGAATGATTTCATGATTTTACGCCTTTTGGAAGTTTGATTTTTTCATCGTCATAACGGCCTGTATCAGCATCTTGATGACACCCATTACAGTTGACCTTTGATCCGATGGATGAATGTTTGAAATCGCTGTCTTTGATCTCGTCATGCTTCTTTTGCCAATAACGAGTATCTGTCATTCGCATGGATTTCGTATCATGGCGACCTATCTTATGAGAGACTTCGGTGTCAAATGATTGAGCATTGTTAGCTTGAAGGTAGGTGGATATTTCTTGCGTCGTTTGTTCATCCAAACTTGCATCCTCACCAAAGTGATCTGACAAGTTATTCATAATGGCTTGCCAGTTAGAAGCAGTTCGCAAACTTGGGTGATAAGCTGGGTGGCACTCCCCACATTCTTGCTTATATGCAGGAAAAACATGGGTCTCTGTCATAAAAGGCGAAGGGGCAATCGCGCCCCAATAAAGAACTCCTGTAAGGATCAAGCCAAAAATGAAAGCGCCTCGAAGCGTATGCCAAATAGTTACGCTCGCTTTTGTATCAGTTGTTGCTTTCTTACCTGTGACCATAGATTTGATGAGAGAATGCTTGAATACAAAAGTTTCAACAAGAACGCCTAAAATATGGATGGCGATGGCAAACATTAAAATGTTGGCTAATATCTCATGAATATCTTCGCTAAAGTCACCAACTTTGTAACCGATAAGCTGGGCTAGTGGTCCTTGATTTTCTTGACCGCCCCAAACAACCATACCTGTAATAATTAATAAGGTTAGGGATGAGAGCAATACCATAATCATCCATGCCCCCACAGGGTTATGTCCTGTATGCGGTTCAGACTTGCCACGCATTAGGCTTTTAAGATGTAATGTTACGTCTTTGATCTTGACAGGATAGGTATGAAACCGACTGTAATAGCTCCCGACAAACCCCCAAATCAAACGAAATGCTAATAAGCAGCCAATGCTATATCCAGCATAAACATGAACATCTAACCACCATTCTTCAAAAAAATACCCTGTAAGGGCTGCAATCGCGACTGTGAGCACCATTGACCAATGGAAGACACGCAAAGGCAAATCCCATATTAATTTTTCTTCTGGTATCGATGCTTCTGAATTAATGTGTGGCATGTCGTATCTCCGCCATATGCGTTTTGATACGATGTATTTGCGTTAATAATTCAAACTGAACAATCCGCCATAGGGGGTAAACAGAAGGTTTATAACTTTGGTTCATGCCCGATTTAACAAGGGACATGGTAGGGGCTGTGCCATTTAAGACAGCCCCATTTTTAATTTTATAAAAACGTTTCTGATGAAAATTGTTTTTTTTGGTTATCTATGCGTAGCGAAAAGTAGGTTTTAAGGTCGTCTGTTCTTCCGTTTCATTAGGTAGCGCCCGTTTTTTACAACCAACACATTTCTTGTTGTTTCTGTGAATATTGTTTTTAGCCCACAGACGGACTTCCATCTCAGCGACTTTTGGTTTCATGGTTGGACCAAAGTGCTGGAGGATATTTTTTAAATCGATGAGTTTCTCAATCACTTCATGCGCGTAACTTTCAACAACACAATCGTTGAGATCTTGGCATTCAATTTTTTGATTGAGATGATTTTCTGTTTTATCCATCAGATCATCGAGCCGTTTGAGAATTTCATCCAGAGTGTCTTGTGAAAGCAATAGTTCACAAATATTATCTACACAGTCGTCAATAAGACTGACGCTTTCATCGATAAATAAAACACCCGTTTTGGGGATTTGATCAGAATACATGGTTTAACTTTCCCGAGTTTTTAATTTCTTATTTTAATTAGCTGAATAAAACCACTTTATTCAAAAAGTTGAAATAAAGATGGCGTTATCCCTCAAGAGTAAGATTATATTTTTTACATTAGGTCAGCGTTTATGCTGTTCTACATAAGAATAGAGTTTTATAAGAAACCTCTCAACTCTAGATTTGTTGCGAAATGTAAACAAGGCTATGACTTGGAACTGGAACCGGGATGTTTACTTTCTGTATTGTCTGGTTATTATCTATCAAAATCATATGAGATATAATTAGATGCTTGAAATTAATATTCTCCTTGCTGAAGATGACACTCTAACACGTGTATTGTTGGCTTCCTTCTTGGAAGAAAAAGGCTTTAATGTTTTTCAAGTACGTACAATTGGTGAGTTAAAAGACGTTCTTGCATCACAGTCATTTCACATCGCTATTCTTGATCAAACTCTTGTCGATGGGGATACCATTTCAACTTTTCTTGAATTTAATGAAGATCCCAGTATCAAGATTATTTGTATGACTTCAAACACAAGTGAGAAGAGAAAAAACAAAGCCATCGGTGCTGGTGTTGAAACTTATTTACACAAGCCTGTCAGCGAAAGCGAACTACTTACACGCATTACGGCGGTGATTGATGCTGAAAAGCAAACAAATACGTACCCTATTTCGATTGATGGCATAACGATATTGGATACTATAAATGAATATCTCATAAACGGTGATAAGACAGCTGAGCTTACAGGTGGGGAAACCGAAATATTAAGAATTTTAAATGGATCTGAGGCCA
>Ga0209345_10003196_pt1 | contig 17073 bp, 19 predicted proteins | sample Cruoilmetagenom7_FD_187294 | JGI IMG/M metagenome (GOLD analysis project Ga0209345, IMG submission 187294) | Oil polluted marine microbial communities from Coal Oil Point, Santa Barbara, California, USA - Sample 7 (SPAdes) (version 2) | ecosystem: Environmental > Aquatic > Marine > Oil seeps ...
GCGGGCGACGAGGTTGCGGGCTTTGTCGGCGTTGCCGGTCAGGGTTTTGATGATCTCGGTGACGTCCACCGCGCCGTGCTCGGGGTGCCAGCTGTCGTAGTCGGTGATCATCGCCACGGAGGCGTAGCAGAGTTCGGCCTCGCGGGCGAGCTTGGCTTCGGGCATGTTGGTCATGCCGATGACGTCACAGCCCCAAACCTCGCGGTACAGTTTGCTTTCGGCCAGCGTCGAGAATTGCGGGCCTTCCATCGCCAGATAGGTGCCGCCACGATGCACGGTGATATCGGCGTCTTTGGCGGCGGTCTCGCAAGCGTCGGACAGGCGCGGACAGGTCGGGTGGGCGACCGAAACATGCGCCACGCAGCCGGTGCCGAAAAAGGATTTTTCGCGCGCAATGGTGCGGTCAATGAACTGGTCTACAATGACAAAATCGCCCGGCGCCATTTCTTCGCGGAACGACCCGCAGGCCGAGACCGAGATCACATCGGTCACGCCCAGCCGTTTCAGCGCATCAATATTGGCGCGGTAAGGCACCGTGGTGGGGGAATGCACATGGCCGCGTCCGTGGCGGGGCAGGAACGCCATTTTGACACCATCCAGCGTGCCGGTCAGGATGTCATCCGAGGGGTTGCCCCACGGGCTGTCAACGGTTTGCCAAGTTGCGTCCGTGAGCCCGTCAATGTCGTAAACGCCCGAGCCGCCGATGATGCCGATTACTGTGTCTGTCATGATGGAGGATTCCCCTGTTGGTTCAACGCGGATAATGCACGAGACAGTGAACAGGGGAAAGTGCGGAAACGGGGTGCAATCGTCGTTTTACTAGATTGCGGGGGCTTGACGTCGAGACGCTTTGGGCATGGGATTCAGGAATTTGAAAGCGCCCAGTCGATGGCATGTTCCAGCCGATCATTTCCCCAAAATAGCTCATCTCCAACTTGAAAACTGGGCGCGCCAAAAATACCTTGCCCAATTGCAGTTTCGGTTTGCTGGCGTAGGCCCGCGCCTTCGGTACTGTTTGCCCGTGCAAGCACATCGTCGGCATTCAGGTCAAGTTTGGTAAGGATAGATATTATAGTCTCGGGCTTGGAAATATCCAGGTTCTGAGCAAAATTGGCTGTGAAAACTGCACGTGAATAGGCACTGATCCAACCGTCAATACTGCCGACCATCGCCACCTTAGCCGCTAAAATTGATTTTGCAGGGAAAATGTCAGGGCGCTGAAGGGGAATGTTTTGACGGTGACAGATGCGCGTCATGTCACGCCACATATTGGCCCCTTTCACGGGGTAGATGTTAAAGGGAGAATCTTGCCAGCCTTGCGCAGAAAATACAGGCCCAAGCAGGAAAGGCTTCCAATTCACATCGACACCACTGGCCTGGGCTATGTCGTCAATTCTCATGGCTGAAATGTAACTGTACGTGCTTGCGAAATCGTACCAGAAGTTTAGGGTTGGATTTGGGTTTTGGTTCATTTTGGGTCTGCTTTCAAAAATATCAGGAACGCCATTGCGCTACGTCGCTACTCGGTCTGCCATAGCATTGCTTTGAAAATCAAAGCCGCCCGTTCACTCTGGTCGGTTCAAGCTGAACACGTCTTTTACGTGGATGTAATCGCGATAGCCCAGACGGGCCAGCGGTTGGGATTTGGTGACGTCATAGATGCCGTCAATCACGCAGTCGTCGCGTAAATGCACGCCGGTGACTTCGCCCATCACCATCAAATTGTGATCCCCAGCAAGCCGGAGGATTTGCGTCACTTTGCATTCCAGCGCGGCCGGCGCATTGGCAACCCGTGAGCAGGCGATGGTTTCGCACTCGACGCGGGCAATGTCAGCAAAGCTGAACTCGTCCTCGCCGGGCGGATTGCTGGCGGAGGTGGCGTTCATCGCATCGCGCATCGCGTATTCGACGATATTGACGCAAAACACACCGGTTTCGTCAATGTTGGCAACGCTGTCTTTGCCCAAATGGCGGCCGGGTTTTTGCGAAGTCGAAGCGAACATCACCTGCGGCGGCTCATAAGCAACTGCATTGAAAAACGAATAAGGGGCGAGGTTATCGACACCATCCGCGCCACGAGACGAGATCCAGCCGATCGGGCGCGGCGAAACGATGGCCGAAAACGGGTTATGGGGCAGCGAGTGCCCGTCTTTTGGTTGGTAAAACATTGCGCGTGTTTCCTAGGGTCTGTTGACGTTTGTTGCATCGCATTGGTTGCAACAAACGTCAACAGGCCCGAGATGTTTGATCCTGCGATACTGCTATGCTAGGGCCGTTAGCAGCAAAAGGCGAGGCAGGCGGCGTGATTGGGCTAAAGCAAGAGACAAAAGACGACTGGTGGGAGGTTGAGGCGCTGTATGACCTGTGCTTTGCGCCGGGCCGCGAGGCGTTGTCGTCTTACCGGTTGCGCGACGGGGTTGACCCCGTCGCGGCGCTGTCTTTGGTGGCGCGGGACGAGAATGGCGTTTTGGGCGGCGCGATCCGCTATTGGCCGGTTCATGTTGGGGAGGCCGAGGTTTTGTTGCTGGGACCTGTCGCTGTTCACCCGACACGTCAGGGTGAAGGCTTGGGCGGATTTTTGATCCGAGAGAGTTTGGCTGTTGCGGGGCAGGCGGACTGGCAACGGGTTTTGTTGATTGGGGATGCGCCTTATTACGGGCGGTTCGGGTTTGAGCAGCTCAACGGCGTGGTGATGCCACCCCCAACCAATCCGGCGCGGATATTGGGCCGTGCATTGGTTCCGAGCGCCTGGGACGGGGTGCGGGGCAACGTGGTGACGTGGACAAAGACCAAATGAGCAAGGAGAAAACCAGTATATCTGTTCGGGCGGCCGTGGCGGAGGATGCCCCGGCGATGAGCGCGATTTTGAAGGAGATCGTGATCATTTCGGGGCGCGATCGCGCCTGTGATCCCGACCACATCCGCGCCTTTTATGTTGAGCATCCGGATCAGATATCCTGTCTGCTCGCCTGTAGCGAAACGGGGCAGGTTTTGGGGTTTCAATCCTTAAAACGCGCCGTTGCGGGCAACCCTTACGATGTCACTACTGGTTGGGGCGTGATTGGAACCTATGCCAAGCCGAGCAATGGCCGTCGCGGCATTGGCAAAGCGCTTTTTGCGGCAACTGCGCAGATGGCGCGGGAGCACGGGGTGGCTAAAATCGATGCCACAATCAACCAGACCAGTGCGGGTGCTATTTCCTATTACGAGGCCATGGGGTTTCAGACCTATCGCCACACTGAAAACGCTGTTTGCAAGTGCTATACTGTGGAAAAAAGCTCCACCTGATTAATCGGGTTCAGATTTGGAGACGGCTTAGCCCCCCTCAATCGCGCGTCCGAAAACCGCAATCGCAATCCCTGACAGGGCCAAAATCCCAAACCACCAGCTGGCCAGATTTCTGTCTGAGCCTTTGGCGGCGGTCACGGCGGCGATAGCAGCCTGCAGCCCGTAATACAGCGCGAAAGCCCGCGAGGCGTAGGCGATGATTTGAAACACATCCGCCGCCCAGGTCAGCATCAGACCAATCCCGACCAGCACCGCATAGGCATGGCGTGGCTGCAAGCGTCGGGCGGTCAATTCCTCGACCAACCCGCCAGCCCCACTGGTGTCGGCAATGGCGGCGCTGAACTGGGCGCTCAGGGCAGCGATGATCAGCAGGAAGGGCAGAATGGGGGCTACAATTTCCATCATATCAATGATCGCGGTTTCGCTAAAATCAAGTGTGCCGGGTGCAAACACATAGGCCAGCAGCAGAATGTAGACGACATAGATCAGGGTCGAGAGCCACTGGGCGTATTTCATTGACCGGATACGCATCGGAGCCGAATAAGTTTCGCCTAGATAGCGTGAGGTTTCAAAGCCTTGCACGGTGATCAGCAACCCAAAGCCCAGTGTTAGCGCAGGCCAGCCGGATAGGCTGGGAGGATTAAGCAGCAGCGCATCTTGCCCTGCGCGATCGGCAAAGTGAAACGCCATCCCGACCAGCAGCCCCATGATGATGGCCAACTTTACACCGACGCTGAATTGCTCCATCCTCTCAAGCGCTAAAAATCCGCGCGTCCAGCCGATCAACAGGATCACCACAAAAACCGCAGTGGTCAAAATGCGGGCATTGGTCGGAGTGTCAAACGGGGTCAGGCGGATGCCGAACGCCCCCAACAGGTTCAGGTAGTAGGTCACCGAAATCACATAGGCAAAGGACAGCATCCACGAGGCCAGCGTTTCGAGTTTTAGCGCCAGCCGAGGGCGTGGCGTATCCTGCGCTGTTTCCAGTGCTATCATAGCGATGTTGTAGCGAATGGCATTGCCAAACATGTTGGCGACGACACACAGACCCAGCAAAACCAGTGGCGCGAATTTCCCGTATGAGGCATTCAGGATCGGTCCCAGCACCAAAAAACCGCTGCCGATGATCGAGGCCAAGGGCGTGATCATCGCCCGCCAGCCGATGGAGCCCGATAAGCGCGGCCAAACCAGCAAGGCGGATGTCAGGGCCACCGCGGCAAGAATAAAACTGTTTTCCATGCCTTTAGCGGCCTCGCAGCCATTCCATGATTGCAGGGCGCACGGACTGGTCGCCACGGGCGCGCGCGTCTTCAATCACCGCCTTGACCTCGGCCAGATTGGAGCGGCGCAGCAGGCTTTTGACAGGCCCAATCGAGGCGGGGCGCATCGACAATGTGCGCAGTCCCATGGCGGCAAAGCACAAAGCCTCGATCGGGCGACCCGCGTCTTCACCACAAAACGACACGGGCGTTGCGGTTTCGTTGCATCGTTTAACGATTTGCTCGATCAGGCTGAGGAAGCTGACATTCAACGTGTCATAGCGCCGTCGCACCAGCTCGTTTTCGCGGTCAGCGGCAAAGAAAAACTGTTTCAGATCGTTGCCGCCGATGGAAATGAAATCCACGCTTTCAAAGAACTTACGCGGTGCAAAGGCCAGTGACGGGGTTTCCAGCATCGCGCCAACCTCGACCGTTTCGGGGGTGGCGTGGCCCAAGCGGGCCTCAGATTTCAGTTCTTTATCCAGATAATCGCGGGCTGCGTAAAATTCCTCGGATTGGGCAATGAAAGGGAACATGATCGTCATCGGGCGGCCATTGCTGGCGCGGATCAGGGCTTGCAATTGCATCCGCATCACAACGGGGTTGTCCAGCCCGACACGGATCGCACGCCAACCCATTGCGGGGTTTGGCTCGTCTTGGGGCTTCATATAGGGCAGCACCTTGTCCGAGCCGATATCGAGGGTGCGAAACACCACGCGCTGGCCGTTGGCAGCGGCTAAAACACGGCTATAGAGCGCGGCCAACTCGGCGCGTTTGGGCATTTTGTTGCGCACAAGGAATTGCAGTTCGGTGCGAAACAGACCAACGCCTTGGGCACCCGAGCTTTCCAATGACGGCAGGTCCGCCATCAGCCCCGCGTTCATCGAAAGGGTCAGCAGTTCACCATCCAGCGTTTCGGCGGGTTTGTCACGGATCGAGGTATAGCGTTCCTGATCTTTAGCCAGCATTGCGATTTTATCTTTGAAGGCCTCAACCACGATATCGTCGGGACGCAGATGGACGATGCCCTGTTCACCGTCGACCATGATGTGGTCGCCGTTTAGCGCCTCGGTGGTGACGCGGCGTGCGTTGATCACCAAAGGAATGGCCAAGGCACGGGCAACGATGGCGGCGTGGCTGCCGACCGAGCCTTCCTCAAGCACAATACCGCGCAGTTTGCGGCCATATTCCAGCAATTCACCCGGGCCGATGTTGCGGGCAATCAGGATCGGATCAAGCGGCATTTCTGCACCCGTGGTCGCACCCTGTCCGGTCAGAATTCGCAACAGGCGGTTCGACAGGTCGTCCAGATCGTGCAGGCGTTCGCGCAGATAGGCGTCAGGCACTTGGCCCATACGGGTGCGGGCGGTGGACTGTTCTTTTTCCACGGCGGCCTCTGCCGACAACCCACGCGCGATATCCTCTTCCATCCGGCGCATCCAGCCCTTGGAATTGGCGAACATCCGGTAGGTTTCTAACACCTGCATTTGTTCTTTGTGTTCAACACCGGCCCCGTTGCCCGCAGTTGCCAGCATATCGTCAACCGACACGCGCAAATGATTGACCGCGTCTTGCAGGCGGGCAAGTTCGGCTTTGGGATCTTCGGCAATCACGTTGGTCACCACCACGCGGGGTTCGTGTAGGTAAACGTGGCCCTCGGCCGCCCCCTCTTGCCCGACGCCGCCGCGAAACAGCACCGGCTGTTGATGGCGAGCCGACAGTGCAGCCCCTTCGCCGACAAAAGCCCCAAGTTCGGTCATTTCGGCGACCACCATGGCCACCACTTCGAGGGCATAAACTTCGTCTTCGGTGAATTTTCGCACTGCTTTGGATTGCACGACCAACACGCCGAGGCGTTCGCCCAAACGCTGGATCGGCACGCCTAGGAAAGCCGAAAATATTTCCTCGCCAGTTTCCGGCATAAAGCGAAAACCCTTCGTTGAAGGGGCATCGTCGGTGTTGATTGTTCTGGATGTCTTGGCGACACGGCCAACCAGACCCTCCCCAAGACGCATGCGGGTTTTGTGCACGGACTCGGGGTTCAACCCCTCGGTGGCGCACAGCTCCAGCGTGTCGTCATCGCGAAACAGATAGATCGAGCAAACTTCGCAACCCATCGAATCCGCTATAATATGCGTGATCCGGTCTAGCCGCTCTTGGCCGGCGCCTTCAACGGCCAGAGATTCACGGAGCCGCCCCAAAAGGACGCGGCTTTGACTGTCAGTGCTTTGCGACATGGTCCCCCCTAAGGGTGATTAAGAAGCCTTATCCAGCTCAAAGGCATCATGCAGGGCTTGGACCGCAAGTTCCATATATTTTCGGTCGACCAGCACAGATATTTTAATCTCGGAGGTTGTAATGACCTTAATGTTGATGCCCTCGTTCGACAGTACTTCAAACATTTTGGCAGCCACACCGGCGTGGCTGCGCATACCGATGCCAACGACCGAGACCTTGGCCACATCGGTATCGGCTATCAGGTCGTGAAAGTTGATCTCGCCGCTTTGTTTGGCCTCGTCCATCGCTTTTTCGGCGCGGGAAACCTGATCGACAGGGCAGGAAAATGTCATATCCGTGCGCCCGTCTTCCGAGATGTTCTGGACGATCATATCGACATTCACACCAGCCTCGGACAGCGGCACAAAGATGGCGGCGGCAATGCCGGGGCGGTCGGCCACGGATACTAGAGTCATTTTGGCCTCGTCGCGCTGAGAGGCGACACCTGCGACTACATTCTTTTCCACTATTTCCTCCTCGGCGCAGACCAGAGTGCCTGCATTGTCTGATTGTTCCTCGAACGAGCTGAGCACCCGCAGCCGAACCTTATAGCGCATCGCCAGCTCGACCGAGCGGGTTTGCAGAACCTTGGCCCCTAGGGACGCCAGTTCCAGCATCTCCTCAAAGGCAATTTTGTCCAGTTTGCGGGCCTTGTCCTCGATGCGTGGATCGGTGGTATAGACCCCATCCACATCGGTATAAATGTCGCAGCGTTCTGCACCAAATGCTGCGGCAAAGGCCACGGCAGTGGTGTCAGACCCGCCACGCCCAAGCGTGGTGATGCGACCCTCGGGGCTGAGGCCCTGAAAACCGGCCACGACAGCCACACGCATGCCTTCGGCGAATTTGGCGTTCAGATTATCGGTCGGAATTTCGTTGATACGTGCGGCGGAGTGGGCCGAGGTGGTCAGCAGCGGCACTTGCCAGCCTTGCCAACTACGAGCGGGCACATCCATTTCCTGCAAGGTCAGCGCCATCAGGCCTGCGGTGACGTTTTCACCGGAGGACACGATGGCATCATACTCGCGGGCGTCACACATCGGCGAAGTTTCTTCAACCCAGCCCACCAATTCATTGGTTTTGCCTGACATCGCCGAAACAATAACGATCACGTCATAGCCACGCGCCACTTCGACACCGACCCGTTTGGCGGCGCGCTTTATACGGTCCAGTGTGGCCACCGATGTGCCACCAAATTTCATCACTAAGGTTGGCATATCTGCCCTTTTTTCGCATTAGTCTGAATAACGTTGGTTGTTTACGGTGCTGCGCGGGTTAGGGCAAGGCCCATGCCACGGGTAACGTGGGCAAAACGCTAATTGGTTTTACGTTTTGGCGCAAAAGGCAATGGTGCCACTGGCACGCCGTCTTGCAAAAGTTTCAGCGCCTCTTCCGGCTTTGCTTCGCCATAAATCGGGCGCTCGGGGGCATCCCCGTCGTGGATTGCGCGGGCCTGACTGGCAAATTCCATGCCGACGTATTCCGAATTGGCCTCGACCTTGGATTTCAGCTCGGCGATGGCGCGCTCTTCATCGGTGGCGGGGGTTGAAAGCGGCGCGTCAGGTGTCTGCTCGGCAGTGCTTGCGGCGTTGCGGGCAGTGCGCACACGCGGGGCCATGATGGCCTTTTCCACAGCGGCGCTTTCGCAGGTTGGGCAAGTCACCATGCCTGCTGTAAGCAATTTATCAAAAGCACCCGCTGACTGAAACCAGCTGTCAAACCGGTGATCGTTTTCGCATTTCAATGTGTAGCTGATCATTGCTGATGCCTTTTGCTGTGCAGATTGAAGGTAACCATTAATGGGTTAATATCAACTGATTCAGTTCAGCGGCCCATCAGCGGCTGAGACGTTTTACATCGAAACTGCGGATCAGTGGGGCCAGTTCGGGCTCCGAAATGATCGCGGCGGCCTTTTTCAGGCTGAACCATTTGCGTTTTCGTTGGCCCGCTTCGGGGAAATCCTTTAGCACGCGTTTGACCTTGAACGGGAACACCGCAACCACGATGGGTAGGTTGTCGCCCTTGGGGATGTTTTTGGTGTAGGAGTAAATGCCCAGACAAACATCCGACGGTTTGCCCTCAACGCCAGCCTCTTCATAGGCTTCGGTGGCAGCGGCACCGGCGGGGGTTTCGCCATCCATCGGCCAGCCCTTTGGAATGATCCAGCGCCCCGTGCCGCGGCTGGTGACCAAAAGGATTTGCGCCTTGTCGTCGCGCAGCCGATAACACAGCGCCCCGAACTGGGTGCGCACATCATGTTTATGAGACACGTCGAGCCGCTGGGGCTTGAGTTTGGTTTTGACTACTGTCACGTCTGATCGCCGCCGTTTAATACCTGTTACCCGCTTTTGTTAGCGTGTTTTGATTTCCTATTTCTTAAAATAGGCAAGTTTTATTCAATTTGAAAGGATTACACGGAGTTTTTACCATATTTAGGGATGTTTTTCGACAAATACCTAGTTCTGGACCTTAAATAGCCTAGGGCGTCGGGGTTTGGCCCATCAATACTTTGGAAAACCAGCCTGTATCGATGTTGCCACCGCCCAGAATGACGCCGACCTTTTTGCCCTGCATCCGGTCTCGCTCCTGCATCAATCCGGCCAGCGGGCCTGCACCGGCGCCTTCGGCCAGATTATGGATGTCGGTAAAATAGGCACGGATGGCATCGGCGATCTCGTCATCGGACACGGCGATGATCCGGTCAGCCCCCGTCGCATAGATGTCATAGGCCGATTGCACGGGCATCCGCACCGCCATGCCGTCGGCAAAAGTGGTGGCAGAGTTGGTTTCAACCATGCGCCCCGCCTCGACCGACAGTTTGGCGGTTTGGGCATTTTCCGAGACAACACCGACGATTTTCGTATCCAGCCCCAGCGCGTTGCGCGCCGTGATGGTGCCGCAAACGCCCGACCCGCAACCGATCGCGACATAGATGGTGTCCAGATCAGGGTGGGTGGTTAGCAATTCATAGCCATAGGTCGAAACCCCGCGCAGCAGTTCGGGATGAAACGGGGGCACCACAAACAGTCCCTCGGATTCGGCCACGCGGATGGCCTCGGCTTTCGCCTCGTCAAAATCATCGCCGTGCTCGATTACTTGGCCACCATAGGCCCGCATGGCGGCGTTTTTTTCGACCGAGTTACCGCGTGGTACGTAGATTTTGGCCGCCAGACCAGCGGCACTGGCCGCACGGGCTTGGGATTGGCCGTGGTTGCCGCGGGTCGCGGTTATGATACCGCGCGCATCGGGGTGGGTGCGTTGCAGCCAATCAATAAAGGTGATGCCGCCGCGCACCTTGAAGGCCCCGGTTGGGGCGTGGTTTTCGTGTTTGACGATCACCTCGGCCCCTGTGCGCCGTGACAGTTGTGGCCAATGAATTTGCGGGGTGGGCAACATTTGGCGGTAAACCACGGCTGAGGCGGCCTTTAGATCATCAACTGAAAACATCTAACTGTCCTGTTTGGGAATGAGGGCATGCAGCCGCTTGGCGGTTGCGGTGAGGGCGGTTTTGCCGCGCTTGGCAACTTTGGTTGCGGCGGCCCGCGGGGTTAGGAAGGCGGGATCCAGCAGGGTGGAGGCCAGTGCGTCGGCATCATTGACCAAAGTGGCGGCATCCTCGGTGTGAAAGGCGGCGTAGTCATCGGCGAAGTTTTGCAGGTTCGGGCCGTGGCTGATGGCGCATTCCAGCAAGGCGGGCTCATAGGGGTTGTGGCCGCCGACATCCGAAAATGAGCCGCCAACAAAGCAGCGATCTGCCAGCCGATACCAGATGCCCATCTCGCCAATGCGATCAATGATGGCGATTTGGGTGTTGGCCAGGTCGGTGTCTGCATTTTGCAAAATGCTGGCCTGAAATCCCAGATCATTGGCGTGTTTCAAGATCCGTTTGGCCCGGTCTGGGTCGCGTGGCGCTAGGATCAATAGGGTGTCGGGGTGTTGTTCCAGGACTTGGGTGTGGGCTTTGAACACCTCGATCTCATCAGCGGGGTGAGTCGAGGCAGCCAACCAGAGCGGGCGGTTTTTCAACACGGTTTGCAAGGCCGCGCGGGCGTCGGGTTGATCGGCCAGCGGGTCGGCCCCTGATTTGAGGGGAGCGGTTACGCTGATTTTGGCACTCTCCACCCCGAGGCGGGCGAACTGTTCGGCGCTGATCTGGTCCTGCACCTCGATGAAGTTGAATTTAGCATAAAGGGCGGCGAAAAACGCTTTGGCTTTTTGTTTGCTGTCGCCGGACTTTTCGCTCATCCGGCCATTGATCAATGCCATGGGGATTTGGCGGCGCTCCAGCTCGCAAATAAAAGCAGGCCAGATATCGCGCTCCGCCCAAATCGACAGCTGTGGTTGCCAATGATCCAAAAACCGTTTCACGTAATGCGGGCTGTCGAGCGGCAGGAACTGATGGATCGTACGCGGCGGTAAATTGTGTTCAATCGCGGCGGCAGAGGTGCGGGTCGAGGATGTCAGCAACACGTTCAGATCAGGATCAAGGCGCTGCATCTCGTGGATCAAGGCGGGCAGGGCCAGCACTTCGCCAACCCCGACTGCGTGCATCCAGATCAGCGGTCCATCGGGCCGTTGGGCCACTGTTATGCCTAGTTTTTCACGATAGCGGGCGGCGTTTTCCTTGCCTTTGACGATGCGGCGTTCCAGATGTCGCCGTGCAAACAGCCGGATAAGCGGGCTGAGTTTCAGATAGGCCCAAAGCAGCGCGGATTTGGGCCGCCTATCCATGGTCTTGGAACTCTTTTTGCAACGGGCGTGACCAAAAATCAGCGTCCATCAACACCGTGATAAACCTTGCGGCTGAACTGCCCGCGCCAAATCCGATGTCGGAGGCCAACCGTTTGCCCCAATTCTCGTTCAAAAACCCGTCAATTGTATCGCCTTCATAGGCGGTGCAACTGGTGATGGATATGGCGTCGGAACGATTGTTTTGTCGCGTGCCGATGTCGAGGCTGGGTAGACCGATAAACGGGGCTTCGCGCACCCCAACGCTGGAGTTGCCGATATGGGCAGCGGCGTTTTTCAGCAATTCGGAGAAATAGGCGAACCGCATGGAGGGCAGGATGCGAAAACGATCTGTTGGCAGGGCATCGATCGCCGCCATGATGTCGTTTGATCCGGGATCATTGTTTGGCAGGATCACGATGAAATTGCGCCCTGAGGCCACCAGATGGTCAAACAAAGCGCGGGCTTGGGCACCGATAGTATCCTGTTCGCTGGTCACGGGGTGAAAGGTTATGATGCCGTAGTCCGCAAAGCCGATGTCGTAATATTCGCGAACTTGGTCGATGGTCACGCCCGAGGGCGCGGCGTGGGTGTCCAGTTCGGGCGAGCCGATCACATATATGCTGTCGGGGACTTCGCCCAAGGCCATGACGCGGGACTTGGCGGTGTTCGAACTGACGAAATGATCGGAGGACAGTTTGGTGTTACAGTGGCGGAAAATTTCGTCGATGGTGCCCGAGACTTCGCCGCCTTCAACATGGGCGCAGCGCACATAATTGGTGGCGCAGACCAGCGCGCAGGCCAAGGCCTCGACACGGTCGCCATGAACGACCACCAGATCGGGTTTGTGAGCTCGCACAAAACTGGAAAACTCAGTGATCGTGTTGGCCAGCACCAAGTCTTGCGGGTCATCCTCGTTCTGGTTCTCGAACTCATGCACCTGAACCCCGAGCATCCGATGAACTTCGATTTTGGTCATGCCGTAGCGCGGCATCATATGCATGCCGGTGACATAGAAACTGACCTCAAAGCCTGCGTCACGGGCGGCCAGTGCCAGTGGCTCCAGCTTGCCAAAATCGGCGCGGGTTCCGGTGACAAAGAGGATGGATTTGCTCATAATGGTCCGTTTGCTGAAGGGATCAACTGTTGAAGTCGTCCCACTTGAGTTGTTGATTGAATTTTACCGCATGGGCCAAGACCTTGCCAACCACCTTGTCAAATTCATAGCCTGCGATGTCGCCCGATCCGGGGCGGCGTGCCCATATGTCGGCTTCGGTTATCACGTGGCCTGCGGGCAGATCGGCGTCGGCAACCACGCTGGCGCGGGCAAAGGTATAGACGTCTTCCTCAGGCCCCGTACGTTGTTTGGTGTTGTGCAGGGCGGTGTGGATTTCACGCGAGCGATCAATCAGCAGCCGCAACTCGGCAGGGTCCATAGAGCAGATGATGTCAGGGCCGATCCGGTAGCGGCTGTCGGTGAAGTGACGCTCCAGTATACATGCCCCAAGCGCGACGGAGGCCAGCGCCATTTCCGGCCCGATACTATGATCGGAGAAGCCGACGATGGCATTCGGGAAGGCAGTTCGCAAATCGGTGACGCCCTTGAGCGACACGATTTCAGGCGGTGAGGGATACAGATTGGTGCATTCCAGCAGGGCGTATTCGATGCCTGCATCCTCAAGAATTTGCACAGAGGCGCGCATGGTTTCGACCGTTTGCATCCCCGTGGACATGATCACCGGTTTGCCGAAGGCCGCGATGTGGCGGATCAACGGCAGGTTATCGGCCTCGCCCGAGCCGATTTTGAAGGCGGGAACGTCGAGTTCATTCAGAAAATCGGCCGCAGCACGGGAAAACGGGGTCGAGACAAAGATCATCCCGAGGGATTCGACGTAATCCTTCAGCGCGATTTCATCGTCTTTGGACAGGGCGCAGCGGGCCATCACATCCCAGATCGACACATCGGCATTGGGGGGGAAGATAAACTTGGCCTCGCCCGTCATTTCGTCCTCAACAATATGGGTCTGGTGTTTGACCATTTCGCAGCCCGATGCCGCCGCCAGACGTGCCATTTCCTTGGCCACTTCAAGGCTGCCACCGTGATTGATGCCGATTTCGGCGATCACCAGTGGCGGGTGATCGGGAGAAATGATGCGGTTTGCGATTTTCATAGCGAGTGCCTTTGTTGGTTGCTCCGTTTATGCCCGTGGATCGGGGCAAAGGTCTACTGGATAATTATGCGGCCCAAACGAGGGCAAGACACGTTGATCCTTTTAAGAGCGTGGCGCGTCTTGAGACCGTAAAATTGCAAGCAGCGGCGTTATTTGAAACAGCCGTGACAAATGACTGACATGAACAAACCCGTGTCCAAGCCCCGTACGCGTGATCTTGGTTTGCCCCTTCAGGGGTAAACCGGTCCCTACAATGCCATCACGGATGTGCCGGAGGTTGCGGTTGGTTTCACCACCTTGACCGACCCCACCAAGAGGATGCGTACTGGGATCACGGCGATTGTAGATATGTGCGGACTCTCTGGACACTTCCTGTAAATTCCCAGATTCGGGGTGAAGGAAGTTTTCATGACGAACGAACAACGCGAGATTCAGCGCAAGCTTAGAGTTCTGCAGCACGCCGAGAAGATCGGGAATGCCCGTAAAGCCTGTCGCTATTTTGGGGTGGCTAGATCCAGCTTCTACCGATGGCGTGATGTTGAATTGAGGTGCCCCTAGATTTGTAGACGCTTTGCTTGGTAACTTTGGAACCAAGGAGAGACGGATATGGCTAAGGGAATACGGTTTACAGATGAGTTCAAACAAGACGCTGTGGTGCAGGTGGTTGAGCGTGGATATGCAGTTAGCGAAGTTGCCAAGCGGCTGGGGATTAGCACCAAGTCGCTTTACACTTGGAAGGCCCAGTTTTCAAAGCCAGCGAAGGTCTTGTCAGATGAGGCCGCGCTTGCGGCGGAGCTGAGACAGGCTCGCAAAGAGCTGGCGCGGGTTTCGGAGGAACGCGACATTTTAAAAAAGGCGACCGCGCGTCGACCGGCAGGTGAATGGCACATTCACCGAGAGGGAACTTCGCGCGCGAGTCCCGGTGAAGTACGCTTTTATTGAAGCCCACCGGCCCGAGTTCTCCGTTCGAACGATGTGCCGCGTGCTGATGGTTCACTTCAGCGGTTTCTATGCTTGGCTTAAAGAACCGTTAAGCTGCCGTGCGTATGAAGATGTGCGGCAAACGGATTTGATCCGTCGAGCATGGGTCGATAGCGGCAAAGTCTATGGCTACAGAAAGCTGCACGATGATCTGCGCGATGCTGGCGAGATCTGCTCTGGGAGCCGCGTGGCACGGCTGGCCAGTTTGGCGGGCATCGCAGCGCAGATCGGCTACAAACGTCGCCCTGGGCGATACGGCGGCAAGCCTGCGGTGGTTGTGGACAACACGCTGGGCCGACAGTTCGAAGTTGATGTGCCCGACAGGGTTTGCCTAACGGTGATGCTTTGCATCACCTGTCGGTAATAGGTGACCGACATTACCTATATCAAAACCCCATCTCGGTGATTGCCAGCAATCACCTGCCTGGCAGTGCATGAGGGTTGGCCCTATCTTGCCGTCGTGATTGATCTGTTCTCACGGCGGATTGTGGGTTGGTCCATACAATCGCGCATGACAACAGACCTTGCCTTACAAGCATTGTTGAGCGCGGTGTGGCGGCGCAAGCCAAAGCAGAAGGTCATGGTCCATTCCCCTTCTCGTGCATTGCTGCGCAATACCCTGCCGGGCAGTGGATCAGGGCTCTCAGTTCACCAGCAAAGAGTGGCAATCGTTTCTCAGCAAACACAATTTGGAACACAGTCCTCTCAGCGATGTAAACATCGCCTGCCGGATAATATATGAGCAGGCGTGGGAACTGTCATGACAACGCTGTCGCAGAAAGCTTCTTCCAGCTATTGAAACGCGAACGGATCAGGCGACGCACATACCTGACGCGCGATGCAGCAAGACAGGACGTGTTCGACTACATCGAGATGTTCTATAACCCAAACCGCAAGCACACAAACAACGGCATGCTGTCGCCAGTTGACTTTGAAACAAGACAGCAAAATTTAGCAAAGCAGGTGTCTAGAAAACTAGGGGTGCCTCAACATCATTTCGGACACTACATCCGTGATGTCTGTTAAGGAAAAAGGTTTCGGAAGAAATTTAAAATTTGGGAGGTGTTCAATCCGATCCATAAAATCTTCAGGTCGGTACCCTGAGACAAACAAAATGGGTACGTTCTGGTTAGACCGCAAGGCTTCTATGACACACGTTGACCCATCCATTTTGGGCATAACGATGTCTGTAACAAATCCATCCACATTTCCACCATGTTCTTTCAAAAGGGCAAGAGCTTCGGTTCCATCCGCTGCTTCCTGCCCGACGTACATCTGACCTTGATCTCTTGTCGTCCTGCCAACACTGAAAATGCAGACCCCGCCATTTTGGGGGGAGGTTTGCGATCTGATATTCGGTGCTAAATCCCCCCGCCACATATGATGTGGCGGAGAGGGCATTTCCATGCGCGTATCAGCGGCGGGTGAGGATCCATTGCTGCGTTGGGTTGCCTTGCGCGCTGCGGGTGACGACATCGTTGTCTTTGATCCCTTCATGCGCATCCATGTACCGGCCGTTGCTGCGCTGACGGATCGTGAAGGTCCCGTTGGCAAGCTTGTGCAGGCGCCATTCCTGGGTTGAATTGCCCTGTGCCGGACGCGTCACAATCGAGTTGTCGTGCGAACCTTCATGGGCATCCATATAGCGCATGTTCGAAAGCTGCTGGATGGTATATGTGCCGTTGGGTTTGCGCTTGAACACCCACAACTGGGTCGGGTTGTTTTGAGCATTGCGCGTCACGACCCGGAAATCATCCGATGACACAACATGGGCATCCAGATAGCGACCGTTGCTGAGCTGTTGGACCGTGTAGGTGCCGGTTTCCAAGACAGGGGCCGGAGGTGGTGTCGGGGCTGGCGGCGGTGTCGGTGCCGGGTCGTCGTCATCGAGCGCATCCTGAATAACAGCGCCCAAAATGGCACCGAGAATTGCGGCCAAAGCCGGGTCCATCTGTTGGTTGCCCGATTGGCCGGACGGTGCATCTTCAGCAGCCTGCAGATAGTTGCCGCTGACCCAGCCATCAGGGCCGGAATGTTGAATGTAACACCAGCTGCCCTGGCATTCCTTAATGTCAACGGCTTCGCCAGATGACAGAACATCAACCTTGGAATAGCTGGCCCCGGGGCCAGACCGAACATTGACAGCCTGTGTGGCCGTGGCATCAAGTGCGGCTGCGGTTTGAGCTAACGAGAGGGTGCATACACCTGCAAGAGCGATGCCGGCAACAAGGGAAGAAAGTGTTGGACGTTTCATGGTAATTCTCCGGTTATGAAATTGTGATTATGTGTTTTGTGTTATTCGATGTTTTCTGTTTAGCCAAAACCGCGGTGTTATCCAAATTCAGCGCGTGGTTATTTGATAACAGTAG
>Ga0209345_10003197_pt1 | contig 17072 bp, 12 predicted proteins | sample Cruoilmetagenom7_FD_187294 | JGI IMG/M metagenome (GOLD analysis project Ga0209345, IMG submission 187294) | Oil polluted marine microbial communities from Coal Oil Point, Santa Barbara, California, USA - Sample 7 (SPAdes) (version 2) | ecosystem: Environmental > Aquatic > Marine > Oil seeps ...
CGAGAACATATTCAGCCAGGATAATGGCGTGTAAACTGATTTATCTTCGGAACTTCTTTACTTTGCGAAAGGAGCTGGATAAATATCCAGGAAATTTATTCTGAAAAACGTTGAAAGAAAAAAGAAAATTTGTTAGTCGAAAGGCTAATTATTTACCTTTCCCTGAATGGTTTTTCGCTGCTCCTAGTGGAATTGTTATGATGGTTTATTGTCTAAAAAAATTAAAAACCAAAGATTGGTATGGCCTCGATCAAATTCCTTTGACGGAATTTCTCGACATATTCATACACATCCCAGTAGTTAAGATCCAGTTCTTCTGCAATATCAAAGATTGAGTGTTCTCCTTCAAAGCGCAGGAATATCTTCTCAAGGGCGAGGTTAAGCGGTTTGTTTTCCCGCCAATCTACCCATAATCCATATCCAGATAGAAAAACAGGGCCTTTGAATTTGCGTTTGGGTACATAATTGGTCGCGAACATGCGCAGGATGCTTTCCACAGCATCTGCTGCTCCCTGCAGCATATCCTCGTGAATGATATCAAGGTTGTCATCGCTGGTATGGTATTCGGGATATGGCCAGCGGCTGATGGATATGCAGGGAATGTTCACTCCAGGCCCATTGATCACCATTTCGTCGTTACCGATTACATTGCGGAAGCTATCTTCCATGTAACTTTCATCTAACTGGCTGATGACTCTTCTTGCCATGCGGTCAATCAGATGGTTATCTTGCCTTGAGCGCTGCAGTGCCAGCCGGTTGCGGTTGCCGGTCATTTCAATGAAAATGCCGCCTTTGATAGCCGGGATAAGCTCTTCGTGTTGGCTGAAAAAGGCAATGCTTCCGATGGTTTCCGGGCAGAAAAGAAAGCGGATGCTCATCGAACCTGAAGGTAACGGTTTCTCGTGGAACCGCCGCGCAATTTCAACAGCAACAGCTGCTCCGCTGGCATCATCGTTGGCCATGTTCGGATGGCACACATGTGTGGTTACTAACACTTCCCCCATTTGCTCATTATTGCCGTCAATTGGATCAATAACCGCGCTTAAAGTACGCAGTCCGGTCTCCGCAGAAATATCGTAATTAGAATTGATCACAGCACGGAATTTTTGATCTCTCGGCAGACTGTCGTATTTATCTTTACTCAGGCAAAAACCCCAACCCCGTTCATAATATTTAAATTCCCACGGCACGGCATGTGGTCGTTTTTTGGATGTATGCAGGTGATTGTTGAGCTCTTCCCAATCCATCCGCTTATCAAGTGCGGTTGAATACGAAACCAGGTGCAGTGGATTTTCTTTCACATCAGCGATTTTCGTTCCGTCTTCCAATTCAATATAGGCTTCATCTACTGTAAAACGTTCAGGAATTCGCCATGTCCACACCGGTTTGGTCGGAGGGTAGGTTTCTAAAGTGCAGGCGGTGGATGCCTGCAGACGCTTTCGGATCAGGTCAAAGGCTTGATCGATCCCATCTGAGACTAACGCCCGGTTTAGCGGGTAAATATCTGAAACAATGTCTTTGATGGTCCCGGGGTTTGCATCTGAAATGGATATATCATATGGGAAGTCTGTTTTATTGACAATGCCCTCCATTGGTTTCGGGAGAGCCGAAATGAGGAAGTTGGGGTCCTGGTTCAAAATTTGCAAACCTTCATTATATGCATCGATGCAGCTGATACATAAAATACTTCCTTCACCGAGATCAATGCTCTTCAGCACGCCTTTTTGCTGCAGGTGATCCTGGAATCGGTCAAGGGCTACGGTTATGTCTCGATCTAAATATCGGACGAAGAAATCAAATGTATCCGTCCATGTTTGATCCCCTTTACTGACCTGCCCGCTGAAATATTTCAGATAGCGGTATTCCACATTTAATTGCTGCTCGATGAAGTGAACGAAAGTGCAGAAAGCCATGGATACATTGAAAAAGACCATCTTTGCATCCATCTTGTGCAGTCGTTCAAATACAGAATTCTTTCCAAAGGAAGATTTCCCTACATTCCCTAAAACCCTTTCTGTTTGTGGCCCGATGGCGGCAAAGGAGTAGATGGGATGAAAAGAACGCAGCGCGCGTGGGTCTTTGCGTATTTGTTCGCTGAATAGACCAACTTGTGAGGGGGTTCTTTCGTGAATATAGGGCTTGCCTTTACAAAAATTATAATTAAAAGTCGGTACAATGAGTGTGCCCAGCGTCCCCACGGATTCTTCAAAACATTCTTGCATGAACCGGTTGGCTTCCAACCAGGAAGTGGATTTTGATAAGCGCATGGCTAATGTTGAATCCGAATGGACCAGAATCGTATCACCTAACTCAACCCCTATCTGAGTTAATGCATTAATGACGGATTTTTTTGCTTCCTTAAGATTTTTCGGCATTATTCTTTCTCGGTTTGAAGAAATTGTAGGGCTGCCTCAATATCTGGTACGCTGTTAAAACCAGTGCATTCCGCTTGCGGTAGTGTACGTTTTGTCAAACCGCACAATACTTTTTTAGGCCCGATTTCAAGGAAACGCGTACAACCAATCTCATCTAAATAATTACTTGTCTGAGTCCATAAAACCAATCCACACAGTTGGTTTGTCAATTCTTTTCGGATCTCTTGTGGACTCCGGATGGGTTTGGCGCTGGTGTTGGCTATCACGTCAAACTTGGCGGGATTGATCGGTGTTTGCGTTAGAATGGCGTCGAACTCTTTTTGGGCGTCTGCCATCAAAGGGGTGTGGCAGGCAACCGACACTGGTAATCGCTTCACGAATTTTGCGCCGCTTTCTTTGTAATTGCTTTCGAATTCTTGCAGTGCAGCCGGGCTGCCCGATATCACGATCTGTCCCGGGCAATTATCATTGGCTATCTTTAATACTTGGTTATTGGTTTCAGCGATTTTTTTGATGAATTTTTTTAAGGCAGAAACATCTGCTCCAATCACTACAGTCATACCGCCTGCCGCTTTTTCTCCGGCAGATTTCATCAAAGAACCGCGTGCATGAACCAGTTTTAGACCGTCTTCAAAGGATAAAGAATCTGCAGCAGCCAGTGCAGTATATTCACCCAGGCTATGCCCTGCCCCTGCCATTGGTTGTAAGGTCTGCCCGAATTCCTCTTCGAGGACTTTTAAAGCTGCGCAGCTTGTTACAAAAATTGCCGGTTGTGTACTTGCTGTGTCGTTTAATTCCTCAACCGGGCCTTCAAAACAAAGGCGAGAAAGAGCCATACTCAGAATATCGTCAGCCTTGTCATATATTTCTTTCGCTGCAGCATATTTTGCATACAGGTCTTTACCCATCCCGACAAATTGAGAACCTTGTCCGGGGAACAGAAGTGAATACTCTGCCATGTTTTTTCTCAGGTATCCCATGTGGTTTTAACTAAACAGGCAGCCCAGGAGAGACCTACTCCAAAACTCACCAGCATCAAATTTTGGTTTGATTTCAGCACACCTTTATTTTTCGCATTGGACAATGCGATTGGTATTGTGCTGGAAATAGTATTGCCAATATTTTCCATGTCCAGGATGAACTTTTCTTCTGGGATCTTTGACTGCCTTCGTAAATTATCCAGCATAAATTTGTTGGCTTGATGGAAAATAAAATGGTCGATGTCGTCAACGACCAAGCCTGTTTTTGCAAATAACGCTCTAATCATTTTTGGAACAACACGCAAGGTGAACGAGAAAATTGAAGGTCCATCCATAAATAAAGCGCTGTCAGGAAAACCATCCTCACGTTTTTCGCCCCCTCCTTGTAAAAATTGGTCTTCGCTTGTATATCGCGCACCGCTTACTTTTACGATTAGTTTATCGGCGCCAGCACCATCGGTTCCAAATGTGAATGGCCCGATCAGTTCACCTTCGCTTTCTATACCTTGGATTAGTGTAGCGGTACCGGCATCACCAAAGATTGTACGCACATTTTTATCTTTTGCGTGCATATATTTACTGTATGTGTTTCCGGTCAGCAGTAAAACGTTATTGGCTGATCCACTTTCTACCAAACCTTTAGCTATGGATAAGCCGTACACGTAACCTGAGCAGCCCAGATTAAAATCAAATGCCCCGGCAGAAGAGGGTATTCCCAGCCGGGTTTGCAGTGTGCAGGCGGAAGTGGGCAGTACATAATCTGGCGCTTGTGTGCACAGAATGACCATATCAATATTCTCTGCATCATAGACACTTTGGTCAAACAGATTCTGTGCCGCATGAAAAGCCAGGTCGGCCGCAGTTTCATCATCTGCTGCGATATGCCTGGTTCTTATACCTGTTTTTTGATAGATTTGATCGGCAGGCCATTCAGGGAAGATCTCTGCCAATTCTTCATTAGTCAAGGTTTTTTCCGGCAGGTAATAATTAATCGCTTTTATTGCGGCTTTTTTCAAAAGAGCCTCCTATAATGTGGTGTATCCGCCATCCACAACCAGGTTTGTTCCGGTGATCCAGCGGGCAGCATCCGAAAGTAGAAATGCTGTCGCATATGCAACGTCCTGGATTTCTCCTATCCCAAGAGGATGGCGTTTTACTAATTCTTTGACTTGAGCTTCACTCCATTTTTTTGTCATATTGTCCAGTAAGGGGGTCTTAATATATGCGGGAGAAATGCAGTTCACCCGGATCTTCTTAGGGGCAAATTCTACCGCCAGTGATTTTGATAAGCCTGAAAGGGCAGCTTTGCTGAGTGAATACGTGCTGATTGCTGCCTGGCTGACAAGGGACATAACGGATGAAATAAAAACGATCGAACCCCCGCGCTCATCTCGAATTGAAGGGGAGAATATCGATTTCGCTAGAAAAAAGGCTGCTTTGGTGTTGGTAGTAAAAACTTGATCAAATTTTTCCTTGCTCACCATTGCGGCTGGCAGGGTTTGCTGGATTCCAGCGGCATGCACAACGCCCCATAATTTGCCGTGTTGTTGGCTGATTTTCTTCATCCAGGGCTGAATGGCTTCAACATCATTCAGGTCGAATTTTGCGGTTGCATGGCCTGTTCCTGACAAATCGACTAAGGTCTCTTCTAACCGTTTTTCGTTCCTGCCGTTGCAAATGACTTCTGCCCCTAGCTGGCTAATCAGGATTGCAATTCCCCTTCCAATTCCGGAGGATGCCCCGGTTACAAGCACACGCCGATCGCTTAATGAAAAGGGATTACTGAACGATTCATTCATTTGTTTTTCCAGATATTTACTCGAATTTATCGCCTATCAGATCAAACAATTCTTTAAAAGTTTTTACTTCTGAGATCTGGTCACCTTCAAGTACAAGGTCGAATTGGTCTTCGACAAATGCGATGAAGCTTAATATTGCCATCGAATCCCATTGTGGAACATCAGCGATATTCGCCTCTTCATTGATTGTGCCTACCTCTAATCCAAGCACATTCTCTAATTCTGGGATTACTTCACTGCGTTTCATGGCCCGTCTCCTTAATAATTGAGTTTTCTTAGCACAAATTATATCTTGAATTAATTACAAATAATGCTAAGAATGTTTCTGAAAACAGCAATTACTTAAGAAAAAGTTTCAGCGTAAATTCATAGCGAAAGCCAAGTGTTGTTCGTAGGATAGGTTTATTCTTTTTTGGCCAAGTCCTCGATTTTTAACTCATTAAAACGGAGTATCTGCGTGCCATCGTTGACAGTAACCTGGTTGCGGCCAAATTCTTTGGCGGCGTAGAGAGCTTTGTCAGCGGCGGTGATCAGTTCCTCACACACAGACGCGCGCACAACAGGATATGTGGCAATACCGCTGCTGATGGTAACAGAAAGATGCTTGTCACCCCAACGAACGTGGTTGGTTTCAATGGCGCGGCGTATGCGTTCGGCAACGATTGCACTGTCGTTCATGCCCGCACCGGCGAGTCCCATGAGAAACTCCTCACCCCCATAGCGGCAGACCATATCTTCGACACGGAGATTATTACGGAGGGGGGAAGCGACCATCTTGAGGACAGCATCACCAGCATTGTGCCCAAAGGTGTCGTTGAAATCTTTAAAATGGTCAATATCAATCATGACTGCGCTGATAGGCACGCCATGTCTTGTGGAACGGGAGTATTCTTCTTTCAGGCGGCGCATACCAAAGCGCCGGTTGAGAATATTAGTGAGGTCATCTATGGCGGCAAGCTCGGTGATCTTCTTGTGGAGGATAGAGTTATCTAGATAGGGTGCCGCGAAGGAGCGCAGAGTTTCAATTGTTTTTTTCTGCTGAGGGGAGGGCTCTTGGATATCGCAAGCTAAAACTAACAAGCCAACTGTCTGCTGCTTTGCCATTAACGGGACGAGAAGGACGGAGCCTGGTTTGAAATTCCCCAAAGGAGTTGACTGACTGAACCATTCCCACCCATCCTGTTGGGAATATAACAGAATGTCTCCTGATTTAAGCGCTTTATTGATTGGGCCAAACTGGTCTGACAGAATACTTGTGATTCCGTCAGTTTTGTCAACGCCGAAATGAGATAAAAGCTGCATTTCTTCAGTCTTACCACCGTACAACAGCCCCGCCTTTGCACCCATAACCGATGCGATATTTTTGAGAATGATATCTGAAACATCTTTCAGTTCTACACTGTGCATGAGTTTTGAGTTCAAACTTTTTACTTCACCATCAAGCTCTAAACGCTTGAAGATTTCATGGGTCATATTGTTGAAAGACAGGGAAATGTCGCCGATTATATCGGCACTGGTGATTTTTAGGGTACATTCGGATACGCAATCTTCTTCCAAGACCTCTGCGTCTGTGATATTTACATTGACGTGATTCATCCCTTTCTGGATCAGGTTCAATTCCCGGGATACGAGGAGGCGGAAAATGAAGAAATTAAAAATACCGACGAGAAGACCTGCCAGGACACACAAAGAAATGAAAATAGGTGAATACGCTTTGTCTGTGTCGAGGATGAACTTTGCGAATGGGGGAAAAATCAAGCCAACAAATATGCCAAATGTGAGCATAGAAGTGAGTAAATTGCGGAGAACGCTTCTTTTCACTGTACCGTATTTTCCCTGTTCTTTTGATGTGTCTGTTATAGATGTCATTATGCCTCCTGTGTTTTTTGTTTTAAACTTTTGCGATTTTTAATTTCATGGCGGAACTCCAGCCAATGCACAAGGCGTGTGAGGAGACCAACATTGGGTTGAATAAAAATGGGCTGTTGGCAGAACACGTGGTATTCCAGATGGTTAGTGAAGGATACTAATTTCCACCATCCCACAATGAACATACAGAACGCGGCAGTTATAAAACCAAATCCGTAGAAATTTCGTGGGAGAGTGAGTGTGGCATACGTTCCGATTGTGTTTACCAGTAAAAGGGTGACTGCTGGATATAGAGCGGCTTTATCGGCTGCGAAATACAACAGATAGAGGAGCATGGTATTCCCGATTGCGTAAAAGGCATACCCAACGCAAAGGACTCGGAATAGGCCAATCATAGTAGTGGTGAATCCCAGTCCGAGTATATTAAGGATTTCGCTGATAAGCACAATGGAAATGATGGTAACAAACATCTGCCTTAATGCCAGATAAAGCAATTCTTGCTTGAGCACGGTGAGCATTTCTTCCTTAGCTTTTTCAATGTCTTTTAATGAACCGCCTTTATTGAGGAGGCTAAAATATAGTTTATATTTCGGGTAAAAATTTACTTCTAGTGAAGTAACAAAATTGACGGTAGTGACGAGGATGGTAAAGAACCCGAACAGTGCTGGAATATCGTGAGGAGGGGCATGGTAAAAAAGCCCGTGTACTTGAGAGCCCAAGGGGCTGTGCCACATGAGCATCAGATGAACAAACAAGCCGGTTGTGGTAAAGAAACCTACAAACGGTAAACTGGGGAATTTATTGATCCATTCAAGAAATTTAAGGGAGATGCCTTCCCCGTCTGGAAAATGCCTGTGGAGGACGTATGTGTATGTGGTCATAATAACGCCATAACCCATGCAGGCGGAGGCGAGGAGTGATGAAACTACCTCAACGTTGTTTGTGGTGAGGATGAAGCCAACCACGAGGCTGGATATGATGCCGAAGGTAAAGCCGTAGATAACTTCCTTATAACGTTTGATGTCGGTGATGTAGCTAATTTGGGTCCATACGACAATCGCGAGGCAAAAAAGGGTAAATGAAAAAATACTGTAATCCAGGGGCAATTTACTGAGATAAAGGAAGAGTGCCCACGCAGGAGCACCAATTGCCAGAAGAAGGGATATTGAACCATACATGGATGGCAAGATGCGTTCATGCTGGTTGGTATAGACCATATCCGCTACAAAACGGGAAAGTACGTAGGAGAGAAGGTTGATGAGCAGCAGCGAAAAAAGCAGGGAGTATGTGATAACAACTATGAGGAGATCCTGCTGATGCAGGGAAGCTCCTGCTCGCACTGCCAGATACTTGATCCCAAGCAGCAGGATCGCGCCCATGATCATTGGTCCAGCGATGACAACACTCGAGAAGAGGTTTGCCCGCAGTTTCATGATGATACTGCTGTCGGAAAATAATTTTTTTAGTTCGAATCCGATGCCTGCCATATTTCAATCGCTTTCTGGTATGTTGCCTGATAATTATCAACCATCCCGATCAGGTTGTAGTAGGCGTTTACGCGCTGCCTGCCTGCAGTGGACATCCTCGCCCGCATTTTCTTATCCTCACTCATCTCAAGCAGTGCCTCAAGCATTTCTGATTGGTGCATGGGAGTAACAAAGAATCCGGCGGGGCCAAAACGGTCGTTTTTGTCTCCTTCTATCAATTCTCGACAGGAGCCGACATCAGTTGAAACAAGTGGTAGGCCGGCTGCCATCGATTCAATGATTGCATAGGGTTGGCCTTCGGAAAGACTGGTCAGGAGAGTAAAATCAATGTTCTCCAAATACTTTTTGATGTCAACGAACCCCGGAAAGATGATATCTTTGACATTGAGATAATCAATCAAGGAAAGGCATTCCTGATAGTATTCTTCATCATCTACAGCACCAAGGATATGTAGGCGGGCTTTACTAAGCTCCTGCTTCAACTGCGAAAAACTGTAGATCATGGTCTTGATGTCCTTGATTGGTGCGATGCGGACAATGGCGGCAATGTCGATCCTGCCATCCTCTTTTTTTCTGGAGATATCTTTAAAATCTTCGACTTTGATCCCATTTCCAATCACGGTGATCTTTTCGGGTGCGCATCCGAGGTCTTCCTGGATAACCGCTGCGCGTTGGAACAAACTGGTAACCTGGTGGGCTCTTTGGTAAGCGAATCGTGAGAACATATAGAACATGGAAATCCATAATTCCTTGAAATAAGAAACAACCCAATCTGCACGAAGGATCTCTTCTTCCCGCTCCCGCGTATAAATACCGTGTTCGGTGACAACAAAAGGTTTATCAAATTTCATAGAAGCGAATGCGCCAAGAACGCCAGCATATCCGGTTGAGCAGCTGTGATAGAGATCTGCTTTTGGCATTGGTTGCCCGATCAGATAAAGAAGAGGAAGGAACATAGATCGTACGGTCCAGAACAGGTCGGTGAAACCGGCAAATGGGAATTCGTCTGCGCAAAAACCCTTGACGATTTCCAGAAATGCCTCGCTCATGAACAGCTCAATGGGGTTGATCGTTTGATCCCCGAAAGTATTAAGGAGGATATTAAGATCTGGGTCCTCACAGCGCACTAAGTGGCTGACAGCTTCTTTTTGAGCAGGCGTTATCTTCACATTCGTATTGCGGCGGATGCGTTGATTTAGAGCGGTATCCAGGAAAGCTTCTTGTACTAAAACTACGTTGGGGGGAAGGTCAACTACGTATTTTCCGCGTTTATCTTCCGCGTCTCCAACAGCCCAAATGATGAATTCATGCTCTGGCATTGCGCGGATCATATCATCAACCCATTTGGAGACACCGCCCCTTACAAATGGATAACTTCCTTCGAGGATCAAGCAAATTTTCACAATGCTACTCCTCAAACCCTATTAATATGTTCGCTGCGGAGGCTTCGATCAGGTACAGGTCCGGGGAGACTTGTGTGAATTCTCCGTTGGTGATCGTTGCAGGAGTTTTATCCGTGCGCATCAATAGCCAGCCCTCATCATAAAACCCATCGAGAGTGATGCGGCATTCTTTATCACTACAATTGAGTTCTGGATTAAGCCGTGCATAGCGCTGCACAGCCATTGCGCCTTCGCTGGTAGTCAGGTTGCGGACGGCGGGCATAGCACTGTAAACCCAGAGCAGGTATTCATCCAGGGTTTTCCGTAAATCGGTCCATGAATTTCCACCACTACGGTAGTTATCGAGTACATCATCAGGGTGTACAAAGTGGGCAGCCGTGTAATGCAGCCAGATTTCATTGGCTGCTGCCCACTGCATATAATTATCCGGGTTGTATCCAGAAACGATGCGGGGGAATTCTATGATGCCATCTTCTGCTTCCTCAAATTCCTGTACATATGCGGGCACATCTACATTTGGCAAATAGACGCTGGCAATCACATTAAGATCAGGTAACACGTCCGGAAGCCATGCACGAGCTTCCGGGCAGAGCATATTTGAAGGTGGAACATACACTTGGAAAGGCTGCCCGGGGAACATGGATGCGCAAAAACGCTGTAGTTCTCTGATTGATCCCTGCATATCCTTGGTGGTTAACCAGGTTGGATAATCTAACACTTGATTAAACCCATCCTCTTCTTTACAGAGTGGAACATGGTTGAAGCCGTGGAGGCCGAGTTCACCCCCATCCCGCAGCATAATACCACCAAAGTATTGGACGATATCTTCCTGGCCGATAGTGTATTCAAAAGGAGGCTGCAGGGTATGCTCATATGTTTCAATAGTGAAACCGGAAACCTTCAGGTTGTATTTTTCTTGGATGTCCTGCATATCAGGCCACCATACATTCAAGTAGAAACTCTCAATGTCACGAGTGAACTGGCGGAATAGGGCCTCGTCTTTTCCTTCAGGTACGGGCGCGGGGAGATCATCAATACAAAACACGGAAGCATTGATGACCGGGAAAATAACCACATCATGCAGCAGACTGTATGCCGCGCCGATCAGACCGCGGCTGCTTTTATCAATGAACTGGTCGGAATTTATGAAGACGATCTTCCCGTGACCGAATTCAGTTTCCCATAAGATAGGCAACCCGGTTTCATCTGCAGATATGAGGTGCAATCTGGCTCCCTCATCCAGATTAACTGGTAGACTAGTATGATTTATAAAATCTGCGCCAAACTGCATACCGGCGGTGCCGGGCAGCAGCTCAGTTAGGAATTCAATACCATTTGTTTCGATCAACCCTTTGTCCAGCGAGCGGATACCCAATTGGGTATGGATCCTCAAGAGAGTGTCGTTGTTTTCCGGGCGAATGGCAAACAGAAGCTTGCCGCCATCCTCAACCCAACCAATTAGCTCATCAATCTGTTTGTCTATATCGGTTAATTGAAGAAAGGTAATGATCACAGTCTCATATTCACGAAACCCGATTTGTGGGGATTGGCTGATGTCCTTTTTTATGTAATGAATTCTCATGCTATCGAGAGCAGCAGTGACGGTGCCCAGAGAGTCTTGATTGAAAAGGTTTTTAGAGTTATAGAGAATTAAACAATCTGCATCGGCACCAGGTTTTTCTTCTGGGTCAGTGTTAGATAGAGCTGGCAGCGGTTCTAAGAAAGCGGATGGTTTTTGGCTGATCGTATATGAAACACCGCTTCTTTCCACAAATAACGCAAACGCGAGAAAAAGCAGGATGGATAAGGGAAGAAAAAGCCAAGAGAAGTTGATCTTCTTTTGCATATTCACACCTGCACCCACGTGTTGATCTGTTCCTTGCCAGATGAAGACCAGCTAATTTCCCTGCTGTTGATCTCATCGATTGTTTTTTCAAGGCGCACTGCATCGTGACCGGCCACACTTATTTGCAGCGCATTGATCCAGGTTTGCTCATCATCTGGATAATTTTTCTTGAGAATCTCATTAGCTTCAATAGCTGTGTTGATGTCTTTAAGTGCCAGACAATTGTAAATTTTCTTTAGCAGTGTTTTCTTGTCCCAGCCATCCAGGCTAATTTTCTTTTCTAATAAATCTGCATAAGCGATCCTCTGTCTTTTCAATAGAAAGGCTTCGGATAAACCGCTTTCGATGAAATTACCAAGTATTTCAATATATCTATTCAAGATACTGCTGTTTTCCGGGTCGGCTTCATGTTCGACAGACAACTGCTGTACTTGAAGTTGAAAATTTCGCTGGATCTTGGCGATGGTGGTGTTGGCGTAATGGGCGGTATCCACGTCGTTGTTTTCTCTGGCAAGAAGGAGGATATTAATATTCTTCATGGGGTCATCAAGCAGCATCTCAAGAATAAGTTTTTTCCTGGTCTGCCTGTCGTTGATGAGGAGAGCTTCTTCCAGCGGAACAATATTCTGGGCTTCTTCACGTTTTTTGATTGATTTCCAGTAGATGTCTTCACTGAGAGAAAATGTTTCGATCGGATCAGGATCTTCTTTGTGTTGGTTGGTTATGTAAACCAGGTCAGCTGCCAATGCGGACAGAACGCCAAAAAAGGGAATGCACAAGATGGGAAGGATGTTCGCCGGGGTTAATTTAGAACGGCGTGTGAAGATAAGTACTGTATAGGCGGCAGTGATTACAAAATGGGTGATGATCAATATATTTAGTAGTGAGGAATCCATTATTTATTCACTCTCTAATTCTTCGACGTGTTCACTTTCTAACCCGAGATTACGCAATCGTTCCTTGATGATCCCGATATTTTCAATACCAGCATTGGCCAGAAGCACATAACAATGTGTGTCATCCTTTTCCATGAGGCCGACAATATCATCATCCCGAATGCCTTTCGATAACTGTTCAAATAATTCCTCCCAATTATTTCCCCCTTTTTCAATTCTGATGATTAGGAAATCCGCGATCTTATTCCTGCGCATCTTCTTTCTGATTTGAAGCGACTGTTTGAATGGGCCGGGCTTCATGATGTGGGTGGAGGGGACATACAGCTTTTCAATTTGTGCGTTCTTAAATGTGGCGGCGCGTACAAGTGACGACTGGATCAAGCCGGTAAGGACCTTGAAGAGATTGAGATAATACATGGTGAACTGTTCGAACTTGGCTTCCCAGATGATTACAAGCCCAATCAGTTTGCCTTGATTGTTGATAGGGGCAATGTAGGAGGGGTAATTTGGAAGCAGTTCTGAATTTTGGAAAACCGACGCTTTTTTCAGGACTTCTAATGCTAATGAAAAGTCAGAAAGTTTCAAGGATCTGGGAATCTGCTGTTCAAGACCTGTAGACTTAACTTCCAGGCGGCCGTAGTTACCGGTTGACTCAATTGAATAAATCGCGATCTGGTTATTCTTCATCAGGTCTTCTAAAACTTCTAACGCCTTGAGGAAAATGTTATCCTCATCCAGCTCATTTAATTCGTTTGCGACCCGAAAGAAGCGGCCAAAACTGTCGCGATAACCAATCAACTGGTCGCGCAGGCGATTCTTGATAGAGCTGATCTCATCATAAAGGTTATAAAGAAACTCATATTTCTCGTGGATTAATTCGGTCTGATTTCTTTCGAAGTTGATCTCGTTTTCCTTTTTATCATGTACATATCCGGTTGCTGCACCAGCAAGGAAAAATAACGCGAATGGAATCCAATTTCCGACGTTATAGATCAAAAGTGCCCAATCTAAACCGATATGATACCAATTGATCGCACCAGAAGCGGCAGCCAGAAGTGCAGCTAACATCCCGAATAAAAGGCCGTGCGTGGAACCGATGATGACGACATAGAGCAAGCGGTAATCGATATATTTAAACTCGATGATCGTATTAGTCCAGACGGTAAGCATATGCATGAGAAAAGCACCGAGGATCACTTCTCCCCAGACGAGAAAAGGGCGATAAGAAATTGCGAATGCTTTTAATTTCTCCATCAGGATTTTTCTTTTCACTGGTTTTTCCGCGTTAATATTAAGGAGGGATGGCAGAGCTTTTGTCAACTGGTGTTGTGGACTCCAGTTGTAATTCTCTTTAGCTGCCTTGACTTGAACTTTTTGGTTTGCTGGCTCAGCGGGATCGTCAGGGAGGAAAGAAAAACTAACCTTTGGAAAATAATAATTAAGCTGCTGTACGAGGAACGAGAAGTTAATATTTTCTGCAGCCAGGTTGAAAATTTGAAGGTCAGGTCTTTCTTCGTCTTCCAGAAAACCACTTACAAAGGTAAGGAAATCTTCTATATGCAGAAAACTGCATTGCGAGAACTTACGTGTTTTGATCTCCACGTTTTCCTGTGTTTTTGCCGATTTTATGAGCTTATATAAAAACGAGTTCTTTTCCAGAGGTCCGTAAATATACGGGACACGCACGATGGAAATCGGAAGGGCATGAGTCTTCGCGTAAAAACGACATAAACTTTCGCCATTGAGGAGTATCTGTCCGGTCTTCGAGGAAGGTTCAGGCTGTGCATTTTCAAGCGCGATATCTGAGCTGCCATACACTTCAGTGGAAGAAATGAACATGAACCGTTCCACACCTGTTTTTTGGCAGAGGTCAAGCGTGTTTTCTAAACCAATGTTCGACTGAATTTTTCCGGGATCACCTTCACCTAAGAAGTAATTCTCCAGGGTTGAAATGAAGCAGACAACATCAAAAGCATGGGAGCGATAGATCTCTTGATAGAGCGCATGTGAAGTGTGTATTTTATATGCTGTGAAGTTTCTGCTCTTGATAGCGGAAAAATCATCGGACGCGTTTGTAACTACAACCGAGTGGCCTTCTTTCAATAGCTCTTTTACAAACGAGAGGGCTATGGTGGAGATGCTTCCGGTAATTAATATGTCCACTTGATCCTTCCTCTTTTTCTAATTGATTATAAAATTTCTTTTTAAGAGTACTTTAATCATATATCCTTAAATATATCCATGACTTTATAAGACTAATGTTGCAAATAATGTGCCAATAATATCAGAAATCAAGAAGAATGCTGCTGTCAATGAATCTAAATTTGAGTAGATTAGGAAAGCCAAATATTTTCTAATATATACGCAGCGACAGACCGATACTTGAATGATCTTTTATATTAGAAAAGTAATTTTCGGCAGAGAGAGACAATTAGCCAGCAGTTTTTAATATCTTTTTATGGGTAACGGTCTTAGGTCTTTAACCACGTATTTAATATAAGGTCAGCGTATTTTTCCTGATGGGCAGATAGCGTTATTTTCACTTTGCTTCTGTTTGGCTGATCTTCAATGCGGTAATAAACTCGCCGATCGAGCACAGTCATTCCACGGGTGTATTCGCCGCGGGTTTCGATCGAAACGTAGTTCTCTTGAATAACAGCGATCTCTGGGTCAATAGCCACAGCCACGGCGAGCAGATCTGGCGGAGATACCGTTCCAACCCCATTACTCGGATTACGGCCTAGTTCTTCCACCAGTTTGACGGTGCGCTGGAATATCTTGGATGCCATTTCGCACCAGAGATGATGGTTGGCGTCTGTAATCTGTTGAATGTTCTCTTTACTCAAAAATCCCCCGTCCCAAAGCGGGTCGAGCGGAACCATGGTTTTTGGGATATCGCTATCAAAAACGACACGGGCCGCTTCTGGATCAGCAAACACATTGAATTCTGCGGGAGGAGTCACGTTTCCTGCGTTTACACCGCCTGCCATCATTGTAAGCATACGCACATGTTTTGAAATGCGAGGTTCTTTAAGGTAAGCAAGAGCAGCGTTTGTCAAAGGCCCGAGAGTGATCCAATCGATAGGATTTTCCGCATTCATTATTGTTTCTACTATGTAATCGACAGCATGCTGTGGCTTGATTTTGCTTGTGGGGTCAGGAAAAGGGATACCTCCTAACCCATCCTTGCCGTGCACATGGGATGCATCTTCTTCTGACTTATCGGGGATGAGCGCGGTGCTGGCTCCAGCATAAACAGGAATATCCTTGCCTGAATGTTCAACTACTCGCAGGGTGTTTTTAATAACTTTTTCCAGACTAACGTTGCCGTTAACGCATGTGATGCCTTTTACATTTAATTCAGGGGAACGGATCGCTAATAATAAAGCGACCGCGTCATCCAAGCCGGTATCACAATCAATGATCACGTTTCTTTGCATAGGCTCCTCATAATATCCACTCGATTATACATGATAGATTTTACAATATTCAATGAATACATTGCTTTGTGATATAGAATTATGGATAATTGCAGAATTTATCTGAATGAAAGGATAATCATGGAAGAAAAGAGTATGGACCGATTTGAAATAAAAGATCTGTTAGGGAAAGCGGAACAGTATGCTGGGCAGATGACGTCTTTTTTGCAAGATTTGGTACGTATCCCTTCCGTTAATGGACGGGATACTGAACGAGCGGTTGCGGAACGTATCGTTGAGGAAGGGAAGAAACTGGGATTAAAAAGCACCCTGGTCGCGAAAGATAATGACCGCCCGAATGCAATTGTGACATATGGAAACGGAAAAAAAGGATTTGCATTAATCGGGCATATCGATACTGTGGCAGAGGGAAAATTGGAGGACTGGATCTTGCAGCCGTTTGAGGCAGCTATACGCGATGGCAAGATGTATGGGCGGGGGACAGCGGATAATAAGGCGGGGATTGCCTGTGGTTTATATACCATGAAGATGATGCAGGATATGGATATGATTGACCTTGAAAACCAAAAAGTGATCTTGGCTGGTGTGGTTGATGAGGAGTCGGGCGCGTGCAGCCCATTAGGCGTGCGTTATCTTTTAGATGAAGGATATTTGAATGCTGAAGAAGCGATCTATGCGTATGCCAGTAATATTGTCTGCATTGGACATCGCGGTCTCCTGCGTTTGGAGGTCACAACTTATGGCGAATCTGTGCATGCTGGTCTTGCGACCTGGCATAATCGCGACAAAGGGGAAAATGCTGTTACTGGGTTAGCAGAGATCCTGGTTGAATTGGAGAGGATGAAAATACCTACTATGCCGTATCCGGGGTTTGAGCACTTAGGATTCACAATCACGCCGGGAACGATCATCAGCGGTGGAGATTATGCCAGTATTGTGCCAAATAAAGCCAGCGCGATGGTGGATATTCGTCTTCT
>Ga0209345_10003198_pt1 | contig 17069 bp, 14 predicted proteins | sample Cruoilmetagenom7_FD_187294 | JGI IMG/M metagenome (GOLD analysis project Ga0209345, IMG submission 187294) | Oil polluted marine microbial communities from Coal Oil Point, Santa Barbara, California, USA - Sample 7 (SPAdes) (version 2) | ecosystem: Environmental > Aquatic > Marine > Oil seeps ...
TCAAGCGATGATCGGCTTCATTGACGATCAAAGGGCTGTTTACGGTGTCGAGTCGATCTGCAGGGTGCTGCCGATCACGATACCCAAGGGGCCGGTGATTGCATCGACGATGCCTTGCAGCAGGGTCTGCACGGGCGACAGGTCAATGCTCTGCGCAAGCGCTGGACCCGCCAGCACCATAAGGGCCATCGCGCCGAGCGCGACGATCGAAGGTCTCGATGTCATGAAAGATCTCCTCTGAGCCGCTCAAACACGGCGGTCACACGGGCCACATGCCCTTGGGTTTCGCGAAAAGGGGGGATGCCGCCGTGGCGTGTGACCGCCTCCGGGCCAGCGTTGTAGGCCGCAAGAGCCAGAGAGCCCTCGCCGAACTGGTCGAGCATCATCAGCAGGTAGCGAGCTGATCCGTCGAGGTTCTGCGCAATGTCATGTGGGTCTACGCCGAGATCGCGGGCGGTATCCGGCATAAGCTGCCCAAGGCCTATGGCACCGACAGGACTACGTGCAGCGGGATTGTACGCGCTCTCGACTTCGATGTTGGCTCGGTAAAGGAGCGCCCAATCAGTGACGGAAAGCCCCGCGCGACGCAGCGCACCATGCCCGGCATACCGTAGAGCCGTGGTCTCGATCGCATGGAGGATTTCTGGGGTGGCGCGAGAGGCAGATCGAGCCGGGATCGCTGTCTCGACAGTGGCGTCAGGAACGCGAGGTTCCGCGAAGAGAAAAAGGCGCCCGTTTGCCTCTTGAGAAGAGGAAATCAATTGGCCGTCTGGGCGGACCTGGAAGATGAAACCGTCGGCCAGGGCCGGGGGCGCGGAACAAACGCCTGTACCCAAAGCAACGACGAGCGCAGTTGCGCGATCAGCTGCCTTCGACCGGAGGCGCGGCGTGGCGCTCGCGGCCACCTTCTTCAAGTGGGATGCTAGCGGTCGTACAGCCCATGTCGGCCAGGAAACTGACAAGACCAACGATGGTTTTGAAGTCGCGGAGCTTGAGGACGCTTCGGCTGGTGACGAGCATTTTATCGTCATGCCCATCAGTGGCGACGGCGCGGATGACCCACGAGCCGTACCAGCTGTTATGGCGCTTCTCCGCTCTCTCCTTGCAGACCACCTCAATGAGGTAGCCTTCGGCGAGCAAGCCGCGCAGTCCGTCTTCTGTAACCACATTCGGGGCTTCTTCTATCATGGCCTTCCCTTGGGTCCTTGTTCTGCCTGGGTGCAGTATCAGGCCCACGGGGTCGCAACACCGTGAGCGATACAAAACAACATTAATGATAGCAAGACAATAATAACGTGTTGACGAAGTTCGCCTTGCTTCGATAACGGTGATAGCTGACAGAATGATAATCTTAAAGGCGGCAAAGGAGTTTTGCCCTGCGCTTGTTTATTGCGCGCAACGCACCGTTGCTGTTCGCGCTCCTGCTTGTAAGCATGCCGATAGCCGCGGCAGCAGATTGCGTACCTCCCGAACGACCGTTCTTGCCTCAGTCGCAAGAAGACATGCGTGCCTACGCCGATCTGATCAGAAGCGATTTCGAGACCTACATTGCCGATGTGCAGGACTACTTCCGTTGTCTCGACGCCGAGCGCGCCCGTGCCTTTCACGAGGCGCGTGAGGTCAGTGATGACTACGCCAGGTTCCTGAATGCTGTCGAGTAAGCGACTACGGGTTTGTGCCGCCAGTATAAATCAGCCGTTAGACCAACGCTCCGTCAGTCTCCAACGCAATGATGTTTTTCAAGCGGGCGATCATGTCGTCACCACTTGCGACATCCACGCTCGCCGTCTCGATGATCGTCTCCTGACCTGATATCCGAAACTGGGCCTGAAGACCTTCCGATTCTGAAAGATCTTGGTGATGCGGATAGAGCAGCGTCAGTCGCGGGGCTTTGTACAGGTGCGCATAGGCCATCATCTGATAGACGTCGCCTTGGGACACTCCTTGTTTTCGATCATCAATACGGGAGGAAATCCGCTTCCACTTCGTGTCGATCACATGGACAACCTGCCCCGCACGCCAGATCAGGATATCGGGTTTCGTCTGGAACACAGCGCGTTCATCATCGAGCGATGTCAGGCAGAATAGTCTCCCGCCTTGTAGAGAGACCCGATACTCCGTGCGTGCCAAAGCGCGTGTGATCAGTCGGCCGACATATTCCTCAAAAAGTGTGTTCATCTCAAAGAGGAGTGCAGTCCCCCGTCCCACCCCAGCACTCGTCGTTTGGTAACGATTACGCAGAAAAAGTTGCGCCATTCCGAACAATTCCTGCCACGCCCGGTTTGTCCGGTCGATGATGACCTCATTCCATTTCAGCGCAGGAACAGCGACTTCGGATATATCGGCGTAGACGAAAGCCAGTTCGCGCAAACGCTGTTGATTGGCGGGACTGCGCGACATTCTGGAGAGATGTGCGACCGTTGCTTTCATGATGCGGTTCAGAGCGATGTCTTCTGACAGCTCATCAAATTTGCAAGCGAGCCGTGAGGGGTTCGCTGCGTGACGAGTAAATTGACGAGGCAGATTGAGCGTCCCGAGCAACGCCGCAAGGTCATCCTCTTGGACAATATATCGCCGCGGCATGCCGCGACGAACGGCATCGGTCAGCTTGCTGCAGAAAATGCGGATGAGAATTTCCAGAAGCGTTTCGCGCTGCCAGTCAAGCTCTGTGATTTGGCCTGTCTCGATTTTTAGGTCTAGTGCGACTGCGAGCATGTGAACAAGACGCTTGCGAATGGCAGCATTCTTTCTTGCTTCGCCTCCTTGCCCTTCGACATCGATCTTGGGAAGAATTTCAAGGCTGCACCCATCGGTTGCCAGGACCCCGACGACGCCACGCGCTCGCAGTTCATGGCGGCGATCCTCAAGCACTCCGCCTCCACCCCTTCCTGCAAAGGTCGATACTCTGGCGAGCGCCGCGAGACGCTCGGCAAAACGCTCGGGAATGCAGCCGTCCCCTTCGCCGTGGGGCAACGTTTCCCATTCGCGCAGGGTGAAGGCCGGCATCAGGCCGCAAACTCTGAGAAGTCGAATTTGTCTTTGACCGTCCACCGCAGCTTTTCGCTAGAAAAGTCGTCTTCAGTCATGCCTCCGGGTACCGCAATTTGTTTGGCGTCAAGGAAGCGGGCGGGACCGTGAGTAGAGTCGCCAAGAACAGCTGCGACCTTGGACCAGTCCTCATAGAAATACTCAGCCAGAAGCGGGATCACCTTGTCTCGCATGATGCTCTCGATATCCGACCGCGTCTGGCAGCCTGTGAAGTACGCGTGCCCGATTTGATGCTCCCGGTCGAACAGATACTCGATTCGCTCGTTGATCGTAGACAGCAGCTTTTGCAGATCGATCCCCTCGACGTTGTCCGACAAAACTGAAGGGTCGGGCATCAGTTCCTTGAAAGAAAACCGGCGGCGTAGTGCTGTGTCCAACAGCGCGATGGAGCGATCGGCCGTGTTCATCGTACCGATGACATGGAGGTTCTGAGGCACGCCAAAGGACTTCTTGGAATAGGGAAGCGTGAGGCGGATCTCGTTGTCCATCCCGAGCCGCTTGTCGGGTTCGAGAAGCGTGATCAGCTCGCCGAAGACCTTGGAAATGTTCGCCCGGTTGATCTCGTCGATGATGAGGACATGCGGTCTTGCCTCGCGATGGATCGGTTCGCCGCCGCTATTCAAGTAGCTTTCGAGGGCAACGGTATCGAGGCGGGCCCGATCAAGGGCATAGATCGATTTCATAGTGAAATTGCTATCGTAGATCTCGGAGGCAGGAACCCCATCCCTGTTGACCCAGAGCCATCGCACGGACCGCCGGTGGCAGTATTTCCGGTTGTCCCGCTGCCGGTATTGGTACTCCCCCGTGACTTCGCCGATGGCCCGGAACAGTCGGTTGCCTTTGGTGACAACGATGATGTCTCCCAAGTCCAGTTGATTGCGGAAAACGTCCACTTGGCTCACTTGGCCCGACTGGAGAGTAACCTCGCCTTCGCGCTCGCCATGGGTACGACAAGCCTCCAGTATCTCCTCGACATCGGAAAACCTGTCGTCGGAGAAGTCGATGTCCTCCCAGCCGAGGAGCGTGTGCCCCTCGGAGATGGCTTCCTCGAACAGGTAGTCCTCCGCGGCCACGTTGGCGCGCGCGATCGACATCTTGAAGACCTGCCGCCCGTCGAGGGAAACGACGTTCTCTCGCGCTACTGTCGGCACGCCCTTCTCCGCACGCTCCGAGATGCGCCTGAATATGCCGGGTGCAGGCTCCAGCCGGAACCCGGTGCCCGCCGAGCTGTCCTCGGACTGATCCGTAGTCGGTCGCAGTCCCTCGATGAACTCCTCGTAGGACATAGACTGGTGGAAAGTCACGAATTCGATGCGCCCCTCGCTAACGAGGCTGCGGTACGTGCTCATGAGCTCTGCTCGGCCATCTTGTCCATTTAGTGCAGCAGTAGCCTCGTCACCCAAGCACAGCCGGACGGCCTCCCATGCCGTCTGATACGTCTTGCCCGTGCCCGGCGGGCCATAGAGGATCAAGTTTACGGCGGATGGCGAGGGCGCTTTATTTGTGTCGGTCACGGTGTCCGCCTCCGGTTGGGAATTGAGCGTATAGTTGAAAACGGTCGAACTGCTTGGATTTGGTTCGGTGCTCGTGGGCGGTGGTACTTGCGCAAGCTTCTGGAATTTTTCACCGCCAAGTGCCTTGCAGATGTTCGGGAACGCGTCTTTCAGCCCGATCGCCGTAGCAAGGTCTCCTGCGCGGATGGACACCTCCCTGGCCGCCTTTTCCCGAGCAGGTTCGATGAAATAGTTCAGGGCGCAAAGCCTGATCCGGTCGACGCCTTCCATCAGGTGTTCGTAGCGCTCAGGGCGCTCGGTGGGCTGATCGTTTTGGTCGACGATGATGTAACCGGCGTTGTGAAGACGCGCAGCAGCATCTGCCTTCTGTCCCCAGCCACCGTTTAGTTCTGTCTTGCCGAGAATGAAGCCAATTAGCGGTTTGGTCGGATTAACGCGGTTTTCGCGCTCACGCGATGACCGGACCCAATAGTCGCGCGGCTCACCGAAAGCACCAAAGATATCGCTATGAGCCCCGTTCGCACGGTAGCTGTCGTATGCGTCCATCGCGGTTTCAATCTGGGCTCGATCGAGTGCCTGGCTCTTTGCTCCTTCCTCCATCACATAATTGTGGACGACCCAAAGCGCACTTTGAACGTCGATCATGTCTCGAGGTGCGAGGTCGCGCTCTTCGAATGCCTGACGTACTGCCTTCATAAAGCGCATCTCATCCGCGTAGGTCTCGGCAAGCGTTGAATGCTTCGGGAATGGTGTTCCTACTGCTTCGCGCCATAGATCCTGCCGAACCGTATGCCGGATGTAGACTGCCTGATCTGGCCATAGATGAAAGAAAATGAACTCGCCGATCTGCCTCGCCGCGTCTTCCGTGCCTTTCGGCACGGCCTCTTTCCAAATGCCTGCGAAGACGTCGAGCGCTGCCGCGTGTTCTTCCGGTGATCTAAGTGCAGCACGTACAAGCGACGCAACGGCGGGATCGAGAAGCTCGTGATCAGCATTGCTCTTTGGGCTTAGGGGTTCGCTCGTGCGCCAATCCAAAAGGTTATTAGAGTCAGTCGCGGCGGTGAAAACGGCTTCAGTAATCGATCTGTCATCGCCTGCGCTTTCCAGGGCCGGGCGCAGCTTGTTGATCGTTGCCAGTTTGTAGTTTCGTTCTGCTTCATCAAAATCTGGATCCGGGCGATCGAAGCGATCGAGGCTTGGAAAGAAGTGTTGCAGACGATCTATCCAGCGCTTCACGGCAGTTGGGTCGAGCTGAAAGTCTCCCGCAAAGCCAAGAGCGGTCAGAGCTGCACGGGCTCTGTCGGGATCGAGGTCACCAAGTTTCCAAGCATCGATATCTTGGAAACCTTTCGACTTGAGCCCGTGATGGCGACCCTCACTGTCGCTTCCGGATGGCGGCTTCCTGCTGGGATCCAGACCCGCATCCTGCAGAGCACGCACATGGCTTTCATGAAACCAGAGGTTTGGGCGATCGTTCGTATACTCGAGACAGAGCGGCCGACCCTGCGGATCGATCAATGGGCCAAGATAGAGGCTTGCATCGTAATCCGGGTTTGGCCGCAGTTTCGAGTTCCGAATGACTTCAAACACTGCACGGCGATTAGCCGAGGGCTTTCGCTTTGTTTCAAGTTCGGAGATGCGGTTTGTGAAACTGCTCCAGTCCATTTTCCCTATCTCGTTGATTCTGGTTGATAGCTTTTCAGCGCGCATAGCGTGTTGACCAGCTGCATTTGTTCCACCGTATCACACTTGGCCTCGCGCAAGCGCGGTGAGCCGAAGACCAAGGACAGGCCCTTGGCACGCGACACCGCCACATTGATACGGTTGAGCGCAAACAGAAACTCCATGCCTCGCGATGTCTCTTCGGCAGAAGATGCCGTCATTGAGACAAGGCATACAGGTGCTTCCTGCCCCTGAAACTTGTCGACTGTCCCGACCCGAATGCCATCGGGAAGTGCATCTTGGAGGGCATTCACCTGAGCGTTGTAGGGGGCCACAACGATGATGTCAGACCGGCGCATGGGTCGCTCAGTGCCGTCTTTTTCAGTCCAGATGCCCGTCAGAATGTCGTCAATCGTGTCCTGAATTGCGGCAACCTCTTCGGAAGCGATCTGCGCATTGCCTTCATGGTTCACGGGCACCCAAAAGGCGCCCGCAGCGGGGAAACTCGTTCCCGATACGCCTTGGCGAACCGTATCTGCGTGACTGGTCAAACGACCTTCGTAGACCTGATCGGAGATGAAACGGCAGACGTCGGGATGCATCCGGCGCGTGACGGGAAGGAAAATCCCCCTGTCAGGCGGTATCGTTGCGTGATCGCCCAGCATCCAGTCCAGGCAGGAAAGATTTGCGGGTTCAGGGTGTGCCCCTTGGATCACTTGCGGAAGCTGTCTCGGGTCGCCAACCAGCACGATGTTTTTTGCAGAGCGCCCCATGGCAGCCATGTTGGCCAAGCCAACCTGCCCCGCCTCATCAACGAACAGCCAGTCGTATGCCTGCACATTCTCTTCCCGCGCAAAAAAGAAAGCAGTTCCGCCCACGACATGTCCGCCACTTGCGGCTTCGGCGTTGTCTGTAGTGCGTTGAATTGGACAATCGTCTGGGTAGCCATCGTCGGACCCGGAAACCTTGTGAACCAGATCCAGCGTGATCGGCAGATCTTCGTCTTCAAGCGCACCTAGGCACGCCATCAATACGTTGCGGATGGCCTCGTGGCTGTTCGATGTGACACCTACGCGTGCGCCTTTACGGACAAGAGAGAGGATCGCGCGGGCCGTTACGAACGTCTTGCCCGTGCCGGGGGGGCCCTGAATAGGCAAAACCGTTTGATCCATCGCGCCGACGGCATCAATCGTGCCCGTGACCGGGTCCTCAACCGGTAACAGCGCACCAGCGGTCAGACGTGGCGCCGCTCTGCATAGAAGATCATCCACGGCCCGGTAGGACTGATGCGCGCATTGATCGGCGATGACGTCCTGCAGAGCCGCTGCGATGACTTTGGTATCAAGCGGCCAATCGGAGTGGAGAGAGAGGCGATCCTCCAAAAGGTGACCTTTTCCTGGTCCGACCTTGACCGTAATCTCACGTCTTCTCCGGTCCATCTCCTCGATATTGACCGAGACCGGGGCGCCATCGAAAACAGGAACTGTGGCTTTCTTGCCGGGCCGCAGTTTTGTCTCTTGCACTGGAAAGCGGTAGCGGCGTGCAAACGAACGCTTTACCGGCTCGACAGCGGAAATCGCTTCCAGCCCAGCTAAGGCATCCAAATCGTCGATGAGGTCATCTTCGTCTTTCCCGGCGCTGTCAAAAACGGCCCATTGGGCAAGTTTGACCTCGCGCCTGTGAAAAAGACCCAGATTGAACAGTAGATCTTGCCGCTCATCCGGCAAAGCAGAAGCGGCAATCCGCTCGCGGAGCGCCCTTGTCTCTGCGTCTTCCTCAGCTTCTTTCGGAGCCGCGTCTTGGCCAATCGGTGGCCACGGTCCTGCGGGGCGGATGCCAGCCAGCCAGTCTCGCAACTCTTCGGTCGAGATGCAGTCAATACGGTTGTAGTCCTCGATTTCATCAAGGATGTGCTGATCACCGATCTCACGCCATCTTTCGTACGCTAAGACCGAACCACCCGCCGTTTTGACCTCTCCGTCGCGCTTTCGGTCGTAAAAAGCTTCCATCGATTTGATCGAATAGTTTGGCTCCGAACCGATCAGTCCTCCACGCAGGACGGCGAACAGATCGACAAAACGGCGCTCGCGTAGAAGCCGATCGAGAAAGGCTTCGCCGATTCCATATTTGGTCGTCAGCCGCTTGAGAGCCGTTATTTCATAAGGGGCATAGTGATAGATGCGCGCTTGAGGATACTCCTCCAGCCGCTTGCGAAAGAACGCCAACAATTCCGCAAGTGCCTGCGCCTCGACTGCATGATCATGCCCCCAAAAGGCCAGAAACTGCCCGTCGAACCACAGCCCATGCAGGTATTCCAGACCGCCCTCGTAATGGGGATCGCCTTCGATGTCATAGAAGAGATCGCCCGGCTGTGGCTCTGGAAGCAGATCAAAACCCTTGCTCGGCTCAGGCGCGCGCAACTCAAATTCCGGTCCTCCCGTCTTGCGGGCGTGTTGGAGGCGCGCCTGAGTGACCAAGCGAACACGCGTATTCTCGGTCATGCCTCGGACAGGCTGATCCAGATCCGCCAGACCCGCCATAGTGGTGATCCCCTCAGCCTCAAGCTTCTTGACTTGCCCTTTCGTGATATTTGCCACGTTGAAAAGGCTGTCCTCAAGTTTCCAGACACTTGTGCAATGATCTGCCCAACGACAGAAACTGCAGTCAGCGCAGGGCACAGGCCGGGTGACCGTTGGGCTAGCCACGAAGGCCTCGAGGCGCGCCCTGGCAGCCCGCGCATAGTGGGCGTAGTCCGCCAACCGCAGTGTGGCACGCTCACCCGTTCCTAACTCGACATGTGCGAACTCAGGAACAGCGCCCTGAATTTCGGTTAAGAGATCGGAGTAGAGAACCAGTTGCAGCACGTGCTTTGGATGCGGTCGGCGTTTGAGTTTGGTATCCGCAACCTCGTAGCTGAACTGGCCGAGAGCCGACGGTCGCTCAACTCTCATGAGGAAATCGGACCAACCGCCCCAGCTCCCAGACAGGAATGCGCCTTGAAAAACCACCTCGGGCCCGCTTGCCAAAGCAACACGTGTCGCCTCAGAATCCTGCGCCAGGCTTCCTCGTTCGATCTCGACGACGCATTTGCCTTCCGTCTTCAGCCGCTCAAGATGAGCAGCTTCATGGTCATCGCCTCGCTTCTGCAATAGCGCGGCATCCTCAGTATCTTCGCCGGGTGTTGGTCCCTCCCCTCTCAAGCGCATCAAGTCGAGCGCGGTCGCATGGGCGCACCCCATGAACCGCATGAGATCGGTTGCCGAAAAAAGAAGTTTATTGTCAAATTCCCGCATGGGCCCCAGCAATCATCAATGAGCGCAACCCTCGGAGCGGAAACGTCTCGTGTGTTTACAGCTTCTTCAAAAACATCTGTGGGTGTCAATAACTGTCGCGCTTGCCAAGCGTTTGATTTCTCAAGCTATGCATCTTTAGCGCGTTTACGCCCACATTAAGCGGAAATACCGTCTTCGCTGCGCACGATCCGCAGGCTTCCAGGCGCAATAAGCGAAGCGCGTTTGCCTTTTGCGCCCATCCAGAGCGAGAAGCCCTTATTGATCAGTACAACCACCTCATCCAGCGACTTGGCATAAACTGCAAGTTCGGCGTGGTGTTTGTTCTTGCCATGTGCCGCGTCCGCCAATTGATATCCCTTACTGGTAATTGCCGGTTCTTCGATCACGCCAGCCCTCGAAGAAATTCGTTCGATTCTGATCACACGTCCATGCATTTGGTTCCCTTTCTCTGTTTCAGTGCGCCTGACGAACCTCTCGACTCGTAACCTGATGACCATTGACGGAATCGGCTCGACAGGACGCAATGACATTACTAGCCTACAAGGGTGACAAAAGCTGACAGGCTAAGAGGCGCGCATGTCCTTTTCGAAGGCTCAAGATCTTATTCGTCTTGCCCAAATGGCGGCTGCCCGACGCAGCGGTATCAGCCTTGAAGAGATTTGTGCGGAGTTTGGCGTCTCTCATCGAACGGCCCAGCGTATGACTGATGCGTTGGAAGAAACGTTCGGAAATGTCGAAGCCGAAGATGGGGAGGATCGAAAGCGGCGCTGGCGTCTTATCGATACTGGACTCGCCCGGCTGCAACTGAGGCATGAAACAAGTGCCGAAGCACTGGAGATTGCCGCCCGTTCCGCAGAGGCGGAAGGCAGGCTGCGCCATGCCAAAGCATTGACGGAACTGCGAGACGGGATGTTGGCGCGGGTTCCGACGCGCGCTCGCGTCGAAGCGGATGCCGAAGCAGTCCTTATGGCTATGGGCCAGGTCACGCGCCCAGGGCCTAAGGTCAGCGTTGCGCCTGATATCCTTGATGCAATCATTGAAGCTTTGCGCGGGCCATTCCGCCTTTGTGTGCGCTACAATCGGGATGCATCAACGCGCATCTTGGAACCACATGGTGTTTTGCTGGGGCACCGGACGTACCTAGCTGCCCGCGACCCGGCAAAGGCAAATGAGGTTCGAAACTTCCGTATTGATCTGATCCATGAAGCCGAAACGCTGAATGAGAGCTTTGCGTTACAAGACGGCTTCACGATCGCAGACTATGCCGCGCAAGCCTTCGGCGTCTGGCAAGACCCGGCACAATTTGGCGAAGTGATCTGGCGCTTCACGCCAGACGCAGCCGATCGTGCAGCCGGCTTTCAGTTTCACCCAAGACAGTCTTTGGAGTACCAGGGTGACGGAAGCCTCATAGTGCGCTTTCAGGCTGCAGGCTGGTTGGAGATGGTCTGGCACCTTTATCAGTGGGGCGACAAAGTTGAAGTGATCTGCCCGGAAGAATTACGGGCCATGGTCGAAGAATATAGGCGGTCCGATTTCGCCGCGATGCCATGACCAGATTTAACGAGGAGAAATTAGATGCCCGACAATTTGACGTTCGATGCACTGAAGGAAAAACAACGCGCCATACGCGCAGGGTTTCCCGAGACGATGGGTCTTCGTGTACATCGTGCTATCAGTTGGATCGGTCGAGCCGAGGCTAGCGGGGGGGATGATGACGCACGCTTCATCTTTCTTTGGATTGCTTTTAACGCGGCGTATGCTGACGAGCGCGACTTCCAATCCATTCCACAGGGCGAGCGCGCGAATTTCCTCGAGTTTTTCGGTCACCTGACGGAGCTGGACGCTGATAGGCGCATTTACAAGGCGGTTTGGCAGCGCTTTTCAGGCCCCGTCCGGCTGCTTCTGGAAAACCACTATGTCTTCAGCCCGTTCTGGCAACATCACAATGGGATTGAAGGCTTTGAGGATTGGGAAGAGCGTTTCAATGCCTCCGCTCGCTCTTTTGCGCAAGCGTTTCAGGCTGGTGACACGGCGCGCGTTCTCAGCTTTGTTTTCGATCGCCTCTATGTTCTCCGCAATCAGTTGGTACATGGCGGCTCGACTTGGAACGGCGGCGTCAACCGAGCCCAGGTGCGTGATGGCGCGGCGATTCTTGCGTTCCTGATGCCCGTCTTCGTGGATCTGATGATGCACAACCCGAGGGAGGATTGGGGGCGACCATTCTATCCAGTGGTATCGTAAGCCAGAGTCGTCGGAAGTTTCCAAAGGCCGTCGTGTTGAGAGATGCCCGTGAGCATACATGCTGAAGACCCAGAACGCGTATGCGCGCGGTCCTTTTAGACGGCGCGTCAATCAAATCTCCTTGCTATCATTAATGTTTTTTCGTATCGATGCACCATTCTAGGTGGAGTCGGCATCATGAAGCACATAGTCCATAGCGTGGCAGCCGCCGCGGCAATCAGCATATCCTCTCTTATGGGCTCGGCCGCCCCGGCCCAAGCCTATCAGGTCGACTGCGCGATCCTCTTGTGCCTTGCCGGGGGATGGCCTGCATCCACGCCCTGCGCACACGCGCGGGCAGTTTTCATTCGCCGGATCACCCCCTGGCCGATCGAGCCGCCGTTGCAGATATGGCGTTGCCCAATGGGAGCGTCATTCAACGAGCCCGCGCCGCTGTCACCGATGGAGCGGCTCTATGACATAATGTTCCGTGATCCGCCCTTGATCCATTCGGAAGCGGCTTCCTCGCCCCTGGTTCCTGTCCTGGCCGATGTCCAAGCGGATATCGACATCTCGGACGACGCTTTCGACTTTGTGCGGAGCATCCGCGTTTTTCATATCCAGTACCGTCAAAACGAAAAGCGCGATGGCGACTGCAATCGAAGCGACTCGACGCGCTTGGGATCATACGGCCTTCAAGGTGACTATCGCTGGACAAGGTCCGGCGTGGCCCAGGTGCCGACCGCGTCTCAGCTGACCATCCCGAACGGATGCGGGAGCTACTTCTACCGATCTGTCTTCGTCGACTGGCATGATCACGCCGGGAACTACGGTTCCGAAGAAGTCCGCTACTGACCAACCAAGCGCCAGGTTTCCTGAGCGCTCCTCGCAAACCCCTGCACCGGAAGCCGTGCAATCAACCCAGAAAAGGAAACGACGCCAGACCGTGAAGCCTGACGCCGCGCTAGAAAAATCCGTGAACAAGAATTTTCTAGCGCACTGTCCAAACACCCGCAACCAGCAAAGTTGTTTTGCTGGCAAGAATGTTGTTGTCTCACGACATGGCGTCGGTTCTCTCAGGAGGCCCCGACCATGGAACCCACAACCGGCTTGATACTACGACGTATTATGCAAACTGATCTTTCCGTATCCGCTCACAAGCTTGCCACTCTCATCCTCGACGGCATCGCCTGGAAGGAGGGCTACAACGGGTTGTCGCGCGGTACAGCTGCCTTTACCCTCTCAGTCTTGGCAAGCAAGATGGGCATCTCGCGCCAGTATCTGACGGTCCTTCTGAGCGAACTCGAAGCGTCGGACTTGGAGCTGGTGCGCCAGAAATCAAACGGCAAATTTGCCCCCTGGCTCTTCCGGTTTTCGGCCTTTGATGCAGAGGAGGATGCCCATGATCTCGTGTCAGGTGAGGGTGACACATCACTATCTAGAGATAATAATAACAAAACTATATTCTCAGGTCTGATTGAAATCACCGCGAACTCGAACGTTTTTCAGACCTGTTGGGCAAACTTGATCAAGGCAGCGAAGACCGCCCTACCCTGCTGGAACGTCGACACGCAAGTCATCTGGGATCGCTTCCTCGCGTTCAACCGGGCGCGAGGCAATGGCAAGGTTCCTGCAGGTTTCTTGCTTGGTTTCATGCGTCGGTGGCGCACTGCACCGGGAACACCGCCTCGCTCGGAACCCACTCCAGCCCCGAAACGGGCAATTAATCCAAAAGAGCGTGAATTGCTCGATCAGATCCAAGCTGCGCCAAGTGCAAACCGTCAGTTCCACGCATCGGACCTTTGTCGCTTGATCGGGCATGCCAGCTACGAGGCCAGGGTCATCGACGTGATCCGGCAGTTCGGATGCCAGAGATTCTCTGCGATCTTGGCGGTGCATGGCAGGGCTGTGCTGGCGGGGGAGATTTCGCGGTGAGACACCGCATCACCATGCTTTCAAGAGGGGAAAGGTGAAGTTCGCGTGGCTTGCCAGTCACTCTTGCTAACTCAATCGATCAGGATGAGATTTTTCGAATCCAGCTGATGTTCACCAGCCCATTTGTAGGCGCATGTCACGCGGGGATAATCGAGGCAAACCGCATTTGGCGCGTCTATCGCCGGAGAGCCAAGCCTTTTGTAGTGGCCGAAGAACACGGGCTTCGCCTCGGCATCATAGGCGCGAAACGCGACCTCGCCCTCGATTGGCGTTCCAGGAAGCACTGCGGGGTCAGGCACGGACAACGCTGCATCGCGCCAGGTCATCGCGCCTGATTGCCACCATTTGAGGCGCAGCCCCGTGCGCTTGTGCCCCTTGATATCGTGGAAGAAGTAAGGCGTCGGCAGATCTGCTTCTGGTCCTTTCAGAGTGGTCAGGACTGCCTCAGCAAAACAACTTGCGTCGTCTTCCAGCGCAACCTCTTGGAGATCGTCGCGTGCCAGAAGGCCGCTCGGACGTCGGGCGAGGATCGTTTCGATCCGCACATCATCCCAACAGGCATGCACCAAGCGCAACCCGCCCAGATCGAGAAACAGGGGCAGCGTCAGAAATCACTCCAACATTTCAGCAGTGTCCGCATGCCCCACGGGGAACTCATCCAGAAACGTCTGATGCTGGGCCCGATTCTTGTCGGAATGCGCGCGCATGTAGCCATCATCGGTGCCATCTGCGTTCAAACCAGGCTGATGATACAAGAGCGCATTCAGCTCGTGGTTGCCCATGATTGCAACCGCATTGCCCTGATCACGCATGGTGCGGACGAGGGTCAGGACAGCCCTATTCGCCCGGCCCATATCTATGAAATCTCCTAGAAACGCAGCAATACGCCCCTCTGGATGTCCCCAAACCTCCCCGTCCGACACATAGCCAAGGGTCGACAACGTTTGCGTCAGGCGGTCGATGTCCGCATGGATATCAGGAATGATGTCGTAGCGCGTCGTCATGCGAAGTGCCCCCAGAAACCTGTTTTGCGTCCATGGTCGCGCTTCAGGCCCGCAACGTAGGCAGCGTGAGGCTCAAACGTTCCGAAATCCTCAATCCTTTCGGCCAGCGCCGCGCAATCGACTAGATGCTGGCTGGCATAGCCGTAACGCTTTGATCTGGCCTTCGACAGCGTGAAGTCGATCATCGCTCTCAAGGCAAGTGTGGCAGCCAGCGGAAATCGTTCAGACAAGGCTTCAGAAGCCGGCACGAGAAACTCATAACGGTCGCCATTAATTTCGTCATGGCGATCGATTAGCAGCCGGGCAGCGCGATCTAGCGATGGCCAGTCCAGGAAGAAGCCGAGCGCGGGCAGCAGGTTTGGCTGTGCTGCCGCGTGATCCATGGCCCAGTCCTCGGCCTCGATGTCCTCGAAATTCGGAAGCCGTTTCAAAAAATCGCGCAGGTATTCAGACACGAGCGTGTTCTCGAAGCAGCTCCAGCGAAAGGTCTGCGCCTCGTCCTTGCGATCAAGCGCTTCAAGCACATCAAGACGAGTATCCTGCCACTCGTGAGGCACCCAGCTGTCTTTGGTATCAGCGCGTTCGATGAAGCCGAGCGCATCCCCTGCCCTGCCTGCGGCCAGCAGGCGCATCGCGATTTTGGCAGCGACCTGCGGCACCTTGCGCGTCCTCACATCGTATTGGGCGATGAACGCATCCACATCACCCATCGCATCGGCGATGTCCTTCAGCGCCATCTCCACCATGCTTTGCCGGGAGCGTTCTTCCATTTGGTGCGCATAGGTCGCACCGCCGCTGCCATACCCTACAGCCTCCCATTGCCCTTTCGGTGGGACGGGAACTGGCGTCGCGGCAATTGCCTCGATCCGCTGCTTCAGATGGGCAAGCCCCTCTTCCCCAAGCGCCGGTGTCAGGATTGCGATCAAACCGTCATACTGGCCGTAGCCATTGTCACGCAGGGCTTCGACCACCGCATCGGCCAGCAACTCAGGCTGCGCCCCGGCAGCAAGTGCTATCTCGCCCAGCAAGGCGCAGCCGTCGTGAAACACGCCGATGACGATTCCACTGCTGTCATCGCAGCGCTCGAACAGCCGTGTTGCCACCTGCATGAAGCGCCAGGCCAGTGCGAGTGCTTCGGCCGGATCGGCCGGAGCGATCTGCTCCTTGATTGCTCGGAGTTGGCTTTGCAGATCGGTGACAAGTGGCTTGCGGTTTTGCCAATTCACAAAGCTGCGGGCCCGCGCGATGCTGGTCAGCCGCTTGGCTACCGCCCGCCCCGCTTCCTTCGGGCTTTGCGCGGCTGCAAGTTCCAACCGCAGCCGCCGTTTGGCCACGGCCGAGCCGGTGCTGATCTCAATCAACAAATCGGCCAGACGGGCAGCGCCGAGCGTCTCAAGGTTTTTTGCGTTCAGTGTCGTCTTCGGTGCCATTGGAAACCCATATTGTCTCGGCCGACTTTAGCAGCGGTTAAGAATAAGCGGAATGCCGACACTGATTTGGTGCCAATGCCCGTCTGATGTCAAAAAACCGGACTTGGGTTGCTCTCGCAGCTACGCAGGCTTCACCTGCATTGCTCAATTGGAATTTGTTCGCAATGTAATGCACACTCGGTTTCAGTCGCCGGGCGACCTATCAATGATCTCCGGTCCTTAGCGCTTGTTTCAAAGGATTATTGAGGCGCTCTTTGGATTAAGTTGTTCAGGGTTTATAATCTTCCGTCCGGATTTGACGTATGGCCATGTCATCCCTGTCAAAACAGATGGAGATGTAAATGAGCCACGAACAACACCTTGCCCTAGATTTGGTCGCCCGACTTGCCAGTCGTTTTGGTCCAACAAGCCGAATTGCCAAAGAACTGCCCGGCTGGCTGGAGTATCTGACCGAAGTTGAATGCCCTGAGCGCCCCCGCACCCGGCCAAGCGCGGTTTGGTGGGAGAAGATTCGGGAACTCGTCCGTAACCTGGTTCCAGGCGCTGGTGGCGGCGAGGGCGAGATCGTGCAAGGCAATGCCGCTCTTCTTGGTGATCATTTCGGATTGTCTCCGGTCGAGACATCCATGCTGACCTTCGTTGCTCTATACAAGATCTTCGACACGTTTGAGCATGTCGTCGACGGAGCCTTGGAGACGAAGGAGGTCACTGTATCGCTTCTTTTGTCGTGGTTCTGCCTAGCGCCTGAGCCTGAGATCCGGGCTGCTATGCGCGCTTCCAGTCGGCTGGTAAGCTCGGGGTTGGTGCAGCGCAACAGCGGCGGGCGCTATCATCGTATGCCGTTTGACCTATCTGATCGTCTCACCTTCGCGCTTTTGGCCGAAGTGGGAAACATTAACAATCTGATCGCGTTGATGTTTCCTTGTGCGGGCGCTCCCGAGGCTGAATGGCAGGATTTCGAAG
>Ga0209345_10003199_pt1 | contig 17061 bp, 20 predicted proteins | sample Cruoilmetagenom7_FD_187294 | JGI IMG/M metagenome (GOLD analysis project Ga0209345, IMG submission 187294) | Oil polluted marine microbial communities from Coal Oil Point, Santa Barbara, California, USA - Sample 7 (SPAdes) (version 2) | ecosystem: Environmental > Aquatic > Marine > Oil seeps ...
AGCTCCTCTAGTTCAAAATACTCTAAATAATTTGGGTTGATGTCTATAGAACTACCATCTACACTTATAAGCTGTTTTATCTCATCTATGAGTTCTAATTTATTTGTATCATTCATCTTATGTAAACTTCTTTAATATCTGTTCTAAGTAGAGTTTCATCTTTGGTTGCCCAAAGTCATCTGCTTCACATTTACAACACCCACAAGCAGTCCCTGCATCTGTAAGTTCACCTATTTGTTCAATCGTTGTTGCACCTTGTTCTTTAATTGCGTGGATAATCTCACCTAAAGTTACTTTTCTGCAACCACACACTTCATAACTATAATGGAAGTCAGCCATACTTTAAGCTCTCTCTTTTTTGATAAGCTCGTATGATTCATTTATCTCTTGAAGTTTTTTAGTTGCTTCATCGATGATAGATTGGCTAGCACCCTGCCCTGTGATGATGTCTGGATGATTTTCTTTTACTAGTTGTCTGTATTTTTTCTTGATTACACCCATCTCATCATTAGCACTAGCACCTAGTATCTCATAGGCTTTTTCAAGTGAAAGCTGTTTTGAGTTTTGTTTTTGTGCATAGTATTGTTCAAATTGCGATATCATAGATTCAAAATCAGATTTTTTTATCTCCATAGCATTTGCTATATCTTCTGTTATCATAAACTCTGTTTTTGAGAAATCATTGTCTATAAATGCTAGATTTAAAAGGTATTCTAATACTTTTAATCTTTTGCTATATTCTCTTTTTGAGAGTTTTAGATATTTTTGTGCTATCTCTATAGTATTATCAAAGCTATTCATCTCTTTTTTGTAGATAGCTTTTAGTTGTTCTCTTATCTCATCACTATTTTCAAAATGATTTGCAATATCTGTAAAAGTATGGCTTAGTATCTCAGCTTCAAGTTCACTCACCTTTCCATCAGCTTTAGCAACCTTTGCCATCATAGCAACTAATAGTCCAGCTTCATGCTCTTCTAGGTTTCCTTTTAAAGTTTGTTTCCCATCTACTTTTATATGTTGAAAGTCGCTACTTTTATAGCCTCTATTTAACATATAAAAAAGAAATCCCACGAGTGCTAGTACTAATAATTTTATCATTCTTAATCTCCAAATATTTATTGTTTCAAATTATGTGGAATTTTATCAAAAATTAGGTAAAATCCCAAACTAATAATTAATAAAAGGTATTTATATGTTTGGTATGGGTTTTATGGAGATTTTTTTAGTCCTTATTGTTGCTATTATTGCATTAGGTCCTGAAAAACTACCAGGGGCACTGGTTGAAGGTGCTAAGTTTTTCAAAAAAATAAAAGGTGAACTCAGTGATGCAAAATCATCTATTGATAAAGAACTTAACCTCTCTGAACTCAAAGAGGATGCAGCACAACTAAAAGCAAGTGTTTCAAATATACAAAATATGGCAAATATTGACTTAGATGATATATCAAAAGCAGCTGAGCCAAAACAAGTAGAAAAAAAAGAGACAACTCCTAGTGAGCCAAAAAAGTCAAAAAAAGAGAAAATATCATTAAATAAAGATAAGGAAGCTTAATGTTTGAAGATTTAAAACCACATATAGCTGATCTTAGAAAAAGACTTGTTATCTCTTGTGCTGTGCTTTTTGTAGCATTTTTTGCTTGTTTTGCTGTATATGAACCTATATTAAATTGGATGATGGTACCTGTTGAAGCAGTATTACCAGAGGGTTCTAAAATGGTTGCTATTGAGGTGCAAGAGACATTCTTTACTGCACTTAAAGTTGCTTTTTTTAGTGCATTTTTAGTTTCACTTCCTGTTATTTTATGGCAAATGTGGCTATTTTTAGCACCAGGGTTGTATGACAATGAAAAAAAACTAGTTATCCCTTTTGTATTAGGTGCTACGATTATGTTTTTAATTGGTGCTTCTTTTGCATATTATGTTGTTGTACCTTTTGGTTTTGAATTTCTTGTAAACTTTGGTAGTACAGTTGTTTCTGTTATGCCAAGTATTGGAAAATATGTAAGCTTTTTTACAAAACTATTATTTGGTTTTGGATTAGCATTTGAGTTACCAGTATTTACATTTTTTTTAGCAATTATTGGGCTTGTAACAGATAGAACACTAAAAGACTTTTTTAAATATGCAGTTGTGCTTATCTTTGTTGTTTCAGCACTTTTAACACCTCCTGATGTTATTACTCAGTTTTTAATGGCTGGACCACTTATATTATTATATGGTGTATCAATATATATTGCAAAAGTTTTTAATCCTGCTGATAAAGATGAAGAGGAAGAAGACCTTGACGAGGAAGATGATATTGAGGAAAATGAGGTAGAAGAATCTACTAAATAGTATGTTAGACCCTCTTAAAACTTCAAGTTATGATTATAACTTACCACAAGAACTAATAGCGACTTATCCTGTAACTCCTGCAGATGAAGCAAAGCTATTAGTTTATGATACTTTACAAGATACAATCACACACACCACTTTCAAACATCTACTTGATTTTATACCTACAAATACAGAAATTTTTTTTAATGATACAAAAGTTATTAAAGCTAGAATATTTGGGCATAAAGAGACGGGTGGAAAAATAGAGTTACTTTTCAATAAACCTTTACCTAATAATAAGTATTTAGTCTATATGCGAGGTAAGGTTCTTGTAGGTAATATTATAACTTTTGCTGCTAATTTAAGTGTAGAAGTGTTAGAACTACAAGAAGATGGAACAAGAATAGTAAAGTTTTATAAAGAGGATAAAGAGTTAGACTTTTTATCCCTTGTGGAAGTTTTAAATACTATAGGACATCTTCCCCTTCCCCCTTATATAAAAAGAGAAGATGAAGAGTCTGATAATACAAACTACCAAACACTTTTTGCAAAAAACTATGGAGCAGTGGCAGCACCAACTGCATCATTGCACTTTACACCACAATTATTAGAGAAGCTACAAAAAAATTACAATACAAACTATCTTACACTTCATGTGGGTGCTGGTACTTTTAAACCTGTTGAGTGTGATGATATACTTGAACATCCTATGCATAGTGAGTTTTATGAGATTCCAGAATCTTCAAAAAAGATACTAGATGGTCAAAATAAAATTTTAGCAGTAGGGACAACTGTGACAAGAACTGTTGAGTTTTATAACGATACAAAACAACTATCAGGAGAAGCAAACCTCTTTTTAAACCCTTTAAATAAACCAAAAAGGGTAAATTATCTTCTTACAAACTTTCATTTACCAAAATCAACACTTATCATGCTAGTGGCATCTTTTGTAGGATTAGAAAAAACTATGAAGATATATGATGAAGCTATAAAAGAAAAATATAGATTTTTCTCTTATGGTGATGCGATGTTGATAATTTAGATTAAATATTTACAAACTGTTTTTTATATGTAACTACTTTTCTAAGATAGTTTCGTGTTTCCACATAAGGAAGTCTCTCTCTTAGGGTTGAATATACTTGGGCAGGAGTTTTTTTATTTATCAGTATTGTTGCTCTATTTCTATTACTATTAAAGGTTTTGAGAACATTTCCACTCCCAGTATTATAAGCACTAATGACGCAATACTCTCTTGATATAGGGTTTGTTATACCTTTAAGGTATTTATCTTCTAATATTTGTATATAAGCACTTCCTAGTTCTATATTATTTGTGGCATTAAATAAATAAGACTTTGTAGGTGTCCAATTTTTCCCTTTCGCATGTTTATAGGCATCTACTCCAGCACTTGATGGAACTATTTGCATTAAACCTATTGCTCCTGCTCCACTTACTGCAAATTGATTAAAGTTACTTTCTGTTTGGATGATTGCATATACTAAGTTTTCACTAAGTTGGTATTTCTTTGCATATTTTTTCACTATTGGTTTAAACTTTGCAACTCTTATATTTGCATGGTCTTTGACCATAGGGATATTTACATAAGAAACTTTTACTTTTTTACCATCTTTTATAATCTCTTTTTCTTGAAATTTTGTAGTTGTTAAAATATTAGCATATCTATTTGCTCGCCAACTATATCTTATATCTTTATTTTGATCATCTTTCACTTCCCCCAACAAATAAGGGGTTGCTCCTAATTTTACAGGCTTAGAACCAAACAGATCAGCAGCTCGTGGATCATCAGGAAGAAGTAGTGTTGTTACAATAGCCTCATTTAAACTTTTTTTAGCATTTGTATTATCAAGAGTTTCAACAGTAACTATCCCCTTGTCAAAGTCAATAAGTGCCCTACTTTTGTAATTTTGCATATATTTTACATACTCTGTTTTTTGTGGTATTTTTATATTATCAATACCCCAAAATTTTGAAATATTGTTTTTAAAGTCTTTTAAAAAAGCATCCATAGCTTTTATATCACTAATAAGTCTTTTAGGGTTTACGGCATATTGAGTTGTTTTGTTTTTAGCCAAACTTTGAAAAGCAGCGCTTGGGTTTTTACTTAGGGCTGCTACGGTGATAGATTGAATATCACCTGTACTACAGCCTGTAAATAATAGTGTTGAAAATAGTAGTATCTTTTTTCTCATAATACCTATTTCTCTAAAGATTTCTTAAATTCTTCCCATTTTGTTTCAACTTTTTTAATAAGTTGTTTTGTAAATCCCTTGATATTTAATAAAATTGAAGGACTTTGTTCCAACACTCCAACTACCTCTTGAGTTTTCCCAAGTTCATTAATGATTTTATTAAACTTTTTATCTCCTAATCCTTTGACAGAAGTCAACACATTTTTTAACTCTTTTTTTGTAAGTTCTGGTGTAGTTGAAATACTTTCCATATCTTCACCTGTTGGATTTGGTGCATCTTCATTTTTTAGATTTGGTACTTTCATAGATTTTAGATTGTTCAGAGAAAATTTATCTTGGTAGTTCCATTTTTCACTCGGCCACTCTTCACTCCATCTTCTATCTACACTATACATTTTATATGTTTCATCAAGCTCATGTAGATATACAGCACCCTCTCCATACATTTTCTTTTTGTTTCCAAAGTATGCACCATCATAAGACGAATTGTATTTACCAAATGCGATATGTCTCATTGTTCGCAATAAACTACTATCAATTTTACCTAACTCTTCCCAGTTAAACATAGGACAGTGTGGTTTTCTAAATCTTCCTTCACTTAAATTCCACATTAAATATTGACCAATCCAATCTCTAATATATGGGAATGCTGCAAATGCTGTAGCACATTCTAAAATTCGCACCTTTCCATCTTTTCCGTAAGCTACATCACACGCCCAGTATTCAGCTTTTGCAGCTTTAGAAACTTTTACAGCAAGGTCTAGTACAGATTTTGGAACATCATTGTAATCCATACTTCCACCTTGTGAAGTGTTAGTAAGCCATTCCCCCTCAGGAGCTCTTCTCCAAAATGCACATACAGGCTTATGTCCTATAAGCATAACACGAATATCAGCTTCCATAGGTACAAAATCTTGAAAATACATTGGGTGATATTTTTTTTCATCAAATAAAGCGCTAGCTTCACTATAACTATCAACTTTATGTACAAAATATCCACCATAGTTAGATGGTCCATAAGATTTTTTTACTATTTTTGGGTATTGTGTTTTTTGTAAAAATTTATCAGCATTTGGTCTGTTGTAGTAGATATATGTTTTTGGGATTGGTAAATTATACTTCCAAGCAAATCGTGTAACATTTTCTTTTGATTTATTTGAAAACTGTGTATCTAAAGATGGGATAAATCTCACTTTTGGTAACTCACGAGCAATCTCTCTAAATGTTTCATAAGCAGTAGCTGGTACATTTCCTATTAAAACATCAATTTTCTTTCTTTTAACCTCTTTGATAAATCTCTCTTTATCATTTCCCCAGTGGTATGTTACTGTTTCTATCTTATTTGGCCACCCTTTAAAATTTGAGTGATCAAAAAATCTCAATACATAATCTAAATATAAAAATCCTAATTTTGGTAGCTGTTTGTTCGTAAGCGCCATTTATTTTTCCCCTTTGTTTGTTTTTCTGTCTATTAAATCTACTATTAAATCTATCTTTTTATCGTTAAAATCAAGTCCTAACTTTTCTTGTTCTGGTGTTGCAAATGCAGGTATTCCATTTACTTCAAGAACTACATATTCCTCTTTTGTTCTATCATAAATTATATCCACTCCAGCAATATCAGTACCACAAGCATTTGATGCTTTAATTGCAATATCAATTATCTCATCATTTGGTTCTCTTAAAAATACACTTCCACCACTTGTAATATTGGTTCTCCAATCTGTTCCACTAGCTTTTCTACCATAACAACCTACAAATTGCCCATCTACTATATCTACTCTAAAGTCTGTATTATCATAATCTATAAATTTTTCAACATAAAAATATCGTAAATCCATTTGATTTAAAAATGGCATAAGCATATCAAGACTTGCCCTATTTTCTATCTTTGTAAGTCCAACACCACCCCAACCATCAGTTGGTTTATATATCATTTTGCCCCATCTTCTAAGAATTTTTTTCAATTCAACAGTATCATCTCTGTGACATAGTTTATAATCTGCAGTCATAACACCGTTATTTCGAAGTACAAAGGAGGTATGAAATTTATCTTCTGTTAAAGCAAATGCGTCATAAGAATTAATCATTGGTATCATTCGATTTAGAGCTTGATATAAATAGACTTGGTATTGAGTTTGTTCCCCTGCATTATATGAGAAAAAGAGATCTAGTTCATTTAACTTGTGTCGAATACCACCACTTTTACAAATGATATTTTTATTTTTTGCCACTGCATTTCTAAGGTTTAGTTCTGTTATTGTATCTATACCTCTATCTTGAAGTTTTTTTATCATTTTTTTTTGGATAACATCTCCACCACCATTTTGGTAAAGCCACATACCTATCGTTCTATCATTTGCCATTGCTTACTTCCTTTTAAAATACAAAGTTATTTGATTGATGATGCTGTAATATCTTTGTCATCATATCTATTCTTTGAGTGAAACTACTTTTTAAAGCTCTTTCATTTACTGTATGATCTCCATCACCAAAAGGACCAAATCCATCTAATGTTATCACTCCACATGACGCTACATGGTTTGCATCACTTACTCCACCTCTTTGCTCATGAGGTATTGTATAACCAGTAATATTTTCAAAACGCGATATTAGCTTTTCTTGATTACTATTAGGTTCCATCACATCTCTTTGTATTAAACCTTCCAATATAGAGGTAGTACCCTCTACATAGTTTTTATTTGTTATTCTATTGAGTGCATGAAGTAATCTATCTCTTTCGCTATTTATTGTATATCGTATCTCTAAAAGTAATTCACACTTGGGACTAATGGTGTTTGCCCCTATCCCACCTGTAATTTTCCCAACATTTACTGTTGTTCCAATCTCAAGATTAGTAAGTTTAGTGAGCTCTTGTAGTTTTGTACAAGCTTCTAAATTTGCATTAATACCTTTTTGGTAACTAGTTCCTGCATGAGCAGCTTTGCCACTTACGGTTATAGTATATGTACCTACACCTTTTCTACCTGTCACCAATTCAAGATTTTCTCCAGCTGCTTCAAATACAAAACAATAATCATAGTTTTTTGCTAACTCTAAAGTGATAAATTTACTATCATCACTTCCTGTTTCCTCATCACTTACAAGCAAAAAGTCGATATTTTCAATTTTTCCATTGCATTTATAAATATTTTTTAAGGCTTCCAGTGCAACTATATTCCCACCTTTCATATCACAAACACCAGCTCCATAAACCCATTGCTCATCTTCATGATAACTATCAAAAGTACCTTCAGGAAATACAGTATCATTATGACCTAAAAGAAGTATTTTTTCTCCACTTGTTTTAGGAGTTGAAAAAAGTTGATGGTTTCCTATGGTATCTCTTTCATATGTTGTTAACTCAAATCCAATAGCTTCAAGCCACTGTTTCATCACTAAACCAACTTTGTCTACACCTGATTTGTTTTTTGTGTAAGAGTTTATTTTACAAATCTGTTCTAAGTCGTTAAGATATTCCATAAAAAACCTTTAAAGTTATTTTTTCAATTAATTATAAAAAAAGCTAAGGTTAAACCTTAGCTTAAAATTATTTTCTTTTTTTACCTGCGATAATATGTCGTAATGCATTGAGTCTTATAAAGCCTTCAGCATCTTTTTGGTTATAAACTTCATCCTCTTCAAATGTTGAGTGAGCTTCACTATACAATGAATTTATAGACTCTCTTCCAACTACAAATACATTTCCTTTGTAAAGTTTTAGTCTTACTTCACCCTCAACATATTTTTGTGTTTCATCAATTGCTGCTTGAAGCATTCTTCTTTCAGGAGAGAACCAGTATCCATTGTAGATAAGCTCTGCATATTTAGGCATCATACCATCTTTCATATGTGCTTCTTCTCTATCTAAACAGATTGATTCAATTGCTCTGTGAGCTTTTAACATAATTGTTCCACCCGGAGTTTCATAACAACCTCGAGCTTTCATCCCTACATATCTATTTTCAACGATATCTATTCTTCCTATACCATGTTTATTTCCATAATCGTTGAGTTTTTTTAGAAGAGTAGCAGGGCTTAATTCTTCCCCATTTACACTAATTGGATCCCCATTTTTATATCCAATAGTGATATATTCAGGAGTATCAGGTGCATTAACTGGGTCAGTTGTCCATAACCACATAGAATCTTCTGGTTCATTATTTGGGTTTTCTAAGTGTAATCCCTCATAAGAGATATGTAAAAGATTAGCATCCATAGAGTATGGGCTTACTGCTGGATTCCCATCTTTATCAAGATGTTTTTGAGCTATCTCAATTCCATTTTCTTTTGCATATGCTAAAAGTTTTTCTCTAGAGTTTAAATCCCACTCTCTCCAAGGTGCAATTACTGTAATATCTGGATTTAATCCTAAATATCCAAGTTCAAATCTCACTTGGTCATTCCCTTTTCCAGTAGCTCCATGAGAAACTGCATCTGCACCCATTTTATTTGCTATCTCTATTTGTTTTTTAGCAATAAGAGGACGAGCTATTGAAGTACCTAAAAGGTATTCACCCTCATAGATTGCATTTGCTCTAAACATTGGGAACACATAGTCTTTTACAAACTCTTCACGAATATCAAGTATAAATATATTTTCTGGCTTTATACCACAAGCTAGAGCTTTCTCTCTTGCTGGTTCTACCTCTTCACCTTGACCTAAATCTGCTGTAAAAGTTATAACTTCTGCGTTATACTCATCTTGAAGCCATTTTAATATAATACTTGTATCAAGACCACCACTGTATGCTAAAACTACTTTTTTTACTTCTTTTTTGCTCAAATCACTCTCCATATATTATTATGTTTAAATTACTGTGATTATACCTAAAAACTTATTAAGAAAACTTCTAAAAATCCAAATAAAGTGTTAGTTCATCTGCTAACATAAAATTATTTGAATAGACTCTGTTTTCTTTTTGTATTAACTTTTTTTCTTTTACTAAATTATTAAGTTTCTTTTTTTGTTCATTATTGAACAATGATATTGTAACACCTACAATGCTGCGAAATCCCAGAAGAGTTTTTTCTATTGCAATATCTTCTGATGATAATTTTTCTACCTCTTCGTATTGAAGTGGATTATCTATATATTTTTGAATATCTTTTGATGAATATAGTCTTTGGGCATCGATACAACCAACAGCTCCACTTCCAACTCCTAAATACTCTTTATATTGCCAATATCCAAGGTTGTGTTTACTTCTAGCTTCATTATTTAAAGCAAAATTGGATATCTCATATTGATTGAATCCCAAAGAGTTTAATTGATCAAAGAGGTATTGAGCTAATTTTATATTTTCTACTTGTACATTACTTTTATTAAAAAATTTAGTCCCCTCCTCTATAGTAAGACTATAAGCACTAATATGGTCTATAGGTAAATCTTTGATGATCACTAAATCATTTTCTAGTAATTGTTGAGTGTCTAATTTTGTGTCATATATTATGTCGCAGTTAATATGCTCAAAGCCAATCTCTTTTGCATTTTTTATAGCTTGAATTGCTTGTGATTTATTGTGATTTCTCCCTAAAAATTGTAGTTTTTCATCATCAAAACTTTGTACTCCAAAACTTATACGATTGATACCTATACTATGTATCTCTTCAAGCCAGTTAAATGTTGCAGAATTTGGGTTAGCTTCTATAGTGATTTCACTATTTTTTAGAAGGTATGGCTTTACAATCTCATAAATCTCTTTATATTTGGAAGCTTCTATAGTACTAGGAGTTCCGCCACCTATAAAGATAGTTTCTATTTTTTCATCTCTTAATTGTAGTTCATATTTAAGTTGTTTTTTTAAAGCAACCATATAATCATTTTTTAAACTGTGTAAGTGTGTATAAGAGTTAAACGCGCAGTAAAAACACTTACTATCACAAAATGGAATATGTATATATAAAAGCATATTTAAAGCATCCTTATGTTATCATCGCGGTATACAGTATCTAACTTACAAGTTGATATTTCTTAAAATTATAAGGTAAATTATTTAATGGAAGATAAAACTAAAAAAAGTGACGATATAGTTCCTTTAAAAAAAGTAAATAATAAAAAGAATTATAGACCTAATGTAGCGGCAATAGTTTTATCCTCTTCTTATCCCTCTACTTGCGAGATTTTTATAGCTTCACGAATAGATGTGGAAGATGCATGGCAATTTCCACAAGGTGGAATAGACAAAGGTGAAACACCCAAAGAGGCTTTATACAGAGAGTTAAAAGAAGAGATAGGGACAAATGATGTACAAATTGTAGCAGAATTTCCTCAATGGGTTAGTTATGATTTTCCGCCAGCTGTTGCTTCAAGAATGGCACCTTATGATGGTCAAACACAAAAGTACTTTTTAGTAAAGTTAAGAAAAGGTGCAAAAATAAATATTAAAACAAAAATTCCAGAATTTAGTCAATATAAGTTTGTACAAACTGAAAAGCTACATGATTATATTACTTTTTTCAAAAGAACTGTATATAAAAAAGTATTAAAATATTTTAAAAAAGAGGGTTATATTTAAAAATGTTACGAGTATTAAAATTTGGTGGTACAAGTGTAGGTACCCTTGAAAGAATTCAAAGTGTTGCACAAATTATAAAAAAGTTTCGAGATGCTGGTGATGATATAGTAGCTGTTGTAAGTGCAATGAGTGGTGAAACAAACAAGCTTCTAGAATATGCAGAACACTTTAGTAAAACACCTAATGAAGCAGAGGTTGATATGCTTCTTAGTTCAGGAGAGAGAGTGACAAGTGCATTACTTTCAATAGCATTAAATGAGCAAGGTTACAATACAACTTCAATGAGTGGTAGAGAAGCAGGTATTTTTACAACTTCTGAGCATACTTATGCTAGAATTGAAACTATAAATACTACAAATATGCAAAATGCTATTAAAGATGGTAAGATCATAATTGTAGCTGGGTTTCAAGGTGTTAGTGTAGAAAATAGTAGAGTGACAACACTAGGAAGAGGTGGAAGTGATCTTACAGCTGTAGCCTTAGCTGGTGCATTACAAGCTGATTTGTGTGAAATTTATACAGATGTTGATGGTATTTACACCACAGACCCTAGAATTGAACCAAAAGCAAAAAAACTTGATAAAATATCTTATGAAGAGATGTTAGAATTAGCATCTTTAGGGGCAAAAGTTTTACAAAATAGATCAGTAGAGATGGCAAAGAAACTCAATGTAAATTTAGTTTCAAGAAGTAGTTTTACCCCTGAAATTGAGGGAACATTAATAACAAAGGAAGAGAATATAATGGAAGCACCAGTAGTTAGTGGTATTGCACTTGATAAAAATCAAGTAAGAGTTGGTATGTATGGAGTTGTTGATAAGCCAGGGATTGCTTCATCAATTTTTACAGCACTTGCAGATGCAAATATAAATGTAGATATGATAGTTCAAACTGTTGGGCTTGACAATAAAACAAATCTTGATTTTACTATACCAACAGCTGATGTTCAAAAAGCAACAAAAGTTATGGAAAACTTTAAAAATGATAGCCAAAAGATAGATTACAATGATGCTATTTGTAAAGTTTCTATTGTTGGTGTTGGTATGAAGTCACATACAGGTGTTGCTTCAAAAGCATTTACAGCACTTGCAAGTGAGAATATCAACATAAGAATAATCAGTACAAGTGAGATAAAAATTTCTATGATTATTGAAGAAAAATATGCAGAATTAGCTGTTAGAGCTTTACATGATGCTTACGAGCTAGACAAATAAGGAATATCTTGTGCAAGAGTTTACAAATTGGACTGTAGATACTATACGAAGTGATAAGCTTTTAGGTGCTTGGCTAGAGGAGCGTAAATTTGATTGGCTCCCTTTAGTATCTCAAACTATCATTAATATTATAGATAAAAACAAATCAGTACTTATTATCACTGATGATGAGCACGATTGGTTTATGAGATATATTTTAACTAATATTAATAAAAAGAAGCTCTCACGACCCTATTTCCCATTTTATGCTTTTAACTCTTTCCATTCAAATATTGATAATATAAAAACAGAAAATGATATACAACTAATACACGATATGCTTGATAACTCTTTTCCTAATGGATACTTTTTTTGGTATATAGGAAAAAGTAGAAGTAAAAGAGCAACCTTAGCAAAAATATCGAAACAACCATTTTTATGGTTAATGGATGAAGAGTTATCAAATAGTTTTTATTTAGATAGTAATGATGAAGCTTTAGATATACGACTTTTAAATATGTATCGACTTTTTAATAAAACTCTTGACGCTGTTCTTTGCGCTCAAATTGATGTAACTAAATGATAAGCAAATCGACACTTTTTATTGTAAATGATATTGATAAATCTAGCGAAGATATAAGTGGTAGTTTACCTAAACACTCTGTTAGAGTTATAAGAAACGAGACTGAGGGGAAAAATGAGTTTTTAATAGATGAAGCAAAAAAAGCTATCAAAGAAGCATATATCGCTACAAGTGAAACAAAGTATATAATTCTTTGTGGTAATTCTTTTGGAATACCTGCTCAAAATTCACTTTTAAAAGTACTTGAAGAACCACCTAAAAATATTATTTTTATAATTATAACTATCTCAAAAAGTTCAATTCTCCCTACAATTTTATCCCGAGTAGAGGTAAAGTATCAAAAAACTAAAAAAACTGTACAAGAGTTTTCTCTTGATTTAAAGAAGCTTGAACTTAAAGATTTATATAAATATCTCAAAGAACATCAACGAATCAATAAAAATGAAGCAAAAGAGATAATAGAATCTATAATCTACTCAGTAAATAAAAATGGTATAAAACTCAATGAAAAACAACTTCATAGTTTTAGTAGTTCAATGAAATTACTTGAGTTAAACTCAAGACCAATAAATGTTTTAACTTCTTTACTTTTAAATATTATGACGAAACGGTAAAATGGAATTTTATAAGTTAGATAATTCATGTGATATTCAAAATACTTTAAAACTTTTTCAAAGTATAGGGAGTGATGAAACTGGTTGTAAAATTATCTCTAAAAAAACAAAATCACATCTACTTTACATAAAAAATATTCATGTGGGTGGTGCAAATATATTAAAGCAAGATGCTTTATCTATAGGGGCTGACTTACTTGTACCCATGGGTGTAATTGTGGCACGCGAAAAATATGTAAATGTAATACTTGTAGGAACAACAAAACATTTTGAAATACTATCAAGAAAAGAGCTTGCACAACCATTTGGTTTAAAAGAGTTAGCAAAAGAGTTACAATCATTTGTAAATAGAAAAACATATCCAACAAAAATAATGGGTATTATCAATGCAAATGATGATAGCTTTTTTGAAGAGAGTCGCTTTAAAGGTAGTGATGCTATTGATAAAATAGAAACCATGGTAAAAGATGGTGCAGATATTATAGATATAGGTGGTGTTTCAACTCGCCCAGGAAGTGATGCTGTTGATGAGAAAGAGGAACTTGTAAGAATACAACCAATTTGTGACCTTATTAAAGAGAAAAAACTTTATGAAAAAACTGTTTTTAGTATAGATAGTTATACACCAAGTGTAATTGAATATGCTTTAAAAAGTGGTTTTACAATAGTGAATGATATTACAGGTCTAGTAAGTGATGAAGTTGCCAAAATAACAGCAAAATATGGAGCAACTATTGTAATTATGCATATGCAAGGGACTCCTAAAGATATGCAACATAATCCAATTTATGAAGATGTTATGTGTGAGGTAGATAGTTTTTTCAAAGAGCGGATTCAAAAAGCAAAAGAGTTTGGAATAGAGAAAATTATACTTGATGTGGGTATTGGTTTTGGAAAAACTTTAGAACATAATTTAATACTTCTTAAAAATATGGAACATTTTAGACATTTTGGTTATGAAGTTTTAATAGGAGCTAGTAGAAAATCACTTATAGAAAAAGTGATACCAAATACCCCTACTTCTCAAAGACTACCAGCAACTCTTACAATACATCTTGATAGTGTACGAAAAGGTGCTTCAATTGTGAGATGCCATGATGTAAAAGAACACTCTGATGCTATTAAAATGCAAGAGAGTATCGATAAAAGTATCTAGAAAGTAAAATCTTTCCCTAAATAGTGCTCTCGTACTACTGTATTATCTTTTATCTCTTGGGCTGTTCCACTTGCTAGTACAGCCCCTGCTTTCATAACATATGCCTTATCACATATTTGTAAAGTTTCCCGTACATTATGATCTGTTATAAGCACCCCTATTCCCCTAGCTGTGAGTTGTTTAATAATACTTTGGATATCTTTTACAGCAATTGGGTCAACCCCTGCAAATGGCTCATCTAGAAGTAGAAATTTTGGATTTGAAACTAATGCTCTTGCAATCTCTGTTCTTCTTCTCTCTCCTCCACTTAAACTGATACCTTTTCTTTGACGAATTGGTTCAATATTAAATATCTCCAACAACTCTTCAACTCTTTCCCATCGTTGTTTTTTATCATCTATGGAAATTTCTGCTGCTAACATAAGATTTTCTTCTACTGTTAACTCTTTAAAGATTGAAGACTCTTGAGGTAAATAACCAATACCTCTTAAAGCTCTTTTATGAAGTGGAAGATGTGTGATATCTGAATCATCAAAAAAGATAGTCCCACTTGATGGCTGGATAAGTCCACATATTATATAAAAACTTGTTGTTTTTCCAGCACCATTTGGTCCAAGTAGTCCAACTGTTTGACCACTACTTATCTCTAAACTGATATCATGCAAAATTTGTGTTTTTTTTATCATCTTTGCAATATTTTTTACTTCTATTTTATGATCCAATTATATACTCTCTTTTTTCATTTAATTTATTTATTTTTACAACCAGTACCTCAAAGCCATAATCATCTAAAATCTTTTTTAAATTCTCATCACCCCACTCCACAAAATGGATACCATCCTTTTCAAACTCTTCTAATAAACCTAAAGAGATAAATTCTTCTAAAGTTTTATTATACACATCATAGTGATAAATATTATTACCGTAGATGGATTGGATTGAAAAAGTTGGACTAGTTACTTTATCATCACATCCAATTGCTTTTAGATAGTTTTTTACTAAAGTAGTTTTTCCACTTGCTAAATCACCTTGCAGTAACACAACAATATTTTTTTCTTTAATTAGTTTTTCTAAAGTATTTACTACTTCGTTGATATTATCTAAATCTACAATCATATATTAAATTTCATTACTTACTTTTATAATTTCATGGAGTTTTTCCAAGGCTTTACCACTAGTTATAGCATCTTTTGCCATCTCTATACCCTCTTCTGTAGAGTTTACTTTTTGATCAACAAGAAGTGCAACAGCAGCATTTAAAACTACTATATCTTGTTTTGCACCAGTAATTGAGCCATCTAAAATACCTTTTGTAATTTTTGCATTTTGGTTAGCATCACCACCTATAAGATCACTTTTGGGATAAAAATCAAAACCATATTCTCTAGGGTCTAATATAAATTCATTGAAACTACCTCTTTCCACAAAAGCACAATGGGTAACATCACTAATACTAATCTCATCCATTCCATCTTCACTACTAACTACCATTGCTCTTTTTGTATTGAGCATAGTCATAGCTTCTGCAATTTTAGGCACATATTCTTTGTTAAATACACCAATAAGTTGCTTGTGTACACTAGCAGGATTTGATAATGGTCCTAAAATATTAAATATTGTTCGATGTTCAATTGACCTTCTTATAGGCATAATATGCTTCATAGCAGGATGGTGATTTACAGCAAACATAAAAATAAATCCAACTTTATCGAGCATCTCTATTTGTTTTGGAATAGTAAGTGTTAGATTAACCCCTAAAGCTTCAAGCATATCTGCACTACCACTATTACTTGTGATACTTCTATTTCCATGTTTTGCAACTTTACAACCACATGAAGCCATCACAATAGAAACAGTTGAGGAGATATTAAAACTATTACTTTTATCCCCACCTGTTCCACAGTTGTCAATAAGTTTTTCTTGTAAAGATTGTTCTACTACTAAAGGGATCATATGATCTCTCATAGCAGTTGCTGCCGCAGCTATTTCATCAGCTGTCTCACCTCTTTCATAAAGTTCAATTAAATATTTTCTTACCTCTTCTTCACTCTTTCTATTTTCAAAAATATCATCGAACTTTAATCTGGCTTTACTAAACATCTTTTCCCTTTATAATTTTGTCACATACTCAGCTTGACTAGCTTTTGGTGTTGATTTTGTTTTTGGTATTTGTAACACTTGAAATTTATCTGTATATTCAAGGTATTTAACCTCAATAATATCACCTATCTTTACCTCTTTTGCCTTTTTTACAGGTACATCATTGATAAAAACAACTTTATGTGCTAACATATCTTCAGCAACTGCTCTTCTTTTGGTAATATTTACTGCATTTAAAAATTTATCTATTCTCATAAAGTTAATTATATCTTATTAATTTTAAACTATCTTGGATAAAATATAAAGAATTTAATATAGGAGTATATTTTGGTTGAATTAATCAGTTTAGGTGCAGGAAGTGTTGTTATTAT
>Ga0209345_10003200_pt1 | contig 17060 bp, 16 predicted proteins | sample Cruoilmetagenom7_FD_187294 | JGI IMG/M metagenome (GOLD analysis project Ga0209345, IMG submission 187294) | Oil polluted marine microbial communities from Coal Oil Point, Santa Barbara, California, USA - Sample 7 (SPAdes) (version 2) | ecosystem: Environmental > Aquatic > Marine > Oil seeps ...
CTCCCACTATTATTGTCACAGGAGATCAAATCACTTGTGGGAAAACCACTATCGAAATTACGATGAACAACAATCCACCCCCTACTGAGATATAATCAGCAAGTTCACAATAATTTTTGTTTGGGAATGGAGTCAAAATATGGAAAAAAATCCCATCCTTGGGGTTATTGGCGGGTCAGGATTATATGATTTTCCCGCTTTAGAGAAAAAGAAAGATGTTCTAGTTCACACTCCATTTGGTGATCCAAGTTCATCAATTATTCTCGGGGAATTATCAGGAAAACCAGTCGCATTCCTTGCGCGTCATGGAATTGGCCACATCTACACGCCCAGTGAAGTAAATTACCAGGCTAATATATACGCACTGAAATCCATCGGTGTGGATCGGATTGTTAGCATATCCGCATGTGGCTCGCTTAGAGAAGACTATTCCCCTGGGCAAATTGTCATCCCCGATCAGATTTTTGATTTTACGCATAAACGGCAGCGGTCTTTTTTTGATAAAGGTGTAGTTGTTCACGTTAGCGCATCTGACCCTTTTTGCCCAGATCTCTCCAATGAAGTTTATCAAGCAGTATTGAATACAGGTGCGACTGTACATAGAAGCGGTACATATATAACAATTGAAGGGCCGCGTTTTTCCACTAAGGCGGAATCGAATCTTTACCGTGAATGGGGTATGTCCATCATAGGAATGACTGCTTGTCCAGAGGTATTCCTTGCCCGAGAGGCGGAAATATGCTATTCGACAATGGCGCATGTAACAGACTATGATGTCTGGCATATGAACGAAGAACCTGTAACAGTAGAAATGGTGGTAAAAGTACTTATGGCAAATACTGAAATCGCACAAAAAGCCATCATGAATCTTGTTAATAAACTTCCCAAAAAAAGAAGCTGCGATTGCGAAATTGCGCTGAAAGATGCTGTAATGACCCGTAGAGATTTATTGTCAAAAGAGTCAAGGGAAAAATTTAACCTGTTACTGGGAAAATATCTTTAATGGTGAAATTTTTCTCCACAGGAAAAATTACAAGTCAAAATACGCAGCAGGGATTGCTTATATGGGCAGCCCTGTTTTTGCTTCTATTATCTATTATCCTTACGCTTTCCCCCGCGGTCAGGTATAGAAGCTGGAATGTTGATTTTCATTGGCAGCATTGGATCGGCTATTTTATATGGTTAGGAAGTTCAATTAGCATTCACCGCTCAATAAAAACACACCTGCAGGATACCGATCCATTTATTTTTATAATCGCCCAATTGATGACCGGATGGGGGTTAATAACCATATGGCGATTAAATCCATTTTTTGGACTCCGCCAAACTTTGTGGTTATCTGTTTGTACAATCGTTTCAATTATTTTTATAAGAACACCCTCAATTCTTAACCATCTGAAGAGATTTAAATATTTTTTACTAACCGCTGGATTGTCCTTGGTTATGCTTACTTTTTTCTTTGGTACATACCCCGGGGGAATCGGACCGAAGTTATGGTTGGGTTTTAATGGTGTTTTTTTTCAACCCTCAGAATTACTTAAAATAATATTAATTGTTTATCTGGCATCTTATTTTTCAGAAAAACGATCGGGGAATTTTGATCTCATCCACACGATCATTCCAACTACCATTCTCGTTCTTGCTTCACTGGTAATATTGATCGGCCAGAGAGATTTGGGAACAGCTTTGATCTTCATCACGATATATATCGTTATTGTGTATTTCGTCTTTGGGAAAAAACGTATTCTTTTTATTGGTGGTATCTTGCTAAGTTTATCGGCTATCGCAGGATACATACTGATTGACCTGATCAAGATCCGTTTTCAATCCTGGATTCTCCCTTGGGGGGATACTCACTCCAGTTCATATCAAATCATCCAATCAATCATTTCTTTGGCCGCAGGCGGTTTATTTGGTGCTGGAATTGGCTTAGGGTACCCAAATCTGGTTCCCCTTCCTCATTCTGATTTTATATTTACAGCGATTGCCGAAGAGACAGGTTTGTTTGGAAGTATCGGATTTATATCCTTATTGGTTATATTCTTATTTAGAGGAATCAAGGTTTCATTAGAGTCTAAGAATAAATTTCACAGATACCTCGCTGCTGGAATTACAACTTATGTTATCACCCAGTCAATTTTGATCATTGGAGGAAATACCCGTTTATTTCCAATTACCGGAGTAACCTTACCTTTCGTTTCTTATGGTGGATCATCTTTACTCACATCGTATTTGGCACTCAGTATGCTGATAATTATTAGCAGCCAAAAAGAAAAACAGCACATTCTTGTTACAAACCCCACTCCTTTAAAAATCGTTACTGTCATTTTCACATTCTGCCTTATAGCAATCACGATTACATCTGGTTGGTGGGGAATCATCCGTGGTAATGACCTTCAGGGTCGCAGTGATAATCCACGGCATCTCATTTCAAATACCTATGTGGAACGGGGGCAAATTCTTGACAGGAACAATCACATCCTTGCGAAAACAGAAGGCGAACCTGGCTCCTTTAATAGATATTACTCATACGTTCCTTTAAGTAATTCAGTCGGATATATTCACAATAAATACGGACTTCATGGAATCGAAAAAGAATATGATGAATATTTAAGTGGAATTAAGGGATATCCTGCTAACACACTTTGGATAAATTATCTCTTATATGACCAACCCCCTGATGGAAGACCAATCAGACTTACCTTGGATATAGATCTACAAAGAGCAGTTGATGATTTAATGACAGAAAACCAAGGTGCAGCTGTGGTAATAAATGCCGATAGTGGCGAAATCCTGGCAATTTCAACATATCCCTTTTTTGATGCAAATCAATTAGAAGAGAACTGGGACAATTGGAACAATAGTGAAAATGCGCCATTTCTCAATCGTGCATCACAGGGAGCATACCCAATTGGGGGATTACTATCTCCACTTTTACTTTTCAATCAAGAAATTGGCTTAATCAATAATTTTGATGGTTCAATAAAATTCCCGAGCGATAAAAACACACCGGAATGTGAATCTCCTGCTCTTAATTTTGATACTTGGCAGTCTGCCGTTAAAAATGGGTGTCTTTCGGCATTACCACAATTAACTAATAACCAAAATCTCGCATCCATAAACGAATCACCACAATTTGAATTCATATTAAATGCTCCAAAAATTGGACTCCCGGTTAATCCATCGATAGAAATTTCACCAGAAGCAAGTTGGATTGAGGTAATATCAGGTAAAGATCAAATCCGTACCAGCCCCCTCCAAATTGCAGCAAGTTTGGCCACACTGAGCAATGGCGGGTATTTTGTAGAGCCAACTATTCTTTCTTCAGTTAATATCTCATCTGGACAGTGGGTAATACTTCCCCTCGAAGAAAAACGAGCGATATTAAAACCAGAAAAAGCTGCGGAGATTTCACAATTCCTCACCTCAAATGAGGGTAATAGGTGGGAATTGAGCGCTGTCACATATGACTCTAGTGACGCTTATAGTTGGTATGTGATGGGTACGAACCACGGTAATAGAGCAACACCAATCATTATTGTCGCAGTTATTGAGACCGATAACCGAGAGAAAATCCAATCTATTGGAAAAAAGATCTTCAACAAATTAAATATAAATTAGCATTTTATGCTTCAACTAAACGAATAAATTTGCGTTTACCAACCTGCAGTACCCCTGGGCGCATCCGAGCATTCCAATTCGATATGGTTACTTCATCAAGTTTTACAGCATTTTGTTCCACCATTCTCCGTCCCTGGCTTCGGCTGCTTACCATCCCCGCTGTGACTAGTACATCCAGGCAAATTGCATCTTCAGAGAGAGGAAATTCATCCATATCATCAGGAATTGTTTTTTCCTGGAATTTCTGTACGAAATCTTTCTGTGCACCATCCGCCTTCTGATCACCATAGAAAGCGCTGGTTATTTCATAAGCTAATTTCATTTTTGCATCCCTTGGGTGTAATTCACCAATAGAAATCGCTTTTTCAATTTTCTCAATCATTTCAGGAGACCAGCGAGTTACCAGGCGTGAGTAAATGGGCATACTTTCATCGGGTATGCTCATAATTTTTCCATAAATGTCATTCGGTGTCGTTGTGATGGGGACATAATTTCCCAGTGATTTGCTCATTTTTTCTGATCCATCTGTACCGGGGAGGATGCCTAAACAGATTGCGATATTTGGTTGAGCCCCGAGTATCGCCATTACCTTTCGGGCTGCTGTCACAATATTGAAGAATTGATCCGTTCCGCCAATTTGCACATCTGCTTTCAAATTATATGCATCATATCCCTGCATAACAGCATAAAGTGCTTCGTGCAGGTAAATTGGATCTCCCTTTTCCCAGCGCAATTTGAATTTTTCACGGCTGAGGAATTGCTGCACAGTAAAATATTGAGTGAGTTTTATAATCTCAGCAAAATTTAATTTTGAAAGCCACTCAGAGTTATATCTGATCTTTGTTTTTTCTTTATCCAGGATTCTTAAAGCCTGATCCGCATATGTTTCTGCGTTCTTTCGAATTTCTTCTGATGTGAGAATAGGTCTGGTCGAATCTTTATCAGAAGGATCTCCGATTAGTGCTGTATAGTCACCAATTAGAAAAGTTACCTCATGCCCAAAATCCTGAAATTGGCGCAGCTTACGCATCGTAACAGTATGCCCTAAATGTAGATCTGCTTTGGTGGGATCATAACCACAATAAACTCTCAAAGGGCGGTTTTCTTTTTCTGCTTGCTTAAGCCGTGCAAATAATTCCTCTCGCATTGATTCCTTGATCTTTTCGTCACCATATTCAGTGCCCTGCATAAGTACAGCAACTTGTTCTTTTATATCCACGTGATCCTCCAGAGATGGGATGATGGATGATTATACCAACTTATATTCTCCATACTTCTACATGCTATAATCAGCGAAGGGTTATCATGGAAACCGTACTTGTACTCAACGCGAACTTCGAGCCGATTAACGTTTGTGCTATGCGACGGGCTGTATGTCTGATGTTTTTGGAAAAAGCATCATTGGTTATGAATGGTCGAGGAGAAATCCACACCATTGATCGCTCATTTCCCAGGCCATCAATTATTCGCCTTCAAAAAATGATCAGACGCCCGCGCCCCCAAGTAAAACTGAACCGGAAAGAGGTATTCAGGAGAGACCACCACACCTGCCAATATTGCGGTAAGAAATATAGAGATCTCACAATTGATCATGTTATTCCTCGCCACCAAGGAGGGCAGCAAAATTGGGAAAACGTTGTAACTGCCTGTTCCAGCTGCAACCACAAGAAAGGGGGAAGGTCCTTGCACGAAACAAGTATGCGTTTGCAAAAAGTCCCGAAAGCCCCACCGAATTCAGCGTTCTATTTATACAAACACTACCTTACTGAAAATGGTGAATGGGAACCATTTATCAGCGGATGGTAAACTAAAAAGAGATCCCGATAGCGGAATCTCTCTTATATTAGACTAAAACTTCTAATCGGCTTTTCTCTGAGCAAGCGCTCGGTCCAACATTAAAAGCGCATTACCGGACTCACCAGCTAATTTTATATTCTCAAGGATTTCCGTCGCATTCTTTTCCTCTTCAACCTGTTCATTCACAAACCACTGTAAGAACATTTGAGTTGGATATTCATTAGTCTCAGCAGCTAATTTATATAATAAGTGAATCCTGCTGGTTACATATTGCTCATGTCCAAGAACCTGTTCAAACACTTTTCTTGGATTTCCAAACTCCGAATCCGGTTTATCGATAGCATCAAGGACAACTTTTCCCCCTACTTCGTGCAAGAATTCGAAGAATTTCATCGCATGCTCCAATTCTTCTTGAGCTTGAATAGTCATCCAATTAGCAAACCCTGGCAAATTCTTTTCTTCAAAATGTGCCGCCATCGCTAAATAAAGATAACCAGAATACATTTCTTTGTTTATCTGAACATTCATTTCATCAAGTAATTTTTTATTCATCTCATACCTCCGTAATATGAAGAAATATTAATTCAAAAATTCGTATTGAACTATCAATAATTTATTAATTATATTTTACGAATTCTTGTATCCTTATATTTTATTCTTCAAGTTCCTTTTTGATCTTTTTCTTCCTCACATGTCGGAAAACCATTGCGCTTGCGCTGCACACTGCCACAACCGCCATTGTTACTTGGTTTGCATTTACACCTCCGACATAGGAAGTATCTAACCGGATGAACTCTAAAAGAAATCTACCAATCGCGTATACGATTAGATAAACACTGAAAACATCTCCATGAATAAGCTTACTTTTTAACTTCCGCGAAAAAACAATGAGCAGGAAAAAATTACACAAATTCCATAAGGATTCATACAGAAACATTGGGTGGAAATGCGAAAACTCTTCATATCCTGGCAGCCGATGAGCAGGATCAATGAAAATTGCCCAAGGGAGATTGGAGGGTGGTCCATATAGTTCCTGGTTAATAAAGTTGCCCCACCGACCGATTGCTTGTGCCAGCGCGAGTCCTGGAGCGATAATATCCGCCCAGGTAAGAATATCCAATCCCTTCTTTTTTGAGTACACCAGAAGGGCGATGAAACCACCAATTACAGCACCAGGAATACCTAACCCTCCCTGCCGAATATTAAAAATCTCTATAGGGTGGGAAAGATAATAATTCGCCCCCACCCCCATTGATTTAGAAGGTGTTAACACGTGCCATAAGCGAGCGCCGATGATACCTGATAATAACAACCAGGGTACCATATCCCAAATATACTCGCTATCTAATCCGCGCCTTGCAGTTTCCTTAATTGAAACCCATATAGCAGCGAGAACTCCACACATAATTATTATTCCGTAAAAATATATCTTCAGAGGTCCTACGTAAAATCCATCAGGCATTTTCAATTCCTTTCTCTTCCAAGAAAAATATCATTGGTTTTCATTAAAATAGGCTCGAACAAACCATAACCGTTGAAGAGCGGTAAAATTCCCTAATAAAGCAATTATTAACACGCCCATTAATGGTTGTCTAAATATTAAGCTAATTACGATAATTAATAAACGCTCTACTCTTGTTAGAATTCCTTTTCTTACTTCAACTCCTAATCCTTCAGCCCGCGCACGAATATATGACACAAGAAAACTTCCGCATAAGGCAAGATATACCAGAATGATTCCAGTATTATTATTGATGGATGAAAAGTAAACCAAAATTCCCAAAAGAAGTGTCATTTCAGAGTATCTATCAATAAGTGAGTCAAATAAACACCCAAATTTACTTGGCTTCCCCGATAATCGCGCCATTGTACCGTCAATAGCATCAAATGTACCCACCGCTAAAGCAATTATCCCGCCAATAATAAATTTACCCTTTGAGATGAACAGAGCAGCCCCTATATTGCCCAACAAACCCAATAGAGTAATTAAATTCGGCGTTAATCCTACTTTTAGTAAAAAAGAAGATACAGTAATAAGTATTTTCTGAAATTTTTTTCTCAAGAAATCTGTGATTGTCATGAATTCTTTCTGCAATTTCCAAATAATTACATCGGATAATCATCTTCCTCTGGTGCTGAGGATCCTAACTCCTTATTTACTTTTCTAACTCGCCCCCCTGATTCCTGAGGACCTACAACTCCTCTTTCTTCTAATTCATCCATCAGTCTCGCCGCTCTTGGAAATCCTATCCTTAGTTTTCTTTGCAAACGTGACGTAGATGCATACCCTTCCTCCTGAACCAGACGAATTGCTTGGTCGAGCAAATTATCTTTAGAACTGCTTTGAGATTCGACAAAACTCTCCCAGGGTGCTGTGATTGAAAGGTCATCTTTAATATCAGACTGGCTTTGCCAGTGGTTGATGATCCGCTCAATTTCTCGGTCATCTACCATAATACACTGAGCACGTTTTAATCCTGCCGTTTCCGGATCGAGGAATAGCATATCACCTTTTCCCATTAAGGTTTCTGCGCCATTCATGTCCAGAATCACCCGGGAATCTACAGACGAAGCCATCATGAAGGAGATTCTGGCAGGGAAATTTGCCTTGATGAGGCCTGTAATTATATCCGTACTGGGTCTTTGTGTAGCAACAACCAGATGAATACCGGTAGCCCGAGCCATTTGTGCTAAACGAACTAAATACGTTTCAGTTTTTTCAGTTTCTGTAAGCATCAAATCAGCTAATTCATCTATTACGATCACGATTTTTGGAAGCCTGGATTTTCCTCGCCTGATCATCTTCAAATTATATGCATCCAGATCACGGGCATTTATTTCCTCAAGCTTTATATATCTTTCTTCCATCTCCTTAATGGCCCAGGCTAGAACCGCAAGCATTCGATCAATTTGAGTTTCAACTTTTCCGATAAGATGCGGAAGTCCATTGAATCGTACCAATTCCACCATTTTTGGGTCAAGGATCGCAATTCTTAAATCTCTGGGCGAGTTATTCATCACAATACACGAGATAATGGAAGTAATACAAACTGATTTCCCTGATCCAGTTGTACCCGCTATGAGCAAATGCGGCATCTTTACCAGATCAGCAATGATCGGATTCCCGGATACATCCAGTCCAAGCGCTAAACTTATCGGCGATTTTTGTTTCTTAAATTCAACGCTTTCAAGAACCGCCTTCAATCTTACAAGAACACTGTTCCTGTTTGGAATCTCAACACCCACAAAAGCATGTCCAGGAATCGGCGCTTCAATGCGTAATCGGTCCACCGATAAAGCCAAGGTAAGATCTTTCTTCAATCCAGCAATTTGAGAAACACGAACTTTTTTCTTAACGATATCACCTTTGTCATTTACTTTCTCAACAAAACCTGGTTCGATAGCGTATTGAATGATTGTAGGACCAACCCGGTATCCTGCTACTCTTATAGGAATACCAAACTCTTCCAATGTCTTCTCAATTTGCACTGCTTTGGCGTGAATGAAGGATTCATCGGTTAAAGCTGCTGGATTATCTAGCAGCAGATCTAAAGAAGGTAAATCATGTGATTTTTTTAGGGTTGTCTGATCATCTGGAAGACCTTCTGCCTGTAAGGTTCCAATTTGCTCATTATCTGAATCATTTTCCCTGGCTTTATTTTTTGATCTTAATATTTCTGAATCATTTGATAATATTCTGGTGAAAAAAATATCAAAATATAAAAAGATTTTTTTACTCAACCCCAATGCATTAATTAATATGATCACATTTAAAACGATAATAAGCAGATATGTAGGCAGATCCCCGAGTGCATTTCTCATTAATCGAGCAGTTCCCCATCCAATTACTCCACCATCCAAACCATCGTTCGCTTTTTCAACCGAATACCCTCCAATTATGGCTAACAATGCGGAGAATGAAAAAAGTAGCATCTCTAAAACAATCAATTTCGTGTAATCAAATTTTGGGAATCGTTCCAAGTGCCTTAATAAAATTACTACTCCAGTCAGAGCGAGAATGATGATCAGGAAATATGCCCCCCAACCAAACCATCTGAAAATTAATTCTGTCCACTGGTCAATCAATTTTCCCTGCGTGAGATTGAAGGCACTTAATACTGAAATAATTCCAACACAAATAAATAGAATCCCAAAAAGATCCTGCCCAAATCGTTTAATTACAAGCAGGATCCCATGAAGAAAAGATACTTTTCTGTTTGTGTCGGAATTACTCGTCATATTTTTGAGTATTTGTTAATACTAATCCATTTCTCAAATTTATCTCATCAATTTGAATGATTTTAACCTACACTCCTATCTCCTTACAGTCTTCCTCGATTTTTCATCCTCCTTTGAATTAGCTCCCTAAAAATTCTTTCTTTTCTATCATGATAATCTGGTCAGCTACCGCAGAAATTGCAATACGCTGCTTCCGATAGAAATCTGCTTCAGAAAGGGCTAATCGGCGCGAGATATCCTTTACTTTCCATCCCTCCATAAATTTCAAGTCTAAAATATTGAACAGAATCCATTCGTTTGTATATTGTCTTTCCCCCGATGGCCGTAAACGTGCTGTTGCCTCCCGTAAAATCTCCCGCAATGCTTTGATAGACGATTCCTCATTTTCTCGAATACGTTTTTGGACTGAGGTTAGTTGAATCAGCGGACTTTGTGACAATTTTGGTCCTCCAAAAAAATGGTTCAAAGCTTCTTTAACCCATCTCTCAAAAGCTCTTGAATCTGAAATATCTACCCCATTTATTATTCTCTTTTTATCAAATCTTGAAGAGGCTAATATGTTTTGAATTGCTGTTACCTGAGGAGTTAGTATCTCTAATGAGGTAAAAAGTGAATCCTGATGCTTTCTATCCTGTAGTGCAGTGGCAGCTCGATCAATCAACTTCCTAAGTGCAGCCTTCTTCTCATCATCGAGCGCGAGGAGATCAAATTGCTTCGTGATAACGAATCCTAATAAATTTCTATCTGAAGAACTCTCATCAATAATTGGGATAATTATCTTTTCTTTATAGATCGTGATTTCCCCGAATTTCTCATTTTTTACTAGATGTTTTATCACGCTGTTTTTTTCTTCTATAAACCCATCATTTAAGTCACCAACAATCACATTCAGCACAGATTTCTCATCTCTGTTCTCAATTAATATGGCACCTCCAATTTGCAAGCGGTCACAGAGAGTTGCTAAAATCAACTCTAGAAACTGTTCTAGATCATTTTTGGTTAATAATATTTCTTCCAGCATTCTAATCTTGGCTAATTCCTCTCGGTCTGAACCATTGAAGAAAAGTCGTTCCCAAATGGGAGCAAAAATAGTAACAAAATATTCAAATAAAACAATTGTTGCTACCATCCCCAAAACGATCAAAGAAGAAATATTTCTATTAAACTGTATGCCTATCCTGGAGATTAATGTTGTCACACCTAAAGTAAGACTGGCCGTAGCTGGGCCTCGCATAATCCATCTGAACAATCGGCTCTTTATGACTCTATCTGGCCAGGGAAATCCGAAAAAAGAAACTGTATATGTCATGCCTACAATGGAAAATGTTACAAACAGATAAGCAAGGATAGATAGTAGCCAAAAAACCATGCTATTATTTGACGCGAAACCGGATCCATACAACAGATAGGGAAATGATCCGAGGACAGGACCAATCGCGCTTGTGAAAAGGTAAACCATTCTTCGCCGGCTTGTTCTAGTAGACGTTCTATTCAGACTACGGATGAAGTTGTACCACGAGAAAGCCATCATTATTACATAGAAACCACTGAAATAGTCGTGAAAAATCGTCCGTTCAATGTGAGGTGCTGGTAAATTGGTTGTGTTCACTTCAGAAAATAAGATGCCATTGAAAAGTAATACGCAAAATAATATGCTAATAAGAGTGGCAGCATAACCCATCACACGGCGTTTTCCTCTACTCGGTTTGCCAGTAATTGTGAGTAGGGCATCAGAAAAATAAAAGTATGAAGTCGGCAATAAAATTAAACCGATGTATTGTATTCGCAGAATAAAAAGCAATTCATCGTGTTGATAAGTTGTGGTTACGAACGCGTCAGCGCCAAAGATAATCACAATACATGCCAGAAGGAATGTGAAAGACCTGGTAACACGATCACGCAGTTTGAATGTGATTACATATATAAACAATGAAAAGGATATGATCGCCACCTCTGCTGTGATCACATCGCTAATAGTTTTAAGAAATAACAGGAATCCTTCCATATCTTCAAATATTACCGTAAAAACCGTGCGAAGAATATTGCCAGATCATTATTCTTAAAATAGTTATCATTAAATCCCGAATACTCAAAGCCAAGCTTTTTAACCAGGCTGATCGCCGGATAGTTTGTTGAAGACATTTCAATTGTCATTCGATAAAACTTCCTTGCGATTGCCCAATCATTAGCCGCTCGGATAAGCGTAGTGGCAATCCCCTTTTTACGCCATAGTTCCTGTACAACTAAATCTTTTACCCAAACCATTTCAGGGGCAAACATCGTACTCAATGTTATGTATCCTACAGGAGCGTGATCAATGCATCCCACTAAAATTAAAGAATAATCCTTCCATCGGTTTAGCAATGTTTCTGGCGAACTAGGATATTTAATTTTCATATCGCGGGGTAATGTGGTTTCTGTAAACTTTGTTTGGATTTCCGCTTCTCCAACATTCTGATTCATCTGCCATACTCTTGAAGTCCGGCCAGAATGGTCGAATTGTGACAGATTTTCTATATCAGGAGAAACTGCAGGTCTTACTAAAATCTCAGCCATTTTTGTAATTCTCTTTCATTGAGGTAAAATTTTGACTTCAATTTCACAGGGTTTGATCAAATTATTTGCGTTATCAGAAACAACCAACCTCAGAAAGTAATTTCCCGGTTGAAGTTGTTCAGTATTCCATGTACCACCTAAAGCTTCCTCCACAACCGGCTTATTACCCGCGGAAATTGGAGTCCAGATCTCATCTCCCTGGTATCGGTATTCATATTTATAAAATCCGAGATTAGGAAGATTCACGGTGCCAATCAAATCAATTGACCCGCGTATTTCATCACCTGGTTGAGGATCAATCCATTCAAGCTGATCTGGGATACACCCAGTTACAGCAATTGCAGTCTGTGTTTGTTGTAATCCTTGCGGAGTTACATTAGGATCTATACCTTCCCCCACAAACGGTGTTTGTGTGGATAATAAATCAATAGTAGGAGTAGCAATTTGTGCAATACCAGGATATCGAATGGAAGCAACAGACACGAGGATAAAATTCGATAATCCAAACAGGCTTACAAGAAATATGAAAGTAAAAGCAGACCGAATCCCCTTTTGCGCGATTTCCCGTTCTAGTCCAAAATTCGCATTTCTTAAAGATATCCAAGAACTGAGCAAGCGCTTTAAATTAATTAGAAACACAACACCCAATACAATATAAATCCCCACTTCGTAGTTTACAACGAACCGGATTAATTCTTCCATTAATTATTGATACAAATAAATAACCTACAAACGCTTGATCACACCTCTAATGATCGCATCCATCTTCGGGACTAGGATCTTTCCAGCTTCCAATACTTCTTCATGGGTGGTCACGGTTGACCCATCTAGATTTGCTTTATTGCTAATTCCAGATAAGCCAAGCACCCTCAAATTCGCGTGTCGGGCTGTAATAACTTCAGGGACAGTGGACATTCCCACCGCATCCACGCCAATAGCTTGCATAAAACGCAGGTCAGCAGGAGATTCAAATGAAGGTCCTGCAAGACATATATAGACACCCTCCTGGGGAGTGATATCTTTTTCTTTTGCTGCATCTTTAGCTAATTCGATTAATTCAAGGTCATATGGTTGACTCATATCTGGAAATCTCTCACCAAACTCATCGATATTAGGTCCGCGCAGAGGGTTCAATCCCGCCATTGCGATCAGACTGATATGATCTTCAATAAGCATAACTTCTCCCGGTTCATAATCCGGGTTCACCGCCCCTGCCGCATTAGTAACAATTAATACTTCAATCCCTAATCGAATCATAACGCGGATCGGGAAACCGACCATGACCATTGGATATCCTTCATAATAATGTGCCCGCCCCTGCATGATCAGAACCGATTGATCGCCCAGGTCACCGATCACTAATCTACCTTTATGGCCTTGAATCGTGGATTGCGGCCAGTTGGGAATTTCTTTGTAGTGAATGTAATCAGCTGGAGAAACAGACTCTGCTAGATCACCTAGCCCAGATCCAAGTATCAATCCGATTTTTGGTTTTTTCTTAGTAATAGATTTAATGGCTGCTACGGCCTCATCGATCATTTTTAATGTTACAAATTCGGACATTTTTCCTCCTTCTAGAAAAAGCAATAAAATTGTAAATTTGATTATAACAAAGGCTTTATTAGAATCTCAGAAAAACAATTTACGATCTTTCTATCAAACACTTAAGTTTTACAAGAAATTTTTCAACATCCTGATCGTTTATCCAATAATGAGTGACAAATCTGAAGCTCCTTGGTCCTGACATACCAATCAGAATATCGGTTTCTGCCATCCCCTTGATTAGATTTTCTGGTGAAATATCTACTTTCTCAGATAATTTAATAAATACCATGTTTGATTGTGGTAATCCTTTTTCAAAAAAGATACCCGGCAGTTCTTTAATACCCTCAGCAAGGTTTTTTGCGCGCATATGATCTTCTTCTAATCTCTCAATCATTTCATCCAATGCTACGATACCAGCTGCTCCAAGAATGCCCGCCTGTCGCATTCCACCGCCCAATTGTTTTCTTATTTTCCTGGCTTTTTGAATGAATTCATTAGATCCGCATAATATTGACCCAACCGGGGCACACAATCCCTTGCTAAGACAGAACATAACTGAATCAGCTGTTTCAACAAGCACCGATGGTTCTACTCCCAATGCCACACTAGCATTAAATATTCGGGCTCCGTCAATATGTAATCGAATACTCTGCGGATTCAATATATCAGCAACCGCATTCGTATATTCTCTACTTAGTGGTGATCCACCACAATTGTTCTGCGTATTTTCCAGGATGAATAATCTGGTTTCTGGATGATGAATATCTTCTTCCCGGATTGCATTTCTAATATCAGTCAATGCAAGAGTACCATCCGGTTGATTGGGAATCAATTGCGGAAAAACACCACCCAGCGCAGAAATCCCCCCTACTTCATGGAGGAATGTATGCCCGTTATTCCCCATAACTGCTTCATCTCCACGCCCACAATGAGTAAGCACTGCGATCAAATTTGCCATTGTTCCCGATGCTGTAAAAAGACCCGACTCTTTTCCCATCAAGTTAGCAGATTTTTTCTCCAGGGAATTGATAGTCGGATCTTCCCTGTAAACATCATCTCCAACCGGTGCGTTTGCCATCGCTTTTCGCATGGATTGGGTTGGATGTGTAACTGTGTCAGATCGAAAATCTATAATTCCATTTTTAAACGCCATTACTGCTCCTTCTTTTTCTGATCATCGATAATTTTTTGTAAATCAGCAGGTAATTCAGCTTCAAAAGAACGTGGTGTCTGCTGTCCAAGTAACTGGATTTCTAATTTTTTTGAATGCAAAAAATGACGGTCCAATGTGATGGTTGGAGTTGAATACCCATAAACTGTATCACCCGTTATGGGAGACCCAATTGATGATAAGTGCACTCGAATCTGATGTGTTCTACCAGTCAATAATTGAATTTCCAAGAAGCTATATTTACCTAATTTCAGTAATGTACGGTAGATAGTTACCGCTTCCTTTCCTTCACCTTTCGGTGCAACTGCCATCTTCTTTCTATTCACGCGGTCACGATATATTGGCGCGATAATTTTCCCAGACTCAGTAGGAGGGTGTTTATCAACCAGGGCAAGATAATATTTTTGGACTTTGCGCAATTTAAATTGCTTCTGCAACCACAAGTGCGTTTTTTCATTTTTTGCTAAGATGACAACACCAGAAGTGTTTTTATCTAATCTATGAACAATTCCAGGTCTCATCTTTCCCCCAATACCTTCCGAGAATGAGGTATGACCAAGAGCAGCATGTACAAGAGTTCCCTTTGTATGACCCGCCGCTGGGTGCATAACCATCCCAGCAGGTTTATTAATTACCAAAACTTCGTCATCTTCATAAATAATATCCAATGGGATATTTTCAGGCTGCAAATCAAGTGGAGTTGGAGAGGGAATAGTTATCTCAATAGCTATACCTCTTCTATCTAATGAATAACCCGTTTTTGTGATGGTTAAATTATCCACCAGAACTCTTCCTTCTTTAATTAACCGTTGGATCTGGGATCTCGATTTACTCGGTATTTGCGCAGCCAGAAATTTATCCAAACGATCCGGCGAATCGCTGAGAAAAATAACGGTATGAGTTTTACTATTCACGAAGCGGTAGCCCTTTACCTTTATTCCATTTCTTTCGGTTCAGGTACTTCCTCCTTATTTTTCTTCCTTTGCTTATTTTCCTCTATCCACAATCCAAGTATCATTATTCCAACGCCAACGGTAACACTGGCGTCTGCCACATTAAATACCGCGAAATTTCCAACAGAAATAAAATCTGTAACATGCCCGACGGTTAATCGATCGATCAAGTTCCCCACAGCACCTCCCAGCTGCATACTTAACGCAATCATTAAAAACCAATCCCCTTCAGTCAATTGTGGATAATAAATGATAATCACCAATGCAATGATGCTCACTAAAATCGCAAAAAGGAAATTATTGTTCTGGAACATTCCAAAAGCTACGCCGGTGTTATGCCAATGAACAACACGCGCGTATGGTGTTAACCAAACCCAGGGGGACCAAATCTCTCCAAATGCAAGCATGTTTCTGATTAGTAATTTTGTCCACTGATCCAAAGCAACAATCCCTGCAGCAATAGGGAATAAGATCAAGTAACTTTTAAGATTTTTTTTCAATTTTGTTTCTCCAATGAAATTATTTTCTAATTCTATCTTACAAAAGATCATGTGCGTAAATTCTGATCATTCCATCAAATTCTCTGTTCAATTCAATGAATATGTGATTTAAATTAGTTTTTTGTTGAAACCTTACTAAATGTGATTCACATTTATTTTTGCAGTCACTAGACCCAAACCCTTTTATCGGTATTTCTCCACCCATCTGGTTACGTAAAAATTGGTAGAAAGAGCATTCATTTTTTTCTGAACTGACTTGACACCAAACCTCGAACAGGCGTAAACATTCCTTTAAAAAATCAATGTGCCAAAACTTTTTAAAAGACCCGGTTAGATGTCGCGTGATCCTACCTTTCAAGCCACCACTACCATGTGCACTCCCACAATATAAATAATATCCGGGTTCTAAAATAACATCTTTAAATCTACACATATTTTCCCTAGTTTTTTCTTCTAAACGAAAGACGAGTAAATAATTTCCCTTTTTAGAAGAAATTCCTTGCATCATATACCTATTTAAACGATAAGGCAGCCATCGCATCTGCCTTTTACTGCTCTTTTAGGCCTTTTCTAACCATATCGCTAGAATCTCCCCATCAAACTCGTCACTAGCATTTGGTAGTGTATCTGGACTCTTTTCACTAACAATCTCAACAGCCAAAGTTTCCATCATGATGT
>Ga0209345_10003201_pt1 | contig 17056 bp, 17 predicted proteins | sample Cruoilmetagenom7_FD_187294 | JGI IMG/M metagenome (GOLD analysis project Ga0209345, IMG submission 187294) | Oil polluted marine microbial communities from Coal Oil Point, Santa Barbara, California, USA - Sample 7 (SPAdes) (version 2) | ecosystem: Environmental > Aquatic > Marine > Oil seeps ...
TTGGGCAAGATATTCTCTTAGATGATATCAGTTGTATGAATATCTCTTTTCCTACATTTATGGAAACTTTTGCTGAAATAGAGGAAGAATGTTGATAAGAGTGGCAATTGATGGACCATCTGGAAGCGGCAAGAGTACTGTGTCTAAGATGGTCGCCAGGAACTTTGGTTTTGTTTACATAGACACAGGCGCTATGTACAGAGCATGTGCCTATATTTACTTGAATTATAAGTTGGATAATGACAGTTTTATAGAGAAAATTAATCGTAGCTCCTTTAATTTTATGAAAAAAGGTGAAAAACAGCTTTTAGTGGTGAAAGACAATGATGATGAACTGACGCTTTCAGATAATATAAGGACTCCCGAAGTTACCTCTGTTGTAAGTAAAATTTCTGCGATGTCGGGAATAAGATCTATTTTGAAAATTAAACAGCAAAAAATAGCTAAATCAATTAACTGCGTGATGGAAGGAAGAGATATAGGGTCAATAATTATACCAGATGCCGAAGTTAAGATTTTTCTTGTTGCAACTGTAGAAGTTAGAGCGCACAGACGATATAAAGAGTGGAAGGGGAAAATAGATACTTCTTATAAAAAAGTGTTGGAAGATATAGAGAAAAGGGATAATTATGATATGAATAGAAAAATAGCTCCACTAAAAAAAACAGAGAGTATGTTACTGGTGGATTCTACAGATTCTACCATAGAAGAAGTGGTTTTAACAATTTCAGAAATAATAAATGCAAAATTGAAGAATAATGAAAATATATGTAGCTGATCATGCGGGTTTTTGTTTCGGTGTGGAAAGAGCTATAGGATTGGTAGAAAAAACGAGCATATCCAGTTCCAGTGTTTCAACACTGGGTCCAATTATTCATAATCCTCAGGTTGTAGATAATTTTGCTAAAAAAGGGGTATCTGTAAAAGAGGATATAAATAAAATAAAAAAGAATGAAACTGTAGTAATAAGATCCCATGGGATTAGCAATGAATTATACAAGATGCTTTCAAAAAAGGAAATTGTAGTTGTTGATGCAACCTGTCCCTTTGTTAAAAAAGCACATGAATCTGCTAGAAAATTAAGTTTGGAGGGGTACACAGTAGTTGTCTTTGGAGAGAAGGATCATCCCGAAATTGAGGGGATAGTGAGTTATATTGAAGGTGAGTATTTCATAGTGACAAATATAAAAGAAGCAGAAGAATTACCTTTCAGAGAAAAATATGGTTTTACAGCGCAAACGACACAAGATGATAAAATATTCCATGAAATAGAGTCAATAATCAGGAATAAATGTAAAAGTATTAAGATTTATAATACCATATGCAATGCCACTAAACTCAGACAAAAAGCGACAAAAGATATGGCAGAAACAGTTGATCTTATGCTCGTGGTGGGAGGCAAAAATAGTGCCAATACGACAAGATTATATAATATCTGTAAAAATATTTGTAAGAAAACATTTCATATTGAAACAAAAGATGAATTAAGTGTTGAATATTTTAAAAATATATATAATGTGGGTATCACAGCGGGAGCAAGTACTCCGGATTATCTAATCCGCGAGGTTATAGATTTTATTAAAGAGGTAGATAATGCTAGGAAATGAGAGTAACCAGAGTGAAAATATGATGGGTGATTTTGAGTCTTTTGTAGAAGAATCATTAAATGCTTTATCTCAGGGCTCCATCGTAAAGGGAACTGTAATACAAATCAATAATAATGATGTTTTGTTAAATATTGGATATAAGACGGAAGGACGAATACCAAGAACAGAATTTGAAAAGGAAGGGGCTCTTATTATAGGCTTGAATGATGAGGTTGATGCTGTTGTAAAAAATATTTCGCATTCAGGTGACTATATAAGTCTATCTGCTAAAGGCTTAAGGATTGATAAAGAGTTTAAGGAGATAGAAGATAAATTAAAAAATAATGTTCCAGTTAATGTTACGATTAGAGAAAAAATCGATAAAGGTTTTCTGGGTAATTGCGGTGAGATAGGTGCTTTTATATTGGAAGACCATATGCATCAAAGGCATATGATTAAAGATCATAAGTATTATATCGGGAAATCTTTTAAATGTAAGGTGTTAAAAACAAATAGTGATTATAAAAATTTTTTGGCCTCAAGGCGTTTATGTTTGGAAGAAGATGATAGGAAAAAGAGAGAAGAATTCTTTAATAAAATTAAAGAAGGAGATTTGCTAAAGGGAAAAGTAAAAACGTTAAAAGATTATGGAGCTTTTATTAATTTTGGATATGTTGAGGGGTTTTTATATAAGAATAATATAAACTGGGGTATTGTAAAAAATCCGGCACAGTTTATTGATATAGATGATATGTTAGAGGTTGTTGTTCTTAATGTGGACAAAGATCAACAGAAGCTGGAAGTGAGCCTTAAGCATAAAGAGCCCGACCCATGGTTTTCAGTGGATACAAAATATCCGGTTGGTAGTAAAGTAAAAGGCACCGTTGTTACAAGAAAGAGAAAGGGATACGTAGTTGTAATTGAGTCTGGTATAGATGGATTAATTCCGGAAGGTGAAATAAGCTGGTTTAAACATTCTTCTGTTAAAATAGAAAAGGGTGATGTCGTAGAAGGTCAGGTCCTTGAGTATGACAATAAGGATAAATATATTGTTATGTCTGTTAAATTACTTACGGAAAATCCATGGGAAAATATATGGAAAAAATATAAAGCAGGATCAGTTGTAAAGGGTAAAGTAGTTTTGGTTAAAGATTTTGGCCTTTTTATTAATTTTGGTGAAGAAGTTGATGGTCTTATAAAGAAAATTGATATTGCATGGGATGATGATGGTGAGAATATCATAGAGGACTTTAAGAAAGGTGATATCGTAGATGCCAAGGTTTTAAAAATCGATGTTAAAAGAGAAAGAATAAGTTTAGGTATTAAGCAGCTTGAGCCAAATCCATGGGATAATATAAAGGAAACGTTTCCCATGAATAGGTTAGTATCTTCTGAAGTTGAAAAAGTTTTAGCTGATCATATAGAAGTTATACTCCCTGGAGATATAAAAGGTATCATTAATAAAGAAGAATTCGGAGAAAAGAGAGGACGTCCTGCAGATATATACAAGCAAGGTGACATCATAAAATCCTTGGTTCATAAATTTGATTTTAAGAAGAAAATTGTTTATTTGTCTGTGAAAGCATATGACAACGATTCTGAAATGAAGAATGTGAGTGAATATTTAAGACAGTATGACGATGATAAAAGTACCTTTAACCTGGGTTCAATAATCAAAGATAAATTATCTGGTGGAAATAAATAGAGGTCCATTTTCCACAAGGTTAACCAATAAATATGGTTTTCTGAAGATTAAAATATGTTGCCATATAAAATGAAATATCTCTTGTACATTTTGTAAATAATGCTAGAGAGTATATTACTTCCCTATTTTGCAGAAATCTCCTTTGTCATCTTAATTGCTATAATAATTATTACAATATATACCCTAAGCAAAGGCGCAGATCTGCTTGTTAGCGAGGCAGTAGTACTTTCACTAAAGTTTGGTATCAGCAAAACATTGATAGGCGCAACTATTATTAGTCTGGGGACAACATTACCGGAAGCAGCTGTTTCTGTTTTATCGGCTATAAGGGGAAGACCTGAGCTTGCTCTTGGTAATGCGGTTGGCTCTATTATTTGTGACACAGGGCTTATATTGGGTCTTGTGGCAATTCTAGCTCCACTTTCACTTGATAGAAAATTGGTGAATAAACAGGGACTGATTCAATTGGGATGTGGTATTATCTTAATATTATCCTGTGTCCCTTACACAAACATTGGGGATATTTTTAAATCTGGGGGCGTGTTACCCAGATATATAGGCTTCATATTTGTTATATTATTATTTTTTTATCTTGGATTATCATATGTCTGGGCAAGGGGGGGAACCCCTGATAATAATTTTAATAACAATAACAACCACAAAGGTTCAGGGAATACTATTGTTCTAATTAAACTTATTCTAGGAATACTGCTTGTAGTCGTTTCAGCTGAAATACTGATACCTGCTGTTGTGGAAACGGCTCATAGAATGCATATACCAACATCTATAATAGCTGCAACCTTGGTGGCTTTTGGGACTTCTGTCCCTGAACTGGCTACGGCTATTGTTTCTGTGAGAAGAGGTCATGGCGAAATTGCTTTGGGCAATATTATTGGTGCAGACATTCTTAATGTACTTTTTGTCGCAGGAACTGCCGCTGCCGTGACAAAAGATGGTCTTATAGCTGGTCCTATATTTTTTATCACCTTATTTCCTTCTATGCTGTTGATATTACTGATCTTTAGGCTTGGTGTTATCTTCTCCAAAGAATATTTTAATCGTTTTTTTGCTATACTGCTGTTAGGTCTTTATTTGGGGATAACAATTTTAAACTATATAATATAGTTTATACCTAAGAAACCATAAATATAAACTGTTATACGGTAAGCAGACAACTTGATTTTGCTTATATAAATGATATTAGAACTTGACTTTATTGGTTCCTGAAGAGCTATTTCTTTAGCATGTTACTTAAATTATTTAAGAGCAACAGGGTCAATTTTACCAAAACCAAATCCTGGATCCTCATTTATAGTTATTTTGCAATTGTTGTATAAAATTCCGCCTGAAACGGGATCATAAGTACATAACATAGGACTGTCCAGGTCTACTTTTGTAATGACGCTTTTAGCTGCTGCCAGATGCGCGGCGGCGGTGACGCTGATCTTGGTTTCCAACATGGATCCGATCATACATTTTATTCCATATGTTTCTGCCATAGAACAGATTTTTAAAGCGTTGTATAAACCTCCTGTTTTCATAAGTTTAATATTAATCATGTCAATGGCTCTCTTTTGCATGACATTTAATGCATCATGGGGAGAAAAAACAGTTTCATCTGCTACAACGGGGATATAAACATTATCAGTAATTTTTTTAAGCCCTTCTATATCATCTGCCCGAACGGGTTGTTCAACAAGTTCAATATCCAATCCTGCATCTTCCATTTTTCTTAAGATATTTATTGCTTCTTTACAGCTCCAACCCTGATTTGCATCTATTCTAAGCTTTATTTTTGAACCTACAACTTTTCTTATTGCCTTTATTCTTTGAAAATCAATCTTAGCATCTTTGCCAACTTTAATTTTTAAAATATTATAACCGCTGTCAACGGCGTCTAAACTATCTTTTGCCATCTCTTCAGGGCTGTTTACACTAATGGTTAGATCAGTTATAATTTCCTTTTTATAAGCTCCAAATAATTTATAAATAGAAGCATTATACAGTTGGCCGTATAAATCATAAATGGCTATATCTACCGCAGCTTTTGCGCTGGTATTTCTAACTATAGAATTATTCAGTTTAATCATGATTTCTTCAATATTTTCTATTTTCAATCCGGTCAATTGTGGTTTTATGTTTTCTTTGATAGCTCCGATAATTCCCAAAGTTGTATCACCAGTGATGACACCTGTTGGAGGGGCTTCTCCATAACCCGTATTTCCTGAGTCTGTTACCACCTCAACAAGTATATTCTCTATACTATACGCTGTTCGTAATGCTGTTTTAAACGGTTTCTTTAACGGTACGGTAATCAAACTTGTTTTAATATCAATAATTTTCAAAATTTCCACCCCAATAAGTTAAGCAAATACAGTTAATGTCATCGGTACTAACATATTTCTACCCTTATAAATCATCTGTTTAAGTAAAACAATCGGGCTCCATACAATGCCTCTAGAAAAGTACTCTCCTTGGAGGTATAAATGCTAAGAGGCGCCACGGCAACTTCAAGGACAGAATAATAATCAAATTTCCCATTTTGCTTTTTTTTATGAAATCCCGAAAAGTCATGTATTGCATAGTATGTATTATGGTATTTCCCTAAATATAACATTGCATGACCGCTCATAAACAATCCTGCCCCTATATCTAGCTTATCTAATATGGTTTCTCTTTCATCTAATGTCATATCTTCAGACATCTCGTAGTAAATGCCTGATGCCAATTTCCCCTGTTCTGATGAATTTCTGGGGAGTTTTATGCCCATTGTTCTAAAAATATCCATTAAAAATGAGGAACAGTCTCTCCCATTATGCGTACCTCCCCATCCGTATCGTTCTCCCTGTAGTTTAAAAGATTGTTTTATGATATTTTCTATGGTGTATGGGAGATATCCAACGTGTACATCGTTTGTAATTGGAATTAATGCCATATAGATTACCAGTTTCCCTGCTTCATCTCTGGTTGGCAATTTTACGACAAAGTTACCTGAAGTGCTCTGAATACCGGTATAGTCATTTATTCCATTCTGGAAAGCAAGGGGGAGCTTTACTCCCATATCAACTTTTATTTCTGAAACCTCTTCATTGGCAGGGTTATAATTTGTATAAATATTTTTGTCGGTTACAATCAGAAAAGGTTTGCTCTTTATAAACTGCATAAATTCTTTTTTTTCAGCAATGGCAACATCTTCTACAGGTATCCATGCGTGATAATTGTACATTTGCGCGAAATACCACTTCTGATCTTTACTTATAGATAAGATGATCAACGGTTCTGCAGGGTAAACTGCTGTTTCCATAAACCTATCATACTCTGTAGAGTCAGGGGAGCTAAACAACCTTTCATATGTAGGATAGGTTCTCATCTCAGTTCTTCTTACACTAAAACCATATATAATCTTGTTGATTTCATCCAAAGAGTTAAAGTTAAGATTGTTGTCCAATTTATCATAATCCTCCGGTGTGTATCGTCTGCCGTTGGCATCATATCTTTTATTTATCGATGGTTTACTGACAGCGGAGATCATGTTGACGATTTCTGTCTTTGTAGAATACTCATTATAATATTCCAGATCAACCACTACGGGGCAATTCTCTATATTTGATCTGTTATATGCAGCAATATCATCATCATTGTATAATAAATTTTTAGGGTTATTGGTATTATTAATCCAGAACTCGGGAAATAACATTTTAGTAGATACGTTCGGGATATTGCTTTTGTACAGATTAAAATATATGTCTTCATCCTGTTCAGCTAAAACAATACCGGGCAAGATAACATTGGGGAGAAGTATTAATAAAAGCATTATTTTAAAGATATTGGTTGTCACAGATATCTCCTATTTTAAGACCTACTGAGGTGAGGATATTTTATTTTAGAACTGTTTTAAGCAGACAGCAGTTTACATGTTTTTTGTGCCGAGATTATATTTTGTAACTATAACCACCAAGTGAGCTCCAATCAAGTGGAAATAACTGGCTGTATGGGATATACAAAAATTTTAATCATTTTATATAAATGGAAGGGATTAACCTATATTTTTAAAAAACTTTAGATATAATTTTCTTTTTCTTGGTCCATCAAATTCACAGAAAAATATTCCTTGCCAGGTTCCAAGCACAGGAGCATTATTTTCCACAATTATCTGTGCTGAGCACCCAATAATAGAAGATTTAATGTGGGCGTCTGCATTTCCCTCCATATGAGTGAAATATTCACTTGTTGGGACCAATTTACTTAAAAATACTGATATATCATTTTGAACTGATGGGTCGGCATTTTCATTAATAGTTATAGCTGTGGTAGTATGTGGTGTATACAGGAAAAGAAGACCATCTGACCACATATTCTTATTTAGCTCCAAAACTACTCTATGAGTAATATCGATTAATTCTTCTCTGCCCTTGGTTTCTATATTGATTAAATTCATTATACCCGCAATTAAAATTTTATAGTTTTTGCTTCTATAATACCATTAATATTCAAGATCTCATCTAATGTTTTTTTGGTTATAGAATTGTCAACGGATACAAACCCCATAGCCTTTCCTTCATTATGCCTTGATAATCCAAATCCTGCAATATTTATACTATTTTTACCAAGTATTGTTCCCACTTTTCCGATTACTCCGGGTTTATCATAGTTTCTAAAATATAAAAATATCCCCTGAGGTATAATATCCAGATGAAATTTATCAAGAACAGTCAATCTTCCCACCTGGTCACTTAACACTGTTCCCCCGATCTCTTTTTCTTCTGTATCTGTTTTGATCTTCATCATAATAAGATTGTTGTATTCTTCAAGTTGTTTCTCTTTAGTCTCTGATATTGTAATATTCCGATCTTGGGCGAGATATGGGGCACTCATGTACGTGACCGAATCCTTTAATATTACTTCAAGAAATCCTTTTACCCCGGCAATAGTAAAAGGTTGGTAATTTAAAGGCCTATCGAATACAGGTTCATTTATATCTTCTTCAAAATGTCTCCCGATTAAATTTATTTCAATTTTTTCAATCCGTCCTTTTATCACCTGCGCAGCCAATTTACCTATTTTTTCTATTAGTTCAAAATATAGCCTGTGATACGTTGAAAGTTGTGATTTTATAAATGGTATATTAACAGCATTAATATAGTTTTCACCTTTAAGAGCACTCAAAACCTGTTCCGCAATTATAACGGCAACGCTCTTTTGCCCTTCGAATGTATTTGCTCCTATGTGAGGGGTAAAAAAAACATTGTTGACTTTCAATAGTGGATTATCTTTTGGTGGTTCTTTTTCAAAAACGTCTATACCAGCGGCAAACAGTTTCCCTGAGTTCAATGCTTTTAAAAGACCATCTTCATCAATAATACCTCCTCTGGCGCAATTTATGACTATAGCGCCGTCTTTCATAAATTTTATCTCTTTATCTGACAACATTTTATATGTTTCGTTAGTAAGAGGGGTATGAAATGTTACAATATCAGAAATTGCTAAAAGATCTTCAAACTTATCAATTAATCTGACACCAAGGGCATCTGCTTTAGTTCTTTTTATGTAGGGATCGTATGCTACTATAGCCATATCAAATGCTTTTGCTCGAAGCGCAACATTGCTTCCGATTCTTCCAAGACCCACTATCCCTAGTGTTTTTTCGTGTAGTTGTACACCAAGAAATTTTTTTCTATCCCATTTACCTTCCAATAAGGAATTATTAGCTTCAGGTATTTTTCTTGCAGCAGATAATATATGCCCCATAGTAAGCTCTGTTGCTGCTATGGTGTTACCTGTTGGAGCATTCATAACGATTACCCCTTTTCTGCTTGCTGCTTCTATATCGATATTATCCAGTCCTACTCCAGCTCTACCTATAATTTTAAGTCTCCCTGGGTTTTCTAATAGATCGCTGGTGATTCTGGTTCCACTTCTTGTTATGATTGCGTCATAATCAGATATAATATTTTTTAATTCATTTTCCGTCATACCATTTATAATATCCAAATGTATATTTTTATCATTTTTAAGAATATTTAATCCTTTTTCAGATATAGTCTCAGTAACAAGTACATTATATCCCATAATTTTTCTCCCATCAGCCTACTTTATATGACATAATACCAGCTTATTTCAATTTTTCAATTGATAAATTATTATAGATGTAATAGTAGTAATACCTTATATAGGAAAAATTGGTTAAAGGAAGTGCAATGAAAATAAATGACTTACTTTTAAGAACCTTGAGTGGAGAAAAAACGGAAAGAACACCTGTTTGGTTTATGAGACAGGCAGGTAGATATTTATCAGAATACAAGCAGATAAGGGAGAAAACAGATTTTTTGAGCTTATGTAAAACACCTGATCTGGCGGCAGAGGTAACTATTCAGCCTGTTGATATATTAGGGGTAGATGCGGCTATTTTATTTTCCGATATTTTAATACCTATTGAGGCTTTGGGCGTAAATGTTGAGTTTAACCCTTCACCTACAATATTAAACCCCATAAGAAATATACAACAGGTTAGTAACCTTAAGGATATATCACCTGAAAAGGATGTCTCCTTTGTTTATAAAACTATAGATATCTTGGTTAGCAAGCTAAAAGTGCCACTTATTGGTTTTGCGGGGGCACCGTTTACGTTAGCATGTTATATGGTTGAGGGAGGAGGAAGTAAAAATTTTCTTGAGATTAAAAAATTTATGTATGGTGATGAAAAAGGATATAGTATGTTGATGGATAAATTGACTGATTGTGTCTTAAAATATTTACAGGCACAGATAGATCACGGATGCAGTGTTGTCCAGTTGTTCGATACCTGGGGAGGGATACTTGCTCCTAAGGACTATTCTCATTACGTATTTCCTTATGTTAAATATATTATGGATAATTTGAAAGGTGCATTTACCGTATATTTTGTGAAAGGTGTTTCAAATTATTTGGAAGTTATTAAAAAACTAACGTGTAGCGCTATAGGGGTAGACTGGGGAATAGATATCTCTGAAGCTAATAAAAGGCTTGATAGTAGGTTTGTCTTGCAGGGCAATTTGGATCCTGCTATTTTGCTAACTGATGTAGATATAATAAAATATCATGCTACAGGAATACTAGAAGATGCAAAAGATATAAAAGGCCATATTTTTAATCTTGGACATGGTGTTTATCCTGAGACACCGGTGAATTCGATAAAAGAGTTAGTAAGATTTGTGAAGAAGAAAAGTGCAAGATAAGAAACTACTTTATATTATATATATGGGTGGACCGTCTTCGCTTGAAGGAATAGAGCCATTTTTATACAAGCTTTTTTCCGATAGACAACTCATTAATTTTGGAATAGGGAACCTATTACAAAATATGGTAGCAAAAATAATTTCAAAGATTAGAGTCAAAAAAATTCGTCCATTTTACAAAAGGTTTGGTGGATGCTCTCCACAGATTAGTATATTATATAAACTTGCCAGCAAAATTGAAAATTTGTATAGGGAGAATAACTCTGAAATACTTGATGTAAAGGTAGGTTTTTGTTATTCTCCTCCCTTTATTGAAGATAATGTATCAGAGCTTTTGCAGTTTGGTTATAATAAAATTTTTGTTACTACTTTGTATCCTCAATATTCTTATACAACCAGCGGAATCTGCTTCAAAAGATTTTTTAATGCTATCAACATTTCACCTCCCGCAAAAAAAATAAAGATAGTTAATTATTGGTATAACAACTCTTGTTATAACAAATGTTTGAAGGATAGAATTCTCGAAATGGCTGATTTATTGGGAAAAAGTATTGATAGATGCCATATCTTATTTTCTGCTCATTCATTGCCTTTATATACAGTAACGAAAGGGGATATTTACATTAAACATATAGAAAATCATATAAAAATTATTTTGGATATGGTAAAACCAGGTTCCCATAGCATCGGGTATCAGAGTAAAACAAAATTTATAAAATGGTTGGGACCTTCAGTGCCAGAAGTAATTGACAGACTATATACTGAAAAAATTGACAATATTATTGTTGTCCCTATCTCTTTTGTGTCAGATCATATAGAAACACTTATGGAATTGGATGAAGTATATATAAATAATGCGCAAAAAAAAGGACTCAATATCTTACGAATCAAAAGTCTCAATGACAGCGATGATTTTGCCAGATCTTTTATAGATATTATAGAGAGCGATTAATGCTTGGTAAAATATCAATTTTTTTGCGTATGATAAAGATTGAACACTCACTATTTGCTATGCCGTTTGCTTTAACCGGCATGATTTTGGCAGCCGGAGGTATTCCTCCAGTTGCAAAGATTTTTTGGATTATTGTTGCTATGATTGCTGCCAGGACATTTGCTATGGGAGTTAATAGGGTTGTAGATGCAGAGATAGATCTTAACAACCCTAGGACTTCAGCAAGGGAAATCCCTGCAGGCAAAATCAGTAAAGCAGAGGCGTTAATATATATACTCATATCATTTTTTATATATGAATATGCAACTTATGCGCTGAATATTCTCTGTTTTATATTATCTCCCATTCCTGTAATAATCTTTATTATATATGCCTACTCAAAAAGGTTCACCTTTTTAAGCCATTTGATCCTAGGAGTATCTTTAGGATTGGCACCAGTAGGAGCCTGGGTGGCTATTGCTGGTATTTTCGATACAGGAATAATTTTGTTGGGCATAGGGGTCCTCTTTTGGGTTGCCGGTTTTGATATACTATATGCTATAGAAGATATCAAGTTTGATAAGGCATATGGGTTGTATTCTTTACCCAGTTATTTAGGTATTAAAAATTCGTTATATTTATCCAGGATATTTCATCTGGTGGCATTTATTACATTTACCTATATAAAATTTTACTATGACTTAGGATATATTTATTTAACTGGTATTATCTTTATTGGATTGATAATGTTTTATGAACATTCTTTGGTGAAAATTGATAATCTTTCAAAACTCAATGTAGCTTTTTTTAACATGAATGCTTATATAAGTTTGACAGTTTTTATATTTACGTCAATAGATATATTACTATAGGGTATATATGAAAAGAATATTCATAGGTATCACGGGAGCTAGTGGGGCTTTATATGCCAAAAGTTTTATTGAACATATAGCTAAAAAAAGGGAATATGAGATACATTTATGCATCACCCCAGATGGTTTAGTTAATATGAATATAGAGACAAAATCTGATTTTAGCTCTTCTGATCATTTTTTAAAAAGCATAGGTGTAAAGGATAACGTTTATAATTATCATTATAAGGACTTTGCTGCTTCTGTGTCCAGCGGTTCTTTTAAGATTGACAAGTATTGTATAGTACCTGCTTCTATGGGATGTGTTGGAAGAATTGCAGCTGGTGCCAGCTCAAATCTTATTGAAAGATGTGCTGATGTTGCAATGAAAGAGAATAGACAGCTTATTTTGCTGTTTCGTGAAATGCCTTTAAATAAAATTCATCTTGGTAATCTTCTTAAGCTTGCTGATTGCGGAGCAATTATTGCTCCAGCTGCTCCCGGTTTTTATCATAATCCTGAAACCATTGAAGATTTAAAAAACTTTGTAATTGGCAAATTATTTGATATACTAGAAGTAGAACATAATTTATATAAGAAATGGGAATAAAGGAGGTTTAAATGAAAGGTAATGATGTTTTTGAAGCTTTGAAAAAGAATCTGAATAGAGGAAAGGATGAAGTTGTAAGAGGGGCAAAAATTGGCAGATTAAAACTTGAGATTGCTTCAATTAATAGAAAAATTGAGGAAAAATATAAAACATTGGGCCGGAGGGTTTGTGAGCTTATAGAGAAAGATGAAATGGATCTGGAACTTTTTGAACCTGACTATGATGTTTTTAAAAAATTGCAAACCTCTCTTGCTGAAGTAAACCATAAGATAGATAAACTTAAAGAAGAAATGACGCCGCAGGAAGAGGATGATAAAGATACTGAGGATGCCCCCAAAGATGATGAAGAATTTATGGAGGGAGGTGTTCATACTGAGCAAGAATATGGGCAGGAAGATATAAAAAATGAAGGTGAAGATGTTAGTAATAAAGAAAGAGAAGATATCTTGAATGTTATAGATGAACTTACAAATGATAAAAAGGATGTGAAGGAGGATTGATATTTCAAAAATAAAGAAAATTGCGTTTAAGTCAAATGGACAATATATCTTAGTATATCTTTTTGTAAGTCTGTTCTTGGTTGGTTGTGGATTAATCTTAAATCTTGGAAAAGATAGTGATCTCAAGGATAGGTATGATTATAGAAGTTTTGATGAAAATTTTACTTTTTTTTATTCAGTTACGAATGAAAAGGATTATAATATGATCGAAATGGCTATTAAAAATAAAAGTGGTAGACTTATTCACGACCTTTCCATAACAGTTTGGTCTTCTGATAAAGTAAAATATAACCATTATTTTTATTTAGGGAAAGCAAAACCATTAAGTAGTAAATATTTGAGTTTTAAGATTCCTTATGACATTAAAAGGTTAACAACCAGCTATCAGTTTGTCCCCATTTCAGAAGATAAGTTTCTAAGACGGGATATTAACTATGGAGGGGAAGAATATAGAATTGAAAAAGACATTGTGATAAATATCCCCTAGGGTATTTACTTGCATATACCTAATTGAAATATATTATAGTACCGTTGATTTTTTTCAGTTTGATAGCGTGTACTGGATGACATGTTTTTTTGTTCAAGATTTCTATAAATAACTTATCATGAATTATTCTGGAAAAAATTTCTTGTACATTGTATACAATTATTGTTATAATCATTACTAACGTATATGATGGGATATTATAATTCTTATAAATATAATTATAAGGTGAATGATATGAATTGTAAGAATGTGTTTTATCCGAATAAATTTCGGAGGTATATGTCATGCAAGATGAAATAGACTGTTCACTTTTATGTGAAAAAGTTGTTGGAATAATCACTTCTCAGATATTGGAAGGGAAAATAAAGGCTGGTGAAAGACTAACTGAATTAAAACTATCAGAAATCTTTGGTTTGAGTAGAACCCCTATTAGGGAGGCGTTAAGGTTATTAGAGAATGATGGTTTTGTCGAGATAAAGCCAAGAAAAGGCGCTTTTGTCACTGTGATTACGGAAAAAGATGTGGATGATATTTTTACTCTTAAACTTAAATTAGAGCCTTTGGGTGCCAAGCTATCTATTTTTAATATGGGAAATGAAGATATTAAATCCTTGAGAGAAGTGAATAAGAAAATTATGGATTATGGTAAAGCGAAAAATATCCCAAAAATGGTTCAGTGTAATACTGTTTTTCATGATACAATTCTTAAAAAATGTGATAATACTAGACTGATAAAATTTCTTGATAGTCTGTTTGTGCAATTTAATAGAGCTACGGCTGTCTCTTTTCATGAAGCTAGCAGGATAAAAGATGTAGCTATCGAACATAGCAGAATTGTAGATGCTCTTGAAAATAAAGATGAAAAAGGCGTGGAAAAGGCTATGGAACAACATATAGTAAATGGTTGGAAATTTATAAGAAACAAGGTAGTCACATTAGAAAAATATAGGTTAGTGTTTTAATTATATCATATAAGTGTTCTGAAACAAATCATTTTAGAGGGGTATAATATGCGGTATAGAATAATTGTTAAACTTAAAGATTCTGTTTTAGATCCTCAAGGACAAACAATATTAAGTGCAATAAAAAAAGAGCAATATGATTTTATATCAGATATCAGAACGGGTAAGTTTTTTGATTTGCAAATTGATGAAAACACAGAAGATGTAGATAAAAAATTGAAAAAGCTTGCTTATGATATACTTTCTAATCCTATAGTGGAAGATTTTGTTATAGAAGAAATGGTTAAAAATTAATGAAGGCAGGTGTAGTTGTTTTTCCGGGTTCTAATTGTGATCATGACTGTTTTTATGTTTTGAATAAAATATTTAATATAGATACGGTATTTTTATGGCATAAAGATAGAAATCTAAATAATGTTGATCTGATTGTTTTGCCTGGTGGATTTTCTTTTGGCGATTATTTAAGATGTGGAGCTATTGCAAACTTATCTCCTATTATGAATTCTGTGGTGGACTTTGCTGGAAAGGGTGGGTATGTCCTGGGTATTTGTAATGGGTTCCAAATATTAACAGAAAGTGGCCTTTTACCAGGTTTTTTAATGATGAATAGCAGTCTCAATTTTATTTGTAAAGATGTATATGTTAAGATAATGAACAATAGTTTACCATTCACAAAAAATTATCAAAAAAAAGAGGTAACAAATATTCCTATTGCGCATAAAGATGGCAATTACTATGCAGGTACATCAATATATAAAAGTTTAAAGAACAACAATCAAATTATTTTTCAATATTGTGATGTTAATGGAATTATCACAGAGGGTTCTAATCCCAACGGCTCAATAGGTAATATAGCAGGGATTGTAAATATAAAGGGAAATGTTCTTGGGATGATGCCTCACCCTGAAAGGTTAGCTGATAATGTTCTTGGAGGAAGAGAGGCATATCCTCTATTTCAGTCAATAATAGATTTTTTAGATGGTGAAGTATGAAGGTGTATGACCAGTTTAATTATCCTGAGGTGGATATTGCTCTTGCCAAAAGTATGGGGCTTTCAGATACAGAGTATGAATATGCAATACAGATTCTTGATAGAAAACCCAATTTTATTGAGCTTGGGGTTATATCTGCCATGTGGAGTGAGCATTGCAGTTATAAAAGCAGTAAAATACATCTAAAAAAGTTGCCATCAAAGGGTGAATATGTTGTCCAGGGACCGGGAGAAAATGCAGGTATTATTGAAATAGATGGTGATCTTTGTGCTTGTTTTAAAGTTGAAAGCCACAATCACCCCTCATATATAGAACCTTACCAGGGAGCTGCAACGGGTGTAGGAGGGATATTGCGCGATATTTTTACAATGGGAGCCAGACCTGTTGCTGCTTTGAACTCATTGCGTTTTGGATTGCTGGATGATCAAAAAAATAGATCACTTATGAAAGGTGTTGTTGATGGTATTGCCGATTACGGGAACTGTTTTGGTGTGCCTACTATAGGGGGAGAAGCTTCCTTTAATCAATGTTATAGTAAAAATCCTTTAGTAAATGCCTTTGCGCTTGGTCTGGTGAAAAAAGATAGAATTTTCAAAGCAATAGCTACGGGCTATGATAACCCCATCATATATGTGGGAGCAAAAACAGGGAGAGATGGGATCCATGGAGCTACCATGGCAAGTGAGAGTTTTTCAGAAAATACCGAGCATAAAAGACCCAATGTCCAGATAGGAGATCCTTTTAAAGAAAAATTATTATTGGAAGCATGTTTAGAGTTAATGCGAGATAATTATATAGTTGGAATACAGGATATGGGAGCAGCCGGGCTTACAAGTTCATCATTTGAAATGGCTGCAAATTCTAATTCAGGGTTATTATTGGAATTGGATAAAGTTCCGGTGAGAGAAGATGATATGACTCCTTACGAAATCATGTTGTCTGAATCTCAGGAACGTATGTTGATTGTTGCTAAAAACGGCTTTGAAGAAGAAGTAAAAAAAATATTTGATAAGTGGGATCTGGATGCTGAAGTTATTGGACATGTGACAGAGGATAAGCTGATTAGATTAAACTGGAATAAAAGTGAAGTTGCCAGTCTCCCTATTAATAGCATAATTGAAAATGCTCCGGTGTATGAAAGGAATATAAAGCAACCTGTATACATTGATGACGTTATGAGTAAGACCTTAGATATTAATCAGCCCAAAGATCTTAATA
>Ga0209345_10003202_pt1 | contig 17055 bp, 26 predicted proteins | sample Cruoilmetagenom7_FD_187294 | JGI IMG/M metagenome (GOLD analysis project Ga0209345, IMG submission 187294) | Oil polluted marine microbial communities from Coal Oil Point, Santa Barbara, California, USA - Sample 7 (SPAdes) (version 2) | ecosystem: Environmental > Aquatic > Marine > Oil seeps ...
CTGGATAGCCTGCGCAAAGAGCTGCAGCATGTCCATCATGCCTTGTCCGCGCGGGATTGGTCTGGCTAACGTCTTTGTCTGTCTGACGTCAGCGCCTGTGGGACAGAATTGAGGATGTTAACAACGGAGGATTTCTGGTTCATCGTAACCGTCAAGGAATGAGCCCGCGAACGGGTGCTGTCGGACGAATGCGAACTCGTCTCGGCAAAGACGGCGAAGCTGTTCCCTGTTGCATAGGCGCGTCATGGACCGCGTCGGGGCCGCGTCTCAAAGGGGCGCGGCCTTTCTACGTCGCAATCGTTCGCCTTGTTTGCTGGATCAAAAGTCTTGGGTCGCATATACTTAGGACATGAAACAGGGCAGGAACAAAAATGCGAGTAACCGACCCGCGCAACGGCAAGCAGGCATCACTAGACGTTGATTTGGCTAAGCGTTGGGCCAAGGAATTCTCCGAATGGTCCGCGCAAGAATGCGGGCACGAACGGCAGCAATTGCGACGCGGTACGAACAAGGAGGGTGCCCCTGTATTCCGAATGCAATGCTTGGATTGCGGCTTGCGGGTTGGAAACCTTGTAAAGCGCCCATCGGACGCAGATGAATTGCCAGAAATAGACGACGCTATGCGCGACGCCTACGACGCAAAGAGGGACGCAGCAAAAGCAAAGATTGACCAAAAGTACGTCGAAATTCGGTTGCGACGTTGGCGTGCGAAAGAGCAAGGCGACAGCTACTATAAGCAAGCGCACAATGCGTATCTTGCGTCTCCCGAATGGCGCGATCTTCGGCAACGTGTAATGGATCGGGCACAAGCGCTTTGTGAGGGTTGCCGACTGTCACCGGCTAAAGAAGTCCATCATCTTAGCTATGAGCATTGGGGCCACGAATTTCTGTTCGAACTTGTCGCCCTTTGCGGCGACTGCCACGACCGCATTCATGCTAAGGACGTTCACGAAGCCTTGGTAGAAGGTTGCGCGGGTTGTCTTCACGCAAGCCGGGGAAGCTACTGCCGCCTCTACGACGTTCCAATGATCAATGCACTTGAAGCTGACGAACTTTGCACATTCGAGCGTGAAGGCTTTGAACCAACCTTCTAGATTGCGGCATTCGTTCATGACTTCGTGAGCGCTCTACGGGCATACCGGGCCGACAAAAGCCGGGTTTGCGTCGTGAGTAGATTGCCCGGAACGCCAAATTATCCAATCAAATAAATGGGTAATGGCGGAGACGAAGGGATTCGAACCCTCGAGACCCTTCCGGGCCTACTCCCTTAGCAGGGGAGCGCCTTCGACCACTCGGCCACGTCTCCGCCGCCGGTTCTATGGTCTAAACTACCGTTAAACAAGGGCTTTTTTCCAGCCACCACGAAAATCCACTAAACCCCTGTTTTCCTTGATATTCGTTGGTTTTACCGGGGTTTGTGTCACGTTTTGGCACAAAATTGACACAACGCGATTCTGGGAATGTTCTCCAAATCAATCAAAGTAAAGATGTTTTGATCTGCCGGTTCGTCACGATCAACTCGGCCGCGCCAGCCGCTTTTGGAATAACAAAGGAGTTATTGTGCATTTATTTGCGCAATTTGATTGACGGCGGGGCATGTGGTGTGTATATATATACACATGGAACGGGATAGCAAAAAGATCATCAAACGCCTTAAATCTGAAGGCTGGGTACTCCGAAACACCAAGGGGTCGCATCATCAGTTCGTCAAAGGTGAATGCCGCCTGACAGTTCCGCACCCGAAGAAAGACCTGCCAAACGGAACAGCACGGGCAATAGCAAAGGCGGCGGGCTGGGTTTAACCCGGCCCCCACCAGATCAAAAAAGGAAACTGAACATGCAATACTATTTCGCAGTCGTAGATAAAGAGCCTGGCAGCGCATTTGGCGTCTGGTTTCCCGATGTACCCGGCTGTTTTTCTGCCGCCGACACCGAAGCCGATATCGTTAAAAACGCAATCGAAGCGCTGAACCTGCACCTTGAAGGATCAGAACGACCCTCGGCCAGCTCGGTGGGCGAGGTTTCTCGCCGTGATGATGTATCAGAAGCACTGGGCGCCGGCGCTTATCTTTTGGCGATCCCGCTGGTCACATCGAAAAAACGCAGCGTCCGTGTGAACCTCAGCCTTGATAAGGGAATTTTGGATGCGATCGATACCGCTGCTGATATGCGCGGCTTAACGCGCTCGGCCTTCATCGCTGAAGCCTCCCAAAACGAAATTGAGGGGCGTTAATCGGCATAGCTGGGATGAGGCTCCTATGTTTTGGCGGGCTTGCAATCCCGGCATTCGGTTTTTGCGAATGCACGCCATAGTTGCCATAACTGCCCGCGCGTGTCAACTTCACCCCGAAAAGGACTATTCTTGTGGATAAGCAATCTGCCTTGGCTGTGACCGCGCTTTGGATTTACAATATCGCCGGTTTCGCAACATTCGCATACCTCACTGCGATGGACGCCGCTGATCTCAACGCCTGGAACTGGATCGTAATCATTCCGGTCAACATATTCCTTGGCACAATCTGGCCGCTCTATTGGGCCATCCTGCACTGGCTGTTTTGAGGGGCGTGATAAATGTACTTCCTTGCATATTTTCTCGGCACAGCACTTGCAGCTCTTTCCAGTGCAACTGGGTTCACCCTTGCTGTCCTCGTGATCCTTGTGCCCGGATGGAAGCGGAAGCTGGTGGCGGCAATCATATGTGGTGTTGTGGCTGGATTTCTCTTTTTCCAGAGTGCGCAGCGAGTTTCTGCTGAACTCAACATTCCCGCCCCCAACCTGATGGATGAAATGGGATTTATGATTGCAGTTTACATATGTGTGGCGCTGATTAGCTTTGGTGTAGCAAAGGCGATCAGGGTAATGTTCCACAAGTTTTCCGGCAACAATAATTGACCACCACCTTCACCGCCCTGCCCGGCAGTCAGTGCCTCCCCTAAGTTATATCTACAAACACACGCCACGGGCGCGGATCACGACGCAGCAATGTAACTGCGCGCTGAAAGTCATCTACTTGATCGAGGCCAACACTTGGGTTTTGGGTGTTGTGACCGCAACACGAATGCCGGGTGCGGATGCCATGCGTCCAAAGCCGTTCAATCACCTCCGAAATACAGGGGTCAACGCAGACGGTTGGCTTACCCGTGTCGGGAAAATACCTGGCATGATCCAGCACCACCTCGGGTTCGGTTCCACCCTTCTCTGGCTGGTTATATGAGCGGCAATCACACATCATCAAACCTCACCGAGACACCAGGTTGAATTGCCTCACAGTTAGCGCATCGCGTCACGACTTCTTCCGATTGGCCATAAGTCATAAATTTGAAAGACCTAGATCCGCAATCGGCGCAACCGAAAAGAACCTTCTGCGATTTCAGGTCTGGAAAGTGCGCAATGCTCATGAACTCTCCTTATCGTGAAGTTATTCTATCCCAGAGGAATAGCGCTGAGCTGTAAAGCGCGACTGCCAGGAAGCCGCCGACCACCGCACCAAAGCCAACTGTCACGCCAAGATCAAAAAGCGCGCTGTCGGCAAAAACTATTATCGGCCTATCATCCATCTGGTCGGCTCCCCTATGTGAACAAGTCAGCGACGGCCATTTCAGCCCTCGCGCGTTTCTGAATACCAGCCCGCCGCATGGGTGCATCGTAAGTATTGTGACAGCGCTGACACCATGCCTTGAGATTTTCCGGCTCACAGTTTTCGGGCGTGTGGTCCAGGTGCGCCGTGGTCAACACGACTTTCGAGCCGGTGGCCGGATGGGGTTTGCCATTCTCGGCGCGACAATCTGGAAACGCCGGTGAGCCTTCACATCGGTTGCCAGCACGATCCCGACAGGCCTTCGAAATGGCTTTCCAATCCTTGGGATATCGCGCTTTGTTTTCCGGTCTGATCGGCATCAACTCGGCTCCTACTTGTCCGATGCAGTATCGAGGCCGGGAAAGCCATCATCCTGCCACCGTTTGATTGTCATTGCGCTCTTGATCGGCTTGGCGCTTTTGTCCGCTGCGTTCAGCGAAGCAATCAAATCAGCGCGTGAAATCAATAGCTGACCATCGCCATCACGCAGCAGCCCGTCAGCGTCCAACGCCTTCACATGCTTCAAGCGCTTGGGAAAACCCATGATCGAATGCTTGGGGCCAAAGGTTTTACCAGCCGCCCGTGCAGCTGCCATGCCAGCCTTGGTGCGCTCAGAAATCATGTTGCGCTCCAACTCTGCAAACACCAGAGATATTTGCATCATCGCCTTGCCCATAGGGGTGCGAACGTCGAACCCATCCGTGATGGATACCAGATCCACCCCGTTTTTCTGCATGTCCTCTATCACCTGAATGACACCACTGAGCGTTCGGCCCATACGATCCAGCTTCCACACCACCAGCGTGTCGCCAGGGCGCACACCGTATTCCAGCATGTCTTGGAATGTCGCCCGGTCCACAGTTTTGCCTGACGCCTTTTCTGTGATGATGCGATCCACACCGAACCGCTCCAGCGCCGCAAGTTGCAGCCCAAGGCTTTGGTCGTCTGTCGAAACCCGCGCATAACCGATGATCATATTCGGGCAGTAACGCGGTCAATTCGATTCGTCCATTTGTTCGGTTATTTGTCATTCGACCTTCAAGCCTATTTGTTACTCCTTTATGTGAGATTTAGCTTGACCATGCAAGATTTAATTTGTTACCCCTATTTGTGAGACTATAAATCGAACACAAAGGGAGGCGGCACGATGAGTTTTGCGGGCAAATATGACACGGTTCCATTTGATGCGAATGATGCCAATCAGGCGGTTGCTGAGCGGGCGCGTGGGGCTGTGTTGTCCGCATATGCTGCATCCATTTCAGATAAAGACAGCGTTGCGCCGCGTGAACTGGAATTCATTTGCGCGGGCTTGCTGGTGGGTTGCGTCCAGGTGCTGCAATCATGCGCAGAACCGGGCGACACGTCCGATGCGGCCATTCGGTCCAGCATTATCCAAACAACGGCTTGGGCCGTGGACATGGCGCGAGCGCTGGCCGGTCATGATCCGTTAGCAGATCATCAATAGGGACGTTTAAGGCAGGCACCCGTACTCATCACATGCCTGCGCCATTTCCTCCACCCACTCAGCAAAAGGCCGATCGTTCTTTACGATCCAAACCGGTGTTTCGGGGTTGGTGATATCAGGTGCCCGCGCAACGTCTTTGAACGCCGGTTCAGTCTGTGGCGGGGGTTGAAGCCCCGGACACCCTGCCAAGAAGGTTGTCAAGCAGAGTATCATCAGGCAATTTTTCAACATCGTTCCGCCTCCGTTTAGTATCTTCAATGGTTTCGATCCGGGCCTTAGCTGCTTCTGCCGCCAGTCTTGCGCGCTCATCTGCTGCCGCATCGTTTCTAAGCCAGGCCACAGCCCCCCACAGCGCCAGCATCAGGCCTGCGACCAACATCAGACGCGCAGCGGCATGTGACAGGCCCAGAGAGGCAGCCAGCGCGGCAATCATGCCAGCCCCTGCATACAAAGCTGCGTTTCCTCAGCGCGCCGATTGACGAGCCCTCGAACCACACGGCCACCAGCTTTATTCCACCACCCGAGGGCCTGGCAGCCACCCGCAATATCGCCTGCGTTCAACCGGCGGGTCGCTGTGCTTTTGCCTGCGCCACGGATACCAACATTGTACGCCAGAGACACATAGGCGGCGTCCCTGTGTGGCGTCAGGCGCAAATTGATTGTGTCGTTGTTGAAATACCCGTGCAGACCCGCGCGATATTCCAGCAATCCAGCCTGCAACATGGCATGGCACTCTGCGTCGGTGTAGGTATCACCTGGACGCACACCCCGTGTCTCGCCATAACAGACCGTCCAGACGCCGCCGATATCCCTGTACGCCTTGTTGCGCTTGCCCTCCCACTTAGCAACAAAAGGCGTTGCAACATGAACGAACTGTGCCTCTGTGACCTCTGGCCCAGTCTGCTGTGCAGCGGGTGGCTCTGGCGCAATAGACATAAGGACGGCAAAAATCAGCACGGCGACCGGGCTGCGGACGATGCCTTGATCTTTGATCCGGCCAATCACGCCGTAAAGGATCAGCGCAATACCCAGCCACCACCAGGTGCGCGGGTTGGTATCGCGCTCAAACAGCCAATAGATCAATTCGGGTATGATCAGGCAAAGAACGCCCAGATAATTGGCCCACATCGAATGGGCGCGCAGGGCAACACGCCCCGCATTTGGGATAAGTTTCATTCGTCTCTCCTTACCGGTTGCTCTGGTTTAAACGTTTGTCGATCGCCTGAACCAACCTCAGTATTTCGTTCAAACGCTCTTCTTGGCGAGCGCTACCCGTTTCCAGCACGCGAATTGCGCGTTCATTTACTCGCACGTCGGTTTTTATTTGGACTTCATCCCGCTCCAAGACACCTAAGCGCCCAGACACGCCTGCCGCCCACCATATGGCCGACCCAGATTGCAGGAAAATGGCTAGGATCAATGCCAGTGGAATGCGGCGATCCAGCGACCAGTGTGGCTTATCATCACTCATTTGATCTGACCGAACAGATTGGGATCACCGGCATCCATTCATTTCTCCTTTTCAAAATTACCTTGCACCCCTAAAACAGGATATGTGATGTTGACGGTCTCGGGATATTTGCCTGAAAAGCAATCACCGCAATTTTACGATTTACATGGTCGTTCGGGTCAGCTTCACCTTGCACCCCACCATTGCGCCAGAAGTCAAAGGATGTAATCCCGCGCTGCTTTGCCCACCGAACCACAAGACTAGCATCCTCAACCCTTGTGTTGTTTCCGCCCGGATCGCCAAGGGAAAAAGTAACAGAGAGCTTTTCTGGAAACTGATCGACAGCGGCAGCTGTGACAATGGCCCATATACTGGCAAGCTGATCCTTGATCAGCTCAGTCCCATTGTACCAGACCAGCAGGCTGAACAGGTCAGCAGCCTCCACGATCCCGTTGAGGTTATTCCCGGTGATGCCCGAATATATCGCACCATCATTGGAGATCGTGTTCGGCCAGACAGATAACTTTTGGCTTTTCGCGTGACACAAGCCCGCCAGATGTTCAACAAGGGCCTGGGTTTGTGCTTCGCTTACACCGTCCTGCCGCTCGAAATCTAGCTTGATGTAATTTCCTGTGCCTGAAATGTCGGCCAAGCGCCCCTGCGGCATGAGCAACTTAGTGTCCGTATGCGCCCAGAACTCATTTGGATCGCCCGACCCACCGCTTGCATCTGTGCAATAGGTTTCCGGCGAGGCAATGAATGTCGCCCATTCTAGGAAATCACTTGCTGACCAGCCGCCTGCAACAACATAGCTATCCGCTTCGATCTCCGCATCGGTATAGCCCAGAGACCGCATGACCCGGGCCACCGTTACTCCATCGGCCTTGACCAGCGTGGTGTAGTTGAACCGCGCCTCTCGAATATCCCCGGCTTGATCAACGTCAATGCGCTCATCAAGGTACATCGAAAAGCGCGGGTTGAAATATCCCCCCACGGCACTGGTCAGACTTTCGGAGTTTCTATAAATCCGCGTGACCCAAATCATGTGGGCATAGGTGAACTCAGGAAAATCAGGGGCGTTGGTAACCATCCGCTCTATATTAAAAGAGGAATATTTGTTTCCCGGCCATCCGGAGTAATTGACCGTTGCATTCACCGGCGGCGAGTTGTTTTGACCAATGGTCAGGTGGGCCGGGATTTTCTGGACATCCTCATACTCATACAGATTGTCAGCCATTCCATACGCCCCCAGCCGCAAGGCGAACCGTTGTGCCACCGTCTAGGGACGTCGCAACGATCTCAGAGTTATACCCTATCACTGGCGAGGGTTGCGGCGCTGGCCCACTTTGTTCCAGCTTCCATGCCGCAGGCCATGTGACTTCCCAGTCGCCTGTTGCATCTTGCAAAAAGAAGAACCGAAGCTGCGAAACACCTGTTGGCCAGTCGGTGACAGTAACAGTCGTGATGTCCTCATCCATGGTCGTGTTGACAATGTGCCCGCTGTCCATGCTGACAGACAGTACACCCGATGCGCTGCTGACAGCTTGAGCGGTGCTCCGGTTGACGTAATCTTGGTCGGGATGTGGAGGCACAAGAATAGTCCCATTGCGGGCATCCTCCAGAATATCATAGAGCGCGCTCCATTCGCTTTCCGATAGGCTGCCACCGGCCCACCATGCGGACACCGTTCGATCTGAATAAACCGTGTTCCCTCTCAGAGGGGATAGGTTGCCAGAGCCGGGTGCGGTTGAGGCTTGCGTGTCATTGTCCACCTTGACGCCGTCTTTATAAATCTCACGCGCTGCCGACCCAGAACGGTTTACGCCTGAAAGGCCCGTTGCCACCGTCACCGGCTCGTTTATAGCCACTGTATCATTTGCCCGTGCCGCCAAGAGGTTGCTAGGTGTTCTTGAAGTGATGTACGCAGCCGCGCTTGAGGAAAAGCCAATATCACGCCCGGAACTAGCACCACCGCTGGATACCCAAACACCCAAACTGGCGCTGTCTTGGGTGAAATTGGGCATATCAGCCGCAGCAAGGCCGGTGTCGATCCAATCGGCAACACCATCACCCGTGAAGCCTTGACCGGCAACATAGGTCGCACCATTGTTTGTTGCTACCTGCGTCGGGTTTTTCATGTTTACAAGTGCCGAGCTTTCCCCGGCTCCGAAATCAATATTAAGCACATCCACCTTGTTCCAAATTTTAGCCAGCCTCAAACGCAAGACTGTGGCATTCGTCAAGTTCATTTGAGTGTTGGTAAAAATGTCTGTCGTGGCGGTGATATAAGCGTAAGCATCCGGATCAATGCTGCCGCCGGGTGGGCCCACTTTTCCTTCGGGGATGCCGAGCGTCAGCAGTCCATCAGAATATGCGGATGTCGCCGAAGACCCTGGTGACAGTGTTTCTGCATCGACGGCCATATTGGCTATAGCCAAAATTTCCGCATATTCAACATCAGTGATAACGCTGTAATAAGCCGGAAGCACAATCGCCGCGCCCGCAGTCAAAAGGCTGGCAAGTGTATACGGTCCCTCGCCATTCAAAGGCTGAATGCGACCAAGTTTATACTCTCGCGTTTCCTCTTTTCCACTGATCACGCCATACAACTTAACAACGTAGTATGCGCCCTTTGTGCCTCGATCTACGGGCCACAAGTCCACCGATCCCTGACCGCTCGCATCCAGTGGTGCCACCGCAGTTTGCGGGGGTATCGTTACGCCGCCAAGCGTATCTGCATCTGCTTCCGATAGGGTAAAATGCAGCTCTGCCGATGCAAATTCCGTATCGTCTGGGATCGTCACATCAAGACTGATCGTTTCCTTCGTGAGTGCCATTGCTTTCCCCATAAAAAAACCGCCCCAGGGGCGGCTCGGTTTGTCGAATTTAGATATTGGTTAGATGTGGTCGGCAAAATCCGGGGGGATCTCATCCATGTCTTTAATATCGCGCGCCGCGTTGATCACTTCGCCGCGACGCAACATAGCGGCTTGGCGCAACCCAATAACATCGGATGCCGTCATTTCTACACGCTTGTTATCGGATGTGATCCAGGTGAACGGATCGTCCCCGCCGTGCCAGCGAACATCACCACGCTTGGCTTTCGCCACTTCGGATGCAACACCAGCCGCCATAGCAATACTCACCATGCTGCCGATGTCGGCCTGGTATACGTTGCCATCAAAGGTAAACCCGGCGCTCAGTAATTTTTCCCGCGCACGGTTCACGTCCCGCGCAGTAGGGACGATTACGGGCGGCACATATTCGTCTGGCCCCATAGCCTCAAGCGATGCAAAGATAGCCATCATTTTGGGGTCTTTGTCGGCGGCAGACACGGTAAAAGGTGCCCACTCATCCTCATTCACCCTGATTTTGCAATCAATGTGCTGGTGATCCTTGCCCCAGATAGGGTCTTTCAAAGCTCTCATATTGTCCTCACCCATAAAGTTGCGCCGCGTGCGAATGTTATTCCGCCGCCGCCCTCTAAATCTTCCTCATCTATCGCGCGCCCCATGCATGTCCACGTTCCCGACAGGGCGGAACCTATGCTGAAATTCAGGTCAAGCACGCCACCATCTGCGCCCCAGACGGCAGACGTTGGATTAAGGTTCGATCCAGAAGATGTATCACCAAAACTTGCATTCCCGGCGCTGGATTTGCGCGCAAACACATAACTGCCAACCGCGCCCGCCGTGACGTTTGCCGCAATATTCGGCAACACGCTGGGCGCGCCAGCATCACCGTTCGCAATCGCAATCGGGTTGTCATACAAAAGCTGCATCAAATCGACGGTTACCGGGGCCTTGTGACCAATCTGCCCAGCCGAAAGAGTCGTATAAGCCATTTGTTACCTCAGAACATTATGTAAGGGCTGGTGCCATCGGGAAAGGTGCTGCTAACACCATCATCAATCATGAAACACCCGTCAGCGATTTCAGACGTGGCCGCGGCGTCATAATCGGTTGTGTATCCGGTATCGTGCAACCATCCCCAGCGACCATCGAACTGATAGCTCTGCGCGGTGACACTCAAGCGATTGCCGGGGTCTACCTCATCAACCGTGGTGACCTGCATTCCAGCAGGGCTGTTTGCGCCAGTCACATCCTGCAACACCCGGCTTGTGACCGTGATCAGATTACCGATTCCTAGATCGGCTTTGTCCTTGATATCCGCTGCAAACGTCACTTCTTGCGGAGTCGCCTCGTAGCGCGTCAACATGCGGGCCGCAATAATCGCTGCATGGGTCGCACTGCCCACGACCCCAAGCCACGGCATATAGATGATGTGAACCTTCTTTTGCCCGTATTGGTCATCGCCTTCAGCCGACAAATCTGTCACCACCTCGACCACCCGATAGTTGTCCGCATCGGATTGGCTTTCTGCGTAGTTGATCATGCCGTGCACTGACCAAACTTGCGTCAATCTCTGCTCATCAAGATCAGAGCGATTGATTGTGCCGCTCAGGATATGGCTGGTATCAGTGATCGAGGGGGCTTCCTCATCCACATCGACAGGACGGTTGGCACGCATTTTGATCTTCTGATTGCGGCTATCTGACCAGATCACAAACCCCATATCCATGATTTGACCAAGCAACTGAACAACTGGGGTAGGATTTGTTACCACCCTGTTAAACCGCAGATTTGCCGCCCATCGGCGCACTTCCGTTGCCCACACTGTTTCGTCTATCCAGGCCGCAGGAATTTCTGCGAAGTTTTCCAGCAAATCCGCCACGACTGCCTCGGGATATTCATCATCGACAACATAGCATTGTTGCAATGTATCGCCCGCGCTGTGGGCCTCTGCTATCGATCCACCGACACCACGTTCCGTGATTGTGAATGTGTCGCCTACGCGGGTGAACTTGGCTATTTCCGTGCCAATCGTGATTTGTCCAGAAGTCGCGTAATCGCTGCCGATCCCGGCGGGGATCACATCAAATGTCGGTGTGGAAACATCTGTAACGTCAGCGGGTATTTTGCCGGTTGTCGGTTTGGGGCACAGCGCAAATTCCTTGTCCGCCAGCTTTAGCGGGTCTTGCGCGGTGAACTCTACTGAACCACTTGCCCCCGGCCCCTTCCATTCCGTGATCAGATAGTGGTCCGTATCCATCGTGGCGATATCGTCACCAACATATCCGTTCTTCACCCGCAGTGCGCGCCCGAAGTAATAAGGATATCGCGCACGCAATTTTCCAAAGAACGTCCCGAACTCTGCCGGATCATATCCAACCGCGCTATGCTGCGCGCCACCAGAAAGCCGCTCAGCCGCATATTTGTCAGTCAGGGCATCACCATAGGTGAAATCCTGCAACCGAACAGTGACGCGCGCACGCTTGCCCAGCGACCCCGTTCTGTCATCCACCGCGCCCAAGGTAATCTTGGTCGGGTTGGTGGAAACAGACTGCAACGCCGGAAATATCGTTTGCCCCTTTGGCAGTCCCGCTATGTTTTTAGCGAACCGTAACGTCAGGGTGCCCTTGTTGAAATGGCCCGTGTCCTGGCACGTTGAGAATGTATTGAAGCATTTGCGCGGATTGCTTGAACTCAAGGACGCCGTGCATGGCGCGGCCCCATAGCTGCGCGTGCAATAATCTATGTCAATCTCAACGATTTGCAGGGGTTGGCGCGCAAGATTACTCATCGTGATACAGCCTCAGATCAAAGCCAGCCGACATAAGCGCTTTAGGGCCAGAGTTTGTGGGCCTGATTGTATTGCCCGTGCGCCAGCCGTAAAATACGTCACCATATTTGGCCGGCCGCCACGCCCAGAATATGCCTTTGCCGTGATTGAAATGTTCCTGAAACCCTTTCCATGCCGCAGATCTGATAAAGGCGTCACTCAAATAATCCAACTGCACCGAAATAGAACTGCCTTGCCGGGTGAAACTGTTGCCCAGAAGGTGATTGCCCTCGGAAACATTGCTTTGCAACGTGATGTTTGTGGGCGTGATCGGCGGCGTGTAGCCCTGATACATCCTCTCTGGCACCACAAGCGCATCTGTCAGAATGAACACCCCGATAGCGGGCTGACCGGATGTGACATTGGTTGCAATAAGCCGCCACTCCATCCCCGCCTGATCCGAGAAATTCCACATGATTGCCTGATCGTCAGTCGGGGTTATTGATCCCGCCCCACAGTCATGCCATGTGGCTCCGCTATCATCGCTGTACTCAAGTGCGACTGTTGCCCCCAACGTGCCAAGGTTGTGCGATGCAATCGCGCCAGCGTTCACTCCTTCTGATACTGTGCTTAATGATAGGGCCGCTGAATTGCCGACCGAAACCAATGGAAGGGCGAAATCAAACGTAGTGCCGTTCACCGCATTGGATGCCGCTCCATCGGTCGCAACGCCCGTCACGCTTGAGATATTGCTGGCTGTGGCCTTGTTATCCCACAAAATCAGCGGATTGTTTTCTAGGCCAGCAACGCCAAGGGCAAGCGTGCGGGCTTCCTGCGTTAGGATAGTCATCCGAATGTCATCCCTCTGTCGCCCGCCAAGTCGGACAGATGATCCAACAAAGCGTTTCCAGCCGCCCCAGAATATAACTGGCTTGGGTCAAACGGTTGAGCATGCACCAAAAGTGGGGTTTGGGCGGCTTGTTGAGGCGCGCCGTTCACGCCTGAAGATCCAAAGCCTCCACCAGAAGAAGAACCACCTGAATAGCTGGTTGAGGCAATGCTGGAAATCAGTGCCCCCGTTTTGACCAGCGATGCCGCAGTAAACGCAGCCGCCATCGGCGGACCACCCACTTTCATGCCCTTTTCCCAGGCTGACACCGCTGCACTGTATCCGCTCACCGTCGCCTCAGCCATGGCCGCTGCCTGGCCTATCTTGAACAACTTTTTATTTTCCGTTTGCATCAATGCACTCATGTCACCAAATGCACCTGCAATTGCTTGTACTCGGGCCTGTTGTGCAGCCCGCTCGATCGCGGCCAGTTTATCCTGATGCTCTTGCTGAATTGATGCCTCAAGGTCGTTGTACTCTTCCTCTGTGCCCAGCTTGGCCTCACGAAATTCCCGCAGCTCTTCCAGCGCAATCTCATGGGCATGGGCAACAATCTCTGCTTCCTCAGCAAATTTTTGCTGCAGGCGTTCAAAATCCTCTCGCGTGGGTCCGGTGGAACCGCCACCGCCGCCGCCACCACCGCCAGACGAAGGCCTGTGCGGGGATGAGCTTGGCGTTATTTCAAGGCTAAGCGGGGAAGAGGACGGGGGCAGCAGGGATCCATTATTTTGCAGTGGGCTGCCAATTGTCATGCTATCCGAAGCGATGATATTGTTATACTGGTCGTATTCATTGCCCTGGGCATCGTAAAATCTCGGATTACCGCCAAGGCTTTTGATTTTTTCCGAAAGATTCACAAACGAAGCGGCGGCACGTCCGCCCCACTCCACAAGTTTCATCAGGGCTGGTATCGCATGTTCCTCAACAAATTGCTGCAACATCAACAATTCATCCTCAAGGCCGATCAGCGACGTGATCATTTTATTCTGGATGCTTTCCTGTGCGTCCTCGAACATCTTCTCAAGGCGGCGGCCCGCCTCGATGGTGTCATTGTCAATGATCCGTCCGGTATCGCGCGCCTCATCGCCGAATGCGCGCATCGCAGCCCCACTGTTGCGCAACAGTGGCGTCAAGGCGCTGGCATCACTGGCCAGCGCTTCCATGTAAAACGTCATCTGCTGTTGTGACACACCCGCCTTTTCCAACGAATCCACATAAAGCTGCAGTGCTTCCGGGCCGGACAAGCGCGCAAACTCGTCTGCCGTCACTCCAACCTTGGGCGCGATGTTCTCGAAGAAATCTGCCAGCGGCCCGGCGCCGGTTGAAAAGAAATCACCAAATTTCTCATTCACATCCTTCAGGATGTCGGCCAGTTTTTCCTGCTCGATCCCAACTGTCTTGGATCCGGCAGCCAAATATTGCAGCTGCTCGGCCGACACGCCCGCCAGATCTGCCATACGCCCTATTTCGGCAGCAATGCCTGACGCCTTGTTGATCATTGCCAGCAGACCGGTTGTCACACCGGCCAAAGCTGTGGTTATAAGCGCACCCGCCTTCACCACTCCTTTCGCCATACCTTCGGCGTCCTTGTCAAACTTCCTTAGCTCGTCACGGCCTTTCTTCATCTCCTTTCCAAAGTTTATGAAGTTGGCCCCTACTTGAACCGAGACATCATCATTTCGAAACGACATTCAATGCCTCCTCGGCCTTAGCTTTTTTGACCATATCCACCAGTTCCTGCATGCGTCCCGGGCGTTCTAAAACTTCTGCGGGCATGCGGGCCTCGATCACCCACCACAATTGTCCGGGGGGTAATTTCCAGAATTCAACAGGACTGACCCAGCCCGACCCCACCATCAAATCATGTAACGTGCGGATCAGGCCTCGGGCGGGGCCTCTGGCTTTCCCGGCTCAACCGTGTCCCCCAATGCCATCAGGCGCGAATAGACCGGCGGGGAAACGATTGCCAATAACCCAAGCGTGGCATTTTGCAGCTTGACCTGCACCCCGGCGTTGCCATCGGCCATGTCTTCTTGCAGAGCCATATATATTTCGCCCTCAGAGACTTCAGCCCCCGCATATTGCAGGGCCGCACCATAGGCAGATGCCAGTCTTGCATGGCCGGGCCCCGCAGGGCGTGTCAGCACAGCCACAGCAGGCACATTGTTGGGGCCTGACAAAGCATCTTCAATCTCAGCGATCAGCATCAGCTGTCGATCGGCGGGCACAACATAGTCCTTGCCCGCCCAGCTCAAGGTGACATCTTCAAAACCTTTCATGATCAGGCGACCACCCAGGCGCCATTTGTCACCAGGGTAAAGCTGAACGTCTGCCCGTCTTTCATCTCCCCGGTTTCTGAATAGGCGGTCAGGACAACATCGGCACTGATCGCAGTACCGTCCTCGAATTCCAGCGTTATATCGTCCAGAAAATGTGCCGCTTCAGTTCCAAGGGAAATGGCGCGCATAATTCCATCTTCTTCGTAACCCTCGCCGGTGAATTCCAATTGGCGATCAGTCAGAACGCCCGCCAGATACTTGATTAAACCCGCATCATCCTGATCCGAGACATCAATCGGCGCGCCATTGGCAGACCAACCTGTGGTCCGCAGCCCGGCAATCAACACGGCATTTTTTTTCAGCTTTAGATTACGACCTGCTTGCTTGGCCATGATGGTATCCTTTCAGTTAGACCAGCCGTTCAGCTGGTGGGAAGAGGTTTGAAAATCTGTGTGGAAAACCGCACCACGGCCTGACAGGCCGTCGCATTGCCTTCTCCGGTAATCTCAAAATCAGTGCCGTCGAAATCGGCATAGGTCAGGTCACTGACATCCAAAAGCGCCGGATATACCGCCGCCTCAATCGCATCGACATCTGCATCAATCGCATCTTCGATGTCTGCATTCGCGCTGCGCTTCACAATAACTTCGATTATGGTGCGCCGCTCCACCCCGTTCTGATCGGACACACCCGATGGGTCACGCGGGATAAACACCGTATAGGCGGGCAGCTGGTCGCGGTCTTTGGCGCGCACCCAGGCTTTCACATAGGTATAGGGTCCGATCCGGGCATCAGCCGCAAGGGCTGCCTTGACCGCATCGCGCAGGTCTTTGCGGTGCCCGCTCATGAGAATACCTCCTCAAGCTCAAACACTCGTTCAGCATCATCCGCTGGTGATCCGTTGGGCTGGCCGTTGACAATCTGGAATCGACGCGCGCCATCCGGCTGAACCTCATCCCCGATCGACAACAGCGCGGCCACGGCTTTGGGCGCACTCAGCGTAGGGACCATCTGCAACATGCCGCCGCCATCCCCGTCCAGCACCTCAATCGGATCTTCGCGGAAAATGGCCTGAACAGTGAAGGATGCGCCAACGGCAGGCACCACTGTAACGACACCCCCAAGGATGTCGCTGGCCAGTGATGCCATGCCGTTGAACAAACTGGTCATCAGCGCACCGCGCCGTCCAGAAAGACCTCGCCGGTTGTGCTGGGGTTGGCCGCTGCCGCATGCGCCACGCCCACAAGCGTGTTGGCCGTGGCCGTGGTGGTGAACACCTTGGCAGTGTTGTCCCAATAGATCTTGGCGCCAACGGTCCAAGCCTGCGCCGACGTCTTCGCGTGGCTGAACACCCCGCGCGTGACCAGTGAAACAGACGCGCCAGACAGCGCATCACCCTGGGCCACGCCAAACAGGCTGCCCACCAGGTGCCCCAAGCCAGATGTTACATCGGCAGAGGCGGGAACGGTGACCACTTCACCGGAATAGATATAGTTTTTCATGTCAGTTCTCCATGGCTGAGCGCACGGAAAAGCCCGGCGCCAAAACGACCGGGGGCGGCACAATGGCCGCCCCGGTCAGTCATATTTCAGAAGGGATCAGGCCCCGGCGTTTTTGTAGAAGGGGCGGAAATCAAGCGGCGAAACGCCCGCATCAATCCGCACTTTCATCTCGACACCGTCGCTGGACCAGGCGGTTTGCTCTTCCAGATAGGGCGTATCGTTGCCGTCCAGATAGGCCACTTCGATCGTGTCAAATGCCGCCGGATTACCA
>Ga0209345_10003203_pt1 | contig 17048 bp, 6 predicted proteins | sample Cruoilmetagenom7_FD_187294 | JGI IMG/M metagenome (GOLD analysis project Ga0209345, IMG submission 187294) | Oil polluted marine microbial communities from Coal Oil Point, Santa Barbara, California, USA - Sample 7 (SPAdes) (version 2) | ecosystem: Environmental > Aquatic > Marine > Oil seeps ...
TGGCCGAAATCCCCGACGATCATGTCGGAGCCGCCGCCGCCGGTGATGCTGTCGCCCTCACCGCCGCCCAGCAGGATGTCGTTGCCGCCATGCCCGTCGATGGTGTCCTGCCCGTCGGACAGGTCGAGGCTGTCAACCACCAGCACACCGGGGAAGCTCAGATGTATGGTCGAGGCCGCCACGTCGATCGTGTTGCCACCCTGCGTCACCTCAAACCGGCCGCCGGTGATCATGTCGTTGCCAAGGTTGCCCTTGATCAGATCATCGCCGCCGCCGCCCTCGATCACGTCATCGCCTGCGTGGCCCCAGATCTCGTCCGTACCCTCGCCGCCGATGATCAGGTCCGCGCCATCCTGCGACGCCGCCGTGTTCAACGCGGTATCGCCCGACAGACCGTCCGCGCTCAACTGGGCCGACCAGCCATAGGCCTTGTTCTGTCCGTCACCCAGGAAGATGCGGTCGGCGCCCGCGCCCCCCTCGACCGTGACGAAATCGCCGTTGCCGTTGATCGTATCGTCGCCCGCACCGCCATAGATCTCGACCGTGCCGGACGCGCCGCCGGTGGTGATGGAATCCGCCCCCGCCCCGGCAAAGATGACGTGATCGCCCGATCCAACCGTGACAACATCCGCGTCAGAGCCTGCGATGCTTTGCGTGGATTGGGTATAGCTGGTCTTGAAATCGTCCAGCGTCTTGTTCTGATCGCCCCACTGGCCAGCGACGATCGCTTCCGCCGCGGCCTTGTTGAACCCACCGGCCGCGAAGGCCGCCAGAAACTCATCGCGCAAGCCGTAATCGTCGTCCGAGAAGATCAGCGTGCTGCCCGTGCCGCCCACCGTGATGGTGTCGCGCCCACCGCCGCCGATGATCCAGTATTCGCCCGTCGCACCCGCGCCGGCGGTGATCGTATCCTGCCCGTCACCGGCAAAAACGACGTGGAAGCCCTGATTGGACAGCACGATATTGTCGTCGCCGCTGCCCGTATAAGTCAGCGTCGGTGTGGTGTCGGTAATGCCCGACATGTCGATATCATTGTCGCCATTGCCGGCCGGAATGATGATCGCGCTGGTGGCGGGGTCCAGCCCGGCGATCTGGTTGGTGCCGCCCGATGTCCAGTTGACCGAGATCGGAGAATTCGGGCCGGTGATGACCAGCCGGTCGTCGCCATCCTCCGTCGCGTCGGTCAGGCTCAACCCGGAACGGGAGCCGATGTTCAGGATCGCTGTGTTGCCCGTATCGGCAATGTCCGAGGAAATCTCACCCGGAATTGGCAGACCGCCAAAGGTGAAGCTGGTCCCGAACTCGAAGATATCGATCGAGAAGCTTACCGAGGCGGGCCCGATACCGACCGAACCCCCTGCACTGGCCCCGAACGAGAATCCGCCGTCGCCCTTGAACACCAGCTCCAACGCCTCGACGAAGCCGGAGGAATCCGCCACCGCCTCGACCACCTTGACGATCTCGGGGATGCGCAGCTTTCCGTCGCTGTTGGGATCGTTGAAGCCCAGCCTGAAGCTGGCATCGCCCGACCCGCGCAGGAACGCGGACGCGATCGCGATGCTGATGGAGGCTTCCGCCTCGAACCCGATGCCGAAATCGACCAGTCCGCCGTCGGAACTGTCGATAAAGATGCCGTCGAACAGGCGTTCGGGCTGCATCGTGTCAATGAAGTTGACCACGCCCGACAGATCGTAGCCCACGGTGAAGCCCGCGAAGCCATGGCCGTGAACCCGCGCGTCCAACGCGCCGGTGATGGGCGAAACCACCTTGGACGGCAGGCCCGAAGCCGCGACCAGCGATCCGACGACATCTACGTCGAACGCGAAATCGATCAGGGTGTAGGTCGCCGTGACCAGCGTCACGTCCTCGAAATTGCCCAGCAGCAACGCGATCACGTTCGACGGGTCCGAGATGATCGGCAGGTCGATGGACAGACCGGTGCCGCCGAACGTGCCGGTGATTGCCGCACCCGCCTCCGTGCGCACCAGATCGTCCGAATCCAGATTGCCCGCACGGGCGGACCCGTCGGCAAGATCGTCCAGCTGATTGACGAAATCGAACGTTCCGAACAGGACAATCCCGCCGGAATCCTTGATATCATCCACAAAGACGATGATGTCCGCGATCGTATCCACGATGCCCAGAACCGGGAACACGGTCGTCAGCGCACCGAACGCGAAACTCAGCGGTGGCGTGTTCAGCGCGCGGCCCAGTTCGGCCAGCGGGTCGATGATCGGGGCCAGCGGGTCGATGATCGGCGCGAGGAAGGCCTCGTACAGATCGCTCGCATCCAGCCGGACATCCTCGAACCGCAGGGCGTCCAGGCTGAACATCTCGCCGCTGCGCGACGTGTCGAAGCTGGCCTCGACGATCAGTTCGGTCGTGACCGGGGGCAAGGCGTCGATGCCGCCGATCTGGACAGACTCGCCCGTTACCGGGTTGATGACCCCGGCGGTCAGCTGAATCTCCGCGAAGGCCTCGGCGGTGAAGGCCACCGCGACCAGATCGCTCATCCGCAATCCCGACAGCCGGACTTCCTTTTCCCAGTCCAGCGCGGTGCCGCCCTTCTCAACGCTGATGCCGGACAGATCGCGGGTCATATCCGTGCCCTGTTCGCCATAGAGGTCGGCGCTCAGCGAAGCCTCCACCCCGATGCGACCGCCGTCATAGCCTGCCTCACCCGGCGCGGCGGCATAGCCACTGCCGTTGGTGTTCGCGGTATCGACGCCCACGGCCGACAACCGCAACAGGTTCGCCATGGTAAAGCTGCCGGCGAAGTTGCCCGCATCGACTGTGAAATCAATGCTGATTTCCGCCTCGTCCTCATCGTTGAGCAGGAAGAACCCGCTCCTGTCGATGCCGAACGCGATATTGGCGTCGTAATCCACCGACAGGTCGATTGCGGTGCCGTCCTCGAATTCCAGTTCGAACCCCGGAATCCCGATGTCAAAGCCCGCATCCAGCGATGCCGCGAACAGGTTGCCCGAGAAATTGAAGTTGCCGTACAGATAGCTGTCATTGGTGCCGCCTGACGTATCCAGAAACGCCTGCATGTAGACGACGCCGCTGGTGCCGAACAGATCGTTCATCTGGTCGTTCAGGAATCCGGTCAGCAGATCCACCGTCGTGGGCAGCGATCCGTCGGCCTTGGGCTGGCTGGCATATTCCAGCGCAGGCGCGATCACCTCGTAGCGCATGTCGTCGATCACCGACAGACCCGCGCCCAGACCGTCGCCGATCACCGGCAGGTTCACGGTGTCCAGGAACCCGCCGATCAGGTTGTCCGTCTGCCTGAGGATCAGATCCAGACCGTTGAGCACCAGACGCGGATCGTTGAGCAGCCCCAGAACGTTGATATCCGCGAACGCATCCTCCAACCCATCCAGATTCAGCACCACGTTGGTCGTGGGAAAGCCTGCCGACGGGTTTTCGAAGAAGTCGATCAGATCGCCCTCGAAATTCCCGGCAATGTCGCTGGTGTCGAAATTCGCGGCGGTGATCCCCGCCTTTGTCTGGATCAACGGCGCGATGTACTGGAATCCCGCATCGTCACCCAGAACGCCCAGATTGTCCGTCAACGGCAGGTCGATGCTGACGCCCAGCTGCACCTCGGGAATGAACAGGTCCAGCGGATTGGCGATGTCACCGATCAGCGACAGGTCCAGTTGCCCGTCATGCGCATCCCCGTCCGCATCGTTCAGTTCCACGCCGATCCGGGCCGCGTCGCCCGATCCGTCGCCCGCGTCGATCAGGGCCGTGCCGCCGACCACCGTCGCCTCCACCGGGCCCAGACCCAGAACCGCGTTGATCGACCCCTCCGATCCGGCGCGCAGTTCGAACCGGATCGAGGTGTTGTCGGTGTCGATGAAGGTCCGCACCTTGCCATCGCCCGCACTCTCATACACTGCGGCGGAGGTCGCATCCGCGCCGTCCAGCTCCTGCCCGTTTTCGAAGCCGAGCATCCGCGCCGCGTTCGCGCCGTCCAGCTCCTTGATCTCGAACGTTACCTCGTGGCTGACATCCTGACCCGTCAGGGTGAAGCTGATCGGGTCGTAGCCTTGCGTCTCGGCGAAATCGGTCGCGGTCATCACCAGAACGCCGCCGACCTCGCTTGCCCGCATCAGCTGGCTCAACGCCACGGTCATGCCCGGCACGGCCGAGGCATCAATGGCCGAGCGCAGGATATCCGCATCCTGCATCGCCGCATTGATCGCATCGGCAAGATCCGCAACCGTGGCGCGCGCGCCGTCGCCGGGCACGTTCACCGTTACGCTTTCACCGTTGACGATCACGTCGAACGCATAGGCCAGGGCAGGCGTGCCCGGCGCACCGCTCGCCGTGACGACCTGCACGCCGCCTTCATTGGCGCTGTCCTGCGAGGCGGCCCCGAACAGCGCGATCACGTCGTCGCTATCCCGCGCGGTGGCATCCTGATCGCCAAAGGTGAACTCACCCGTCGCCGCGTCATAGCTGAACGACACATTGTCGCCGGTTCCGTCGTCCAGCGTCGCAGTGCCAAAGCCCGTGCCGACCGCCGCGTCGATCAGGCCGACGACATCGTCCACCGTCTCCGCCCCGTTCAGGTCGATCTCCACCACACTGCGCTCACCCGTGTCGCGATCGGTCCGCGTGACGCGCAGGTCGTTGCCATTCGCCCCGACAATCGAGCCGACACTGGCCAGCAGGCCCAGAGCGGTCGTGTTGCTGGCAAAATCCACCGGCTCCGCCAGCAATCCGCTCAGATCAATGCCGAAGCTCAGGTCCAGGATCAGATCGGTGGTCAGCGTCAGTTCCGCGTCGCCCCGTGCATCGACCAGTCCGGTCACGACATCCGCGACGCTGGCACCCACCAGCGTTTCCAGCTGATCCCCCAGCATACCGACCAGATCTATCGCCAGCGGCGTCGTTCCCGTGGTGCCGTAGACCAGATTCAGATCGAAGGTCAGTACGCTGCCCGTCGCATCCCAGGCCAGCACCACCGTGTCGGGCCCGAACACCTCCTCCAGCTTCGCGTCGAGCGTGTCGAGCGTGCCCTGCGGGTTGTTGCGCGCGTCCTGAACCGCGGCCAGGAAGTCTTCGGAGAAGCTCGCCACATCGAGCAGTGAGAAATTCAGAATCGGGATGTCCTGATCGAGGAACGGCAGATCCTCCGCCAGTGCCGCACCGATATCCACCAGAAGCCCGGCAATATTGGTCAGCGTATCGAGGGTATCGCCCGTCTGAAGCCCGGTCAGCGCCTCGGCCACGGGGCTGTCGATGATGACGCTCCAGGTGTCCGTATCGAACAGATCGCGCGCGCCGACGGTGACGGCGTTGACAGCATCCGTGCCCAGCCCGGCCAGACCCGCCACCTCGATGCTGACATCCCCGAAATGCACGACGGCCACGTTGCCGACCTCACCGGCGTCAAAGGCGTTTGCGTAGATGTCGTTGTTGATCTTGAGGTTCGCGCCGTCCAGCACGACGTCGCCATCCTCGGTCGTGATCGCGCCGCCGCCCAGCTCGAACCGGCCCAGCAGATCCAGCGCCCGCCCGGCGGTGATCTTGTCAGCCAACGTGCTGAGTGAGACGGCCTGATCGAAATCACCCGTTCCGCCATCCTCCCCCGTCAGGGTGGCGAACATCTGCGCGTCCAGCACGATGAAGTTGTCCGTCGGCGTGTCGTGCCCGATCGCCGCCTTGACCAGCCCCAGATCGGCGGAGGCCGTCAGACTGGTCGTCGCCGCACTGATCGACGCGAAAATCGACGTGTCCTGAACATAGACGTGATCCGCAAAACCGGTCGTGACCAGCGTACCGTCATTTTCAGCGCGCGCGGTCAGCGCGTCGTCCGCGTCCCCGATCAGCCCGGCCAGATCAATGGCCAGCGCCGTGCTCAACTCACCCCGCAACAGCGCGGTCAGCGCGGCGTTCAGTTCCAGCCCTGCGATGTCACCGAAGCCAATCTCGTCCAGGTTGAACGATCCCCCGGTCATCGCCATGACCTGCAATTCGGGCAGCAGGAACAGCAGGCGACCATCCTCGCCCAGCGTGATCTTCACTCCCGGAATCGCGTCGTTCAACTGCGCATTCGCCCAGTCCAGCAGCCCGTCGAAGGTCTGCGCCCGTACCGCATTTTCGGTCGGAAGCTGGATTTTCGCCGCCGCGCCCGCCGGATCGTCCAGCGCATATTGCAGCTTGCCCGCGACCTCCGTCACGGACACATTGAAATCAGTCAGGGCGGCATCCATCTTCGCCGCCAGATCGGCCACGCTGGCGAACCCGCCATCCGAGGCGACACGCACCTCACGCTGGGTGCCCGCGCCATCGGTCACGTTGAGGACCAGCGCCTCCATCCCGGCCAGTTCGCCGACGTCGATATCCTCCTCCGTCGTGGCGGAGGTCGCCGCCGCGAACGACACCGCGTCGATCAACCCGAAATCCCCGATCGTCAGATCGTCGGTTTCCACGAAATCGACCAGCACGTCGTCGCCCGCAACATCGGCGGTAAAGACCAGACGCCCCGCCGCATCGACGCTGACACCGACGCCCGCCGTATTCAGCGCGGCATCCATCGCCGCCGCAATGCTGGCAATATCGGTAAACGGGCCGCTGACAGTGATCGTGCTGTCCACACCGCCATCGGTCAGCGCAATGTCGAAGGTCCCCTGCGCCACGATCGCGCCCACATCGGGCGTTCCCGCCGTCACGCTGGTCAGCGGCGGCTGCAACGCCGCGCCGGCGGCCAGACCGGCGGCGTTCAGGTCGATCTCGAACGTGGATTCCAGCGCGTCCACCACGCTTTGAATCGGGGCCAGCGCATCGCGCAGCGACAGGTCGGTGAACGGCAGGTCCACGTCGAACAGGCTTTGCCCGAGGAAATTCTGGATCTGCGTGACGGCCTGCGACAGCACATCCTTCATCTGCGCCACGCCATAGGCCGCGAAGGCGTCAACCGCCCCCTCGACCGCCGCGCGCACTGTGGCATCCGCGATGGAGCCGCTGAAATCGCTGGCCACATCCAGCGTCGCCGCATCGACAAAGGCCGCGACCGCATCGTCCGAGGCAGTGCCCAGAACGCTTTCCAGCCCCACCACCAGCGCGAACGTCCGCTCCGTCTGGTTTGCGGCGTCGAAGGCCGCCGCATTCAGCACGGCGGACGTGGCTTGCGTGTCCAGCGCTCCGGCGATGGTCACTTCGATCAGGCGATATGTCGTATCGTCCACGATGCTGACAAAGCCCGCGCCACCCACTTCGTTGATTTCGGCGGCAACGCTGATCGGGTCGGCTGTGAACGTATTGTTGAGCGCCCCGCCAAAATTGTACGTGCTCGACACAGAGATGGAGTCCACCCCCGTCGTCGCCAGCCGCACCTGCGCCGTGTCGATCTGCTCCAACGTGCCCGACACGAAACCGAGCGAGGTCGAAGGCCCGCTTCCCGCACCGTCATAGACCGCGCCGCCCGCTACCAGATCAGGCAGTTCGAAATTGTCCGCGATCAGGCCGATGCTGCTGGCGGTGGAGGTCTTGGTGATGTCGAAGCTGAATTCGCTCGTCGTATCCGCGAACAGCGCATCGGTGATCGCGGTACTGTCCAACCCGAAATCGACCGCGCCCAGCAGCACATCCAGATCCAGCCCGAGGCCCGCCATGTCCACCACGACATTGATCTTGTCCGCCGTCTCATTCGCGAAGGTGACGACATCCGCGCCGTCGCGCTGCACATCCGTCAGGTTCAGGGTGAAGAACGCCGCCGTCACCTCATCCGCCGCGGCATTGCCGACTGCGCTGCCCAGCCCCTCGATATCGTCGTTCGTGACCGCCGCTGTGACCTTGCCGTCGATCAACGCCTCGATCGCATCGTCGAAATCGGAATTGTTCACCAGATTGTCGAAGGTCAGCAGCGCTTCCACATCCGCGCCGGTCAGCGTGATGCCCACATCGTCGCCATCGCCGCTGATGCCGTTCGCACCGGCGGTCTGGAACGTGCCGACATTGGCCGCAATCGTCGCCTTGTTCGCCTGCACGAAGGTATCGAGATTCGCCTCGAACGCGGCCTTCGCGGCCTCCACCGTGTCACGGATGTCGGACATCAGGATTTGCGCGGTCTCCTGCGCGCGGGCCAGATCGGTCGCGCCGCCCGTGGCACTGTCAAATCCGCGTGCATCGAAATCGCCGCCCGCGTCGATCAGGGTTCCCGCCACCGCGACCGCCTGCTGCAACGTGTTCTGATAATCCGCGAAGATCGACTGCAATTCCTCGGTCTGGGCATCCAGCGTGCCGACGACCGCGTGGAAGATGTCCAGCCCCGCCGCACCGCCTGTGTCCAGATCCAGCGATGCATCCAGCATGATGCGCGGTTCCATCGGAACCATCTGAGCCTTCATCTGCGCCAGCGTCTCTTCGCCGAGCCGTGCCTGTGCACCGATTTTTTCCAGCTTACCCATGTCGCATCATCCTGATAACGGCCAGTCCGAGCGCGCAATCTGCACCTTGAATCCAGCAAAATTGTGTCATGGCACCATCACGCAGCGATAGCCCGGTGCGATCTCGTCACTATTGGTCGTGTAGTAGGCCCGGATCGTGCGCGAGCCCTGATCCGCCAGCGGCGAGATGTATTCCAGCCGCACCTGCGCCTGCACATCGCCCCTGTCCCCCGCCCGGATCGTCTGTTCGGGGGCCTCTCTCAATTGCTGTAGCTGCCCGACGGGAACGAAGACCTCGATCCGCATGGGATCCACCTGAACCAGTGTCGCGACCGGATCGCCGCTGGCGACCTCACCCGGTGACAGCAGCCCCTCACCGATGATGCCGCTGGCGGGCGCGCGAATGTCGCCCTTGGCGATCTGGATGCGCAGACGTTCCGCCTCCGCCTCGGCCAGGGCGCGGGCTTCGCGCTCCCGCTCCAGATCGAATTGCGCGGTCAGCTTGTCACGCAGGGCTTCCTCATGCGCGGCGGCACTGATGACGCCGCCATCATAGGCCCGTCGCGCCGAAGTATAGAGCCGGGTCGCCACCTCGGACCGGGCCTGCGCGGCCTGCAACGTCGCCACGCCCGCGGCGCGCAATTCCGCCTGTGCCAGTTCGGCGCGCAGGATGTCGGTATCGACACGGGCGAGGATCTGCCCCTCCTCCACCATCTGGCCGGGGCGAACGCGAACCTCCGCCAGAATGCCGGGGATCGGCTGGGCGATCTCGATGATCCGCGCGGGCAGGATGGCACAGTCCAGCGCCCCTTGCGGACGGGCCTGAATCGCACCGGGATTGATCGCCTGCGCCGCCAGCGGCCCGGCGAGGCTCAACCCCGCATATAACAGCGCGACGCCCAGCATCCTCATATCAGCACCTCCACCGGATCGTTGCCGGTCAGAAAGGCCAGACGCGCACGCGCGCGCAGGATCTCGTAGCGGCGCAGCAGCAGGCTTTCCTCGGCCCGGATCAACTGGATTTCCCGCGCCAGCACGGCAACGGGCGCCGCGACCCCCGACGCGACCGCCGCGCGTTCCGACCGCACCAGCGCCTGTGCCGCAGCCAGCGCACGTTCGGCCCCGGACAACGCTCTCAACCCCTGCTCCACGCGAGCGATCAGGGTCACGATTTCAGCCTCCAACTGCCGTCGCAAGGCAACCTCGGACAGGGTGGCATCGCGATAGGCGCTTTCAGCGACCCGGTGCGCATAACCCGTTCCGGTGCGATTATAAATCGGAACGCTGATACGCACGCCGACCGCATATTCCTCCGTGTCCGTTCCGATGCGCGAGGCGGAGCCGCTTTCCCCCTCGTAATCGGCGCGGGCATAGCCCTCGACCCGGGGCGCGAAATCACGGGCCACCGCCTCACGGTACAGATCCCGCCGCCGCACCGTTTCCAGCCGCCGCTGCTGCATCAGGGGATTGGCCTCCAGCGCCTCGGCCAGATAGCCGGTGACGGGCCCCGGCAGTTCGTAGGCGCGGGCAGAGGCGCGGATGACCTCGATATCCGTAACAGGGCGTCCCGTCAGCCGGGCCAGATCGGCCAGCGCGGTGTCGAGTTCCTGATCGAACAGGGCGATGTCGCCCTCCGCCGCGCCGCGCTCCACATCCAGCACCAGCGCCGCCGCCGCGACCGAGCGGCCCGCCGCGCGCAACCGCCCCTCGGCGGATAGCTGGTCGCGCACCCTGCCCAGCCGCTTTTCCGTCAGATCGCGGCGCGCCTTGGCCGTCATGCCGCGCAGATACGTATCCGTAACCTCGAACACGGCGGCCTGTGCCTCCGCCGCGAAGGCAGCGCGGGCGATACCCTGCGCCCGATCCGCCGCATCCCGCGCCGCCAGCGCCGCCGCATCATAGATCGGCTGCACGGCCTCCACCCGCAGGATCGTGCGATCGAAATTCCCCTCTGCTCCACCCAGGCCGCCCGACCGGCCGATCCGCTCCTCGACCCGACCGAAATCTATGTCGCCGCCGATGCGCGGGGACAGCGCCATGCCGGCATTGTCACGCTCGATATCCGCGCGGCGCACCCCCTCCGCCGCCTGGGCCACGCGCAGGTTCTGCGTCCGGGCCAGAAAGGCCAGCGTCCTCAGATCGGTTCCGGCGGGCACGTCGCGGGGCGCGGCCGCAGTCAGATCCGTTCCGAAATCGCGCAACTCGGACAGCGCCCGACCCGGCATCAGAACGGCGGTTCCCTCGAAACGGCCTGTCTGCGCCTGATAGATGGGGGAGCCTTGCGCGATCAGTTCCGCCTGCCGCAGCCCGTCCGCCGTTTCGTCGGCCACGCCTTCGTCGGCGTAGACCGGCACGTCGATCTCATCCAGCGCCACCTGCGAAACAGGAAAACAGCCCGCCAGCAAATGTGCCGCAAGCGTGAGCTTCAGGAATATATACCCATTCGGGATCATACGGGGTCCAGTCCTAGACAGCACCGCCCGGTGCAAGGCGACGCAAGGGCAGGATAACGATCCCAAGTATAGTTCTCTACCTTATTAAAGCATGAAAACGGTGATAATCGTTACCCACAAGCAGTCCGCCTATCCTCGAAAAGGCAATTATCTTCCAAATACACGTTAAACGTGTGTCTATAGGGGCTGCCCTTCGGCAAATCTGCGAAAGAAAGCCAGGAACGCCTTGTCAGGATCGCGCACGGCGTCCTTGCCCGCAGACCAGGTTCGCCACTCGGATTCCACGTGATAGATATCGTATCCGGGGAACCGCAAGCGGGCGGTCTCATATGTCTCGGTGGCCAGCGCGGGGCCCTGCCGGTCCAGCCGTGCGGGCCGCGCGCGCGGTTTTTCCACGGGACCCACCACCGGTTCGGTGCGCCCCTCCGCCTTGGCCCGCCGTCCGACGGAGGAAAACGCCATCGCGCGCGCGCGTTCCGCCTCCCCCTGCCCGTCCTTGCGCCACCAACGCAGCTTGACGCCGGTCACGCGCCGCCCCGTTTTCACCGGCTCCATCTCGACGATGTAATCCGACAAGGCCGAAACCTCGGCCACCGCCGGCTTGATCGCCCGATTGTTGAGGTTCGCCCACTCCATCAACTTGCCACGCGGCACGCCCAGAACCCCGCGCAACTGGTCCAGGGTGAACTGCTCCTCCGAGCGATGTTTCAGATTTCCGCGCTTTTGCACCATCTCATACAAGGTCAGCGCGTATTTCGAGCTGAGCGCGAACATCACGTCGCGTTGCAATCTGGCGAAGATGGTCGAGTTTCCGATGATCTTGCGAAGTCGCGCCGGAATCTCGTAGTGCAGCATTCCGTCCGCCCGGGTGTGTTCGATATTGCCACCCAAAAGCTGCACACGCTCAACGGCAGGTTCCCCGTCCCACTTCACCGCCACCCGCACGATGGAGGACATCAGACGTTCCACGCTTTCCCCCACCCTGTCGTTCGAGTTGTGCGACCCGCGCAGCAGCGACTTCGGAATCGTGTGCACCACCGGCTTGTCGATGTCATCCCAGGCGTTTTCCAGCAACTGGTTGTAGATCCGCCGATCCGCCAGGGTCAGCGGCGTAACCTCGACCAGATCGACCAGTTCGCCCGGCTTGATCAGCGATTCCGCATTGGGCCTGGCCTGCATCGTGCGGTATGATGGCTTCGAGTCGGGTGCCATACGTCCATTCTCTTACTTTTGTCAGCCTCGTTACGTAAGCCTACACCGGCGCACCCGCCTGCGCAATCACCCGAAACGTAAGCGACGGTCTCAGCCCGCCTCCCCCGAACGGCAATTTCGCCCCTGTTTTCATTGGCTTTCCTTGACACCCGATTCTCTGCGCCCCGCCCGTCCCGATATGTAAGGATACGCCAGCCTCCCGATTCGTAAGGTCAACCAGCCCGATTCGTAAGCCAAACCATCCCGATATGTAGGGCGACGCACCCGATATGTAAGGAGTATGCATTAATACCCTTGAATTATCAGATATTTAGCGCCCGCGAACAAAGAACAACAAGAATCTGAACCAGCAAGAGGTGATTTTGAGTTTATGGGAGGGGGTAAGGGCCACCTCTCACACCGAATCAAGCCTTACCAATCGGGTGATTTTTGCGACTCAGCAGTATGTCAGCTCCGACCATCGGATCATTTTACCGGAATTTCCGGTTTTTGAGGGGTTCACCTTCAAAAACCGCACTTGTCGCGGAATCCCGAAAACGGCAAGCTTGGCGCAACCTTTCTTCACAGCGGAGCGATCAATGTCGCAGTCCCCCCTGCCCCCATCCGTGCTGCCTCCCGTCGGAGAAACGGAGCTGGAGTTGCTCTCCACCCGTGCGGCCACGGTAATCGAACGTCTGCGTGACCGAGTCTTCGCGCCCGGCACCTCGAAACGTCTGCAACTCAGCTTCACCGTTCGCAAGGCCGCGCAAATGGTCGGCCGAACCGAGAAGACCATCCGCGAGGCCGAGGACGATGGTCGCCTGCCCGTTGCGGAAAAGGACGCTGAGACCGGGCGACGCACCGGCTACGCCCTGTCTGACATCAACCGGATGCGGCAGGTCTTCGGCACCCTGCCCCATCGCGCCGATACGGACGAGGCCGCCGTGATCGCGGTGCAAAGCTTCAAGGGTGGCGTCGGCAAATCCACCGTTGTCTGCCACATGGCGCAGTATTTCGCGCTCAAGGGCTACCGCGTCTGCGTCATAGATTGCGACAGCCAGGCGTCCACAACATCGATGTTCGGCCTCAATCCCGATGTCGATGTCGATGACGAGGACGAAACCCTCTACCCCTTCTTTCGGCACGGCGGCCCGAAATCCCTGCACTATGCGTTGCGGGCGACCTACTGGCCCGGCATCGCGATGATCCCCGCCAATCTGGGGCTCTACGATGCGGAATACGAATTTGCGGCCCGCATGGTGCGCGAGGATGCATTTGTGCTCGACCGTCTGCGCGACGGTATCGACAGCATCAAGGACCAGTTCGACATCATCCTGCTCGACCCGCCGCCCGCGCTGGGAATGATCTCGCTCAGCGTGCTGCGAGCGGCCAATGCGCTGATCATTCCGGCACCGCCCAACAATATCGACTTCGCCTCGACCGCGCATTTCCTGAAGATGATGAACGCGACCCTGGGCGATCTGGCGGAGGCCGGGGGCGCGCGCGATTATCGCTTCGTCAAGATTCTGGCCACCAAGATGAACGATAACAAATCGGCGCATGTCGCCATCAAACGTATGATGGATGCGGTGTTTCCACAGGACATGTTGCAGGCCGTGCTGAAGGACAGCGCCGAAATCGACAACGCGACGGCAAACCTGCACACGGTCTACGAACTGACCGGGGCCCAGACCCGAACCGAGACCCACCGCCGGTGCCGGGCCTATCTCGACGCTGTCGGTCGTGAGGTCGAGCTATTGATCCGCAAATCCTGGCCGAGCCACCATGCCGGTCTGCGAAAGGAGGGCCTGCTATGAGCAAGCGCCACGATGACGTATTCAACGATGTTCTGTCCGGTCTGGACACCGCGAAGACCCATGACACCGACCGCCAATCCGGCACCCGGTTCCTCAAACGGCGCACAGGGTTGAGCGATCGTGCCGATACCGAGGAGAAGACCCTGCGCTGGGTCGATCCCGCGATCTGCCGCATGTGGATGCAGCACAACCGCGATTACGACATGCTGAATGAGGAAAACTGCGCCGATCTGATCGAGGGTATGCGCGCGCAGGGTCAGCAGGAATTTCCCGCAATCGTGCGCCGGGTGGATGCTGAGGAGGGCTTCGAATACGAGGTGATCTGCGGTGCGCGCCGTCACTGGACCGTCAGCTGGCTGCGAGCGAACAACTATCCGAAATTCAAGTTTCTGATCGACGTGCGCGACCTGACGGATGAGGAGGCGTTTCGCCTCGCGGATATCGAGAACCGCGACCGCCGCGACATCTCCGATTACGAGCGGGCGGTGGATTATTCGATGGCCTGCATGATGTATTACGGCGGCTCGCAAAAGGAGATGGCCGCGCGGCTCGAGGTTTCCCCCGCGTGGCTGAGCCGTTATCTGCAACTGGCCAAACTGCCCGGACAGATCGTGCTGGCCTATGGCGACAAGACGCTGATCAAGGAGCGTCACGCCCGCGCGCTTCGACGGTGGATGGCCACACCTGAGGAAGAGCGGGCGTTGTTCGACCGGTGCAGCGAACTGATCCGACGCCGTGAGGCAGGCAACCCGCTGACCGATGGGCAGGCGATTTTCAACTACCTCAACACACCGCCGAAGGCTCCGCCTGCACCGAAGGAGACGCAGAGCTTCAAGCGGGCAGGGGAGCGTGAGGGCATCACGATGCGCAAATCCGGGCGGACCATCCGCCTCGAATTCGACGAAGGGCTAAGCCGCGAGGCGGTCAAGGAGTGTTTCTCGCAATTCATGGCCGAGCATTATCCCGCCAAGCGACGATAGTGCGATTGCCCACGGGCAACTTTCGGAAAGATCAAGGTTAATAATGACTTGGGCGGCCTCGGATGGGTCGCCCATTTTGTAAGCGTTAGAGGGTCAGTCGGAATTGCCCGTGGGCAACTTCGCAAACGGACGAGATTTCAAGGGCTTGCGTGCTGCAAAACTCCTGTATTGACCGGCCCTGCGCCTGCGGCCACCCTCCGCCCATGACATATGCAAATCCCCACGCACCCGAAGACGCCTTTCTCGAAACCTTTCCCGGCGCCATGGCGCTCGATCTGGGGATGCGTCGCGGTCTGATCGACCGTATCGCGCTGGATGGAGCGGTGCCGGTGGATGCGCTGAACCTGCCCGCGGAGGCGGCGTTCTTTCCCGTTTTGCTGGAACGGGCGGGCGTGGTGGTGCGGACGGGCGATGCGCTTTCGCTGACCGACGCGTTCGCGCGTGTGTGGCCTGCAAGGCGGACCGCGCTGGCGCACAAGCTTCGGTTTCTCAAGGCGGTCAGCGTCGATCTGGCGATGGGGATGTCCGATCTGGTGGGCGATCTGCCGACCTTCATGAAGCAGGCGCATAGCTTCGACATCTTCGACTATTCCCACGCGCTGAAAACCGATGCGGATGCCCTCGCCCGCACGCAGATCTGGTGCGATTACGTGGCCGTCCTGACGGAAACGGAAGCCCCGGAAATCACCGCCGCAATCGACCTCGACCCCGGTGCGCGTGTGCTGGAGGTTGGCGGGAATGTCGGTGTTCTGGCCTCCGCGATCATGACCGCGTTCGGGGCGGAGGTGATGGTGCTCGACCTTCCCGGTGTTTGCGAATTGGGCAAGCGGCGCAACGCGGAGCGGGCATCGGGCGCGCGGCCGACATTCGTGGCGGGGGATGCGCGGCAGGGTGAGTGGGATGAACTGCCCGGCGCGCCCTGGGACGCCGTTCTGTTCAAGAGCGTTCTGCATGATTGGCCTGAGGTTCAACGCGGAACCCTGCTGGATCACGCGTTGGCCGCGCTGGGACCGGGCGGACAGGTGATCATCGCGGAGCGGGGGCCGCTGGAAGCGACGGGGCCATTGCCGTACTGGCTCAGCGCGGATCTGGTCTTTGCGCCGTTCTATCGCTCGGGCGACTGGTATGCGGCGGCATTGCGCGCGCGGGGATGCGAGGTGAGGCAATTCACGCCCGATCTAGGATTGCCGTTCCATATCACGGTGGGGGTCAAGACATGATCCTTGCGATCTGCGGATTGCCGGGATCGGGCAAGACCACACTCGCACATACCCTGGCACGCCGCGTCGGGGCGGAGGTCGTGGCGTGGGACGATCATGAGACGATGACTGGCAGATCGCCTGATGAAATCGAATGCTGGTTGCGCCGTGGCGCCCCGTTCGATGAAATCACCGCGCCGGGTTTGGTGGAGCGTTTGCGCGATGGGGGTGAGCGAGTGATCCTCGACGGTCTGCTTGGCCCGGCATGGCCCCCTGTTGCGCCGATGATTTCGGCCTCGATTTGGCTGGATTGCCCCCCGGATATCGCTTTGGCCCGCAAAATGGCGCAAATGTTAAAAATCGCGGACAAGCGCTGGATTGCTCAATATCTTGAAGCTTATCCACGTTTTGCTGCACCTGCGTTGGTCCTGCAACAAGAGAGGGTCCCGCCACTGTGTAGTGTTTCGCTTGACGCTTCATCAACGTTGCGCCCTTCGTTAAACTTTATTGAAAAGCGATTCTTTTCTAGTGATTAAAGGACGTTCTGCGGATCGCTTTTGATGAGTTTCGCTAGAAAAGGCTGGATTGAAACGGGCCTTTTGGACTACAAGGAAACTGCGGAGATGCGGTTTCGCCACCTGCGGGGGTAGGGTGGCGCTAACGTGTTGAAGTGAATGTTTTTTTGCAGGAGACTTGCCCGTGTCCATGCCGTTTGGCCGCCGTGTTGTCGGTAGTTTGCCCCACCTCCCGATCAACCGTGGGTTTCGCGCCCGTTTGAAGCATCGTGACCGTGACCGTTTTGAGCGGTTGCGGCGCGCGGCATGGCGGCTGATGCTCGACCCGATGGAACCGCGGGTTCTGCTGTCGGCCGATCCATTCGGACTGGCCGCCGGAACCTACGATACGGATGTGATGGCGTCCGGGGCGGTATCGGGTTCGACGCTGACCGTCAGCATCGACGACGATCTGAATGCGGGAACGGAGATTGGAGTACGGATTGCGA
>Ga0209345_10003205_pt1 | contig 17036 bp, 13 predicted proteins | sample Cruoilmetagenom7_FD_187294 | JGI IMG/M metagenome (GOLD analysis project Ga0209345, IMG submission 187294) | Oil polluted marine microbial communities from Coal Oil Point, Santa Barbara, California, USA - Sample 7 (SPAdes) (version 2) | ecosystem: Environmental > Aquatic > Marine > Oil seeps ...
ATTTACTTTCTGAATTAACAACATATAATTTTTATAGATTCTTACATTGAATGAATACACTATGCACAACACCTCATAAAATTTATGCTTACTTTTAAACTAAATTATAAACCGACAAACATTCAACAATCGATTTGCTACAACCGAAAAATCTCCGATTTTCCAGTCGCACAAATCTTATAAAAAACCGTTGCTAGTAATTGCGGATTTCAGGTCTGAAATCCACATTTTAGCTTTTTAAGTGAAATATTGCTAACCGATTAATTAAGTTGTCGGATTTTAGAGTTGAAACGCAAAATGATTAAAAATTGAATCGGTACGATTTTTAGCACAATTACCGAATGAAAAGTTGAAACGGAAAGATTTAACGCAACAAAATGGAGTTTGAGCAATAAAACGGTTCGATTTTAGCACAAAAATCGAGAAATGAGCGAAACGAAACCTAAAAATGAAAAATTGTAACAAAACTGAATACATTTTCGACTTTGCCAATCATAACGGATTTAAGAGTTGAAACGGAAAGATTTTTTTAGCAAAACAATGAAAAGCAAAAACTAGCAACAATGTATAAAATTTATGCTTACTTTTAAACTAAAATTGAAACATCTAACTTTTAATAAACGATTTGCTAAAACCGAAAAATCTCCGATTTTCCAGTCGCACAAATCTTAATACTAAACCGTTGCAAAACATAGCGGATTTCCCTCGGAAATCCACAATTTGAGTTTTAAAGTGTTTTAAGAACTAGCTGAGTAATTGAGTTGTCGGATTTTAATATTGAAACGCAAAAAGATTGAAAATTGAATCGGAAAGAATTTTAGCACAATTGCGGAATTAAAAGTTGAAACGGATAGAATTGAGCAACAAAACGGAGTTTGAGTATTAAATCGGTCAGATTTTAGCACAAAAACGGAAAAATGAGTAGAACGAAATCTATAAAATGACAAATTGTAACTAAAATGAGAACATTTCCGAGTTTGCCAATTATTACGGATTGAGAATTGAAACGAAAAGATTTTTAGCACCAAATTGTAAAGCTACGATTTGCAACAATGCACATAAAAAATTGCTTATTTTTAACTAAACTGAAAATTATTACAAATAAAAAAACTATTTTTAAACATCGGAAAATTGCACTTTCAAAATCGCAACTTTTCATGTACTAAACCGTTGCAAAACATAGCGGATTTCAGGTCTGAAATCCACAATTTGAGTTTTAAAGTGTTTTAAGAACTAGCTGAGTAATTGAGTTGTCGGATTTTAATATTGAAACGCAAAAAGATTGAAAATTGAATCGGAAAGAATTTTAGCACAATTGCGGAATTAAAAGTTAAACGGATAGAATTGAGCAACAAAACGGAGTTTGAGCATTAAATCGTTTAGATTTTAGCACAAAAACGGAGAAATGAGCAGAACCAAATCTATAAAATGACAAATTGTAACTAAAATAAGAACATTTCCGATTTTGCCAATTATTACGGATTGAGAATTGAAACGGAAAGATTTTTAGCACCAAATTGTAAAGCTACGATTTGCAACAATGCACATAAAAAATTGCTTATTTTTAACTAATTATGAAAATTATTACAAATAATAAACTATTTTTAAACATCCGAAAATTGCGCTTTCAAAACTCGCAACTTTTCATGTACTAAACCGTTACCTGTAATTACGCAATCACTCAAAACCTGAAAAAAATGGACGTAAAATTTGATTTAGTCAGAATCGGAAAGTTTAGAAAAAATTATGTTTCTGAAACTATCCTAAAACAGAATGCTGATTTATTGAGAAGTAATATTCGATATTTATTACAAGACGGAAAATGTAGTCATAAAGACAATACGATTCATTTGACTATGGTTATTCCTGGAAAAGGTCATAATATTAAAATAGTTCTACAAGACGTAAGAGACATTAACATTAGAAAACAATTGAAAGAAAAATTCTCAAATTCAATTTTTAAAGGAGACCAATCAATATTGCGAGATAACATATGGAATCCTTTATGGAGAAATTAAATTTTGAGAAACCCTAATAATGAATTTTAACCAAATATATTGTCAATTTTTAAATCAAAATTTAAATTATAATCAAGCAGAACAAATTATATACGACCATACTGTAAGTAGAAAAATACGAATTGAATTATTTATAATATTATACAATGCAACCTTAAATAACAATCCACTAATTGCTTTTAAAGTATTTAAAGAGGCTTATTGTATGACTGATAATATATATTCACAAATTCAAAAAAGCGATTTCAAATTCGATATAAAGTTATTTTTAAAAGACATTCGAAATAAGGGTGTTAATCTTGAAAATCAAATGAACAATGAAGAAAAAACCTATTATGATGAACTACCTAAAAGTTTCACTATTTATAGAGGTTTGAGTTACAAAGAACACAAAAGTGAAGATTATGGAATCAGTTGGACTTTAGATAAAAAAATAGCAGAAAAATATATTTTCTATGATAAGAACAATTCTGAAAAAGGAGGTTTAGTAAGTAAAAATGTATTAAAAAAAGACATTCTTACTATCTTCAATGATGGAGTGAATATGGAAGTCATTTATTTAAATGATGAAAAAATGAGTCTAACTGAATTAATACTCTTTAAAATTCACAAAATCTTGAATTGGAAAACTAAACTTCATTTTAAATATAAATGTGAAAAATAAAACTACAGGTAACACCGTGTATAATTAATGGCTAGTTCTCGCCTACTTACGAAAATCCTCGCGGATTTTCTATCTGGTTTTTATTTGCTAAATTAGATGCTTAAACACGCCACTAATCATACACAAAACCGTTGCAAAACATAGCGGATTTCAGGTCTGAAATCCACAATTTGAGTTTTAAAGTAGCTTAAGTACTGGCTGAATAATGCAGTTATCGGATTTGAGAGTTGAAACGCAAAAAGATTGAAAATTATAGCGGTACGATTTTGAGCACAATTACGGAATGAAAAATTGAAACGGAAAGAATTTGAGCAACAAAACGGAGTTTGAGCATTAAATCGGTCAGATTTTAGCACAAAAACGGAAAAATGAGCAGAACGAAATCTATAAAATGACAAATTGTAACTAAAATGAGAACATTTCCGATTTTGCCAATTATTACGGATTGAGAATTGAAACGGAAAGATTTTTAGCACCAAATTGTAAAGCTACGATTTGCAACAATGCACATAAAAAATTGCTTATTTTTAACTAAATTGAAAATTATTACAAATAAAAAAACTAATTTTAAACATCGGAAAATTGTGAGTTCAAACTCGCAACTTTTCATGTACTAAGCCGTTGGGTTTAATGCGGAAAAACCGTTAAATCCGAAACATTTTAGGATTTCAAAACTGAAATTGAGTAACTTTACGGAATTGGATATTATAACGGAAATTGAGTGAAATTACGGATAGAAATTCATAAATATCGAAAAAATTGTATAAACGGAAAGTTCCGAATTTTTACGAAATGAAAATCTAAAATGGAGAACTTAACATAACAACGAAATTGATTTTGATAACGGAAAATTCAACTTTGCGGAATGAAAATCTAAAACGGAGAAATGAGCACAACAGCGGAATTGAATTTGACAACGGAAAACTCAACTTGACAGAATTACAAACGAAAAAAATTAATTGAAAACTAAAAATAACAACGGAAATAAAAGCACTAAAACCCAACAATGCATAAAAATAATACTTAACTTGAGTGCTTAATCGAAGAACAGTGCTTCCTTTCGAAATCGGATTTTCCTAGCGGAAAATCAGCCTTTCTCAATACAGCACTATTCTTATGCAAAACCGTTGCCAAATATGGCGGATTTCCAGTCGGAAATCAACAATTTAGTTTTTAAAGTGTCATAAAGTTGTTCGAATATTCAGTCTTCGGATTTGAGAGTTGAAACGGAAAATTGATAATTGAATTGGTTCGATTTTGAGCACAATTACGGAATGAAAAATTGAAACGGATAGATTTCCAATCACAACGGATTTGAGCAATAAAACGGTTCTATTTTAGCACAAAACGGAGAAATGAGCAGATTGAAATCTAAAAATAACTAATTCTAACAAAACTGAAAACATTTTCGACTTTCCAATCAGAACGGATTTGATTATTGAAACGCAAAACCAATTGAAACGAATTGAATTTGAAAACAGATAAATAATGTAAAAAAGCCACAGTTTGGCAACAATGTATAAAATTTATGCTACTTTTAAACAAAAATTGAAACAACTAACTTTTAACAAACGATTTGCTAAAACCGAAAAATCTCCGATTTTTCAGTCGCACAAATCTTAATACTAAGCCGTTGCCCACAATTATGAAAATACTACAAATAACATTAATCACTTTCATTTTAATCAGTTGTAAACCGAATAAACAGGTATATGAGAATTATGAATCGGAATTATTAAAAGTCGAACGAGTTAATAAAAACACTTTTATGCATACTTCCTATTTAGATACCAAAAATTACGGTAAATATCCTTGTAATGGAATGGTTTATATCAAAGGAAATGAAGCCATAATTTTTGATACACCAACAAATAATAAGGCAACAAACGAATTATTAAATTGGATTGGAAGAAAGGATATTAAAGCAGTAATTGTTACTCATTTTCATATTGACTGTTTAGGTGGTTTAGAAGTAGTTCACTCAAAAGACATTAAATCTTATGCTACTAATAAAACTATTCAACTCGCTAAAGAAGATAACCAAATTTTACCTCAAAATAACTTTGACGAAAAGATTGAATTTAATATTGGAGATGAATTGGTATATGCGAAGTTTTTTGGACAAGGTCACACTAAAGATAATATAGTTGGTTATGTTCCAAGTGAAAAAACTATGTTTGGAGGTTGTTTGATAAAAAAATTAAATGCGCCAAAAGGAAATCTTAAAGATGCAAACACTCAAAATTGGCCTAAAACTGTTGAGAAAATAAAAAGAGAAATACCTGAAATACAAATCGTAATTCCTGGACACGGAAAAAGTGGAGGAATGGAACTTTTAGACTATACAATAGACCTTTTTAAAGAGAACTAAATGAAAGTAAATCTATTAATTTTAATTTTATTTTGCTCTACAATCTTTTCTTGCATAAAGGAAAATGATGACAATTTCATCTTCTTTCTTCACAATCGATTCTTAGAAGAGCACAAATTGGATGAATTGCATACTGAATTCGGACGGACTCAATATTTGGAGATAATCAACGAATTTAAAAAAAGTGGATTTAAAGTAATTAGCGAAAAACGAAATGGAAATGTTAATGCAAGAGAATACGCTATTGGAATTGTAAACAAAATTGACAGTTTAATAAAAAACGGAACTGAACCGAAAAAAATAACGATTGTTGGAACCTCAAAAGGCGGATATATTGCTCAATATGTTTCGACTTTGGCAAATAATCCGAATTTGAATTTTGTCTTTATTGCAAGTTTTAGAAATAGTGACATTCAAAGCATACCTGAAATTAATTATTGCGGAAACATTCTAACAATTTATGAAAAATCCGACCCTTTTGGAGTTTCAGCCTTGGAACGAGAGAAAACTTCCACTTGCGAAATCAAGCATTTTAAAGAAATCGAATTGAATACAAAAATGGGACACGGATTTTTATTCAAACCTTTAAAAGAATGGATTGAACCGACAATAAAATGGGCGAAAGGAAATTACAATATGGAATAAAAACTGTGGGCAACACCGTATAAAATTAATTGCTAGTTTCTAGCCTATTTACGAAAGTCCTCGCGGACTTTCTATTTGTGATTTATTTGCTAACTTTAGTGCTTAAAACACGCAACTAATCTTATACAAACACGTTGTAATGCATTCTGAAAGAAAAAACTATGAAAGAAACTGAAGCATACAAAAAATACAAATTAAGAATAAGAGAAAAGGAAAAATCAATTAAAAAAGGAGAAAATGTTTTCCATTTATCATACTATGATGGTTTGATTTCCCAAAATGATTTAATTGAATATGAAAAATCTATAAAACAGATTGATTCTGAATTTAGTAGTTATGATAAAACTGGAGATATGTATGCTTGTCTTCCAGATTTTACACTTGATATGTATTTTGTACTTTCTCAAATTACAATTCAAGGAATCTTAACTAACACCTTGAATAGTGCAAGTTGGGATACAATAAAATATATTCTGATTAGTGTTTGGAAAAAAATTAAGAATAAAGAATTAACAAAATATAACAGCAGAAAATCGGAGTCAAAACCAATTAAATTTGGAATAAAAGTTTCAATAGATAAAAATACTCATTTTGAATTTAATTTGGATGGCAATTTGAGTGAGGATTTGATTTTGAAATCTCTTGATAAAACGATAGATTTAATTAAAAATCAAAAAATTAATTCAGACTTTAAACATCCATATTTTTTGGAATATGATAAGAAAAAGAAAAAATGGAATAAGATTGATCCAGAAAAAGAAATCAGAAAACGGTTGAAAAAAAAATAAACGCATTACAACAACGTACAAAATTAATTGCTTGGTTAGAGCTTACTTACGAAAGTCCTCACGGACTTTCTTGGTTCAGTAATTATTTGTTAAATTTATAGCTTAAACACGCAACTAAATCTTGTACAAGACCGTTGTGCTGCATGTCCCTAAAAAATAAGCTATGAATATTGAAACACTTAGAATTGAAAATTTTAGAGCATTCAAAGATGAAACAATTGATTTTGATGATTACACTTCATTTGTTGGACCAAATGGAGTTGGAAAATCTACTGTTTTTCATGCTTTAAATTTATTTTTCAGACAAAGTAAGGATAGTCAAACTGACTTAATTAAATTATCCCAAAATGATTTTCATCATTCAAATACATCTAAAGAAATTAAAATTACTGTAACGTTTTCTAATTTATCAGAAAATGCAAAAACTGAACTTTCCGATTATGTTCGCCAAGATAAATTAGTTGTAACAGCAATTGCAAAATATGATTCAATTACTGAAAAAGCCGATGTAAAACAATTCGGTAATAGACTAGGTTTCGAGGAATTTAGAAGTTTTTTTGAAGCAGATAAGAATGGTGCAAAAGCACCAGAATTAAAAGAAATATTCAAATCTTTTAGGACTAAGTATTCAGATATCAATTCAGCAAATTCAAAAGCAGATATGATTACAGCACTACATGAATTTGAATCTAATAATCCTGACAAATGTATTTTAATTCCAAGTGAAGACCAATTTTACGGAGTTTCAAGAGGAATAAATAGATTAGAAAATCATATTCAATGGATTTTTGTTCCTGCTATAAAAGATGCTACTGAAGAAAGTGAAGAATCAAATAAATCTGCATTAGGGCAATTACTTGCAAGAACAGTAAGATCTAAAGTATCTTTTGATGATAAAGTGAGAGAACTGAGAAATAATGTACGAATAGAATACCAAAAACTATTGGATGCTGAACAAAAGACTTTGGACGATATATCAACCTCATTGCAAAGCAGACTTTCTAACTGGGCGCATCCGAATATTACTGCATCAATCCAATGGAAACAAGACCCTGATAAATCCATCAAAATAGAAGAACCTTTAGCTGGATTAAAAGTTGGAGAGAGAGGATTTGAGGGTGAATTATCAAGATTTGGACATGGTTTACAAAGGTCATATATGTTGGCTCTACTACAAGAATTATCTACCTTTGAATCAGAAAACATTCCCAAATTAATTATGGGTATTGAAGAACCTGAATTATTTCAACACCCTCCACAAGCAAGATATCTTGCTGAAACTCTTTATGATTTATCTCAAAATTCTTCACAAGTAATTATTTGCACACATAGTCCTTTATTTGTACCTGGAGATAGTTTTGATAAAATTAGATTAGTTAAAGAGTTTGGAACACCAAGCGAAACAAAAATAAATAAACTAACCTATTCCGAATTATCAAATAAATTACATTCTGTAGGTGAAAAATTGGTTACAGAAAATGGAATGGTTGCTAAATTATATCCTTCTTTAAATCCAGTAATAAATGAAATGTTTTTCTGTAAAAAATTAATTTTAGTAGAAGGACATGAGGACATTGCACACATAAATTCTTATTTACTTCTATCAGATAAAATGATTGAATTTAGAAGAAATGGTTGTCATATTGTACCAGTTGAGGGAAAAAGTAAGTTAATAAAGCCTTTAGCTATGGCTGACTTACTAGGTATTCCTACAATGGTTATTTATGACTCGGATACTGATAAGGATAAAATCCCTGATGAAAATAGAAGAAATTCTGAAGTAGGGAAACATAAAAAAGACAATCGAGCTATCTTAAATATTAAAAATTATACAAGTGAGAATGAGTGGCCAGAAAATCATATTATTAAAGATGATTTAATTGCTTGGAAAACAAACATAACAAATGAACTAATTGAAGAGTTTGGTGAAAAATTAAAACCTTACGAAGATAAAGCTTTACTTTTTTATGGTAACGCGGGAGGATTAAAAAAGAATCCTTTAGCTATTGCTAAAACATTAGAATATGCTTGGAATGACGGATTAAAATCGAGTTTACTTTTAGATTTGACAAATAAGATAGTTGAGTTTGCTAATAGAAACTAAAACACGACAGCACAACAATTGGTATAAAAAATTGCTTATTTCTATAAATTAGAATGTTTATAAAACATAAAAAACTTAAATTTAAACATCGGAAAATTACGTTTTCAAAAACGCAACTTTCCATACCATAAACCGTTGTACCCAATTAAAAAAAACTTCGAACATAGATGAACATTACTGAATTAAGAGAGTTCCAAACCGAATTTGAACAGATAAGAAAAGACTTAAATTCAGGTTATAAGAGAATCGAGAAATTGAGGAGAAAGTTCGTGAAGGATTATTCTGTAGAAAGAATATTGAATCTTGAATTAGATGAATATGTTGTTGGAAAAGATGATAAAAGCACTTTATGTAACAGAATAGAAAACGAACTAAACGAATGGGGAAATATACACGGAAGTAATGCAAAGAAATTTGGACTTTATTTTGGTGTTTTAGGAGACGATTTAGAGCGTAAATACAGAATTGGGAAAAAAAGATTTGGAACTGAACATAATCAAGCCTTACAATTAATTCTACAATCAATTCGAGAATTAATTGAAAACAAAACAGACACAAAATTAATTAAGCGAAATCCGATTTCCCCAATGTTCAAGGGGAAAATTTTATCTGTATATTATCCAAATGAATTTTTAAATATATTTTCTGCAAGTCATTTAAACTACTTTATAAATAATTTGGCTTTAGATAACAATTCTAAATCTGAAATAGACAAACAAGCATTGTTGTTAACTTATAAAAACAACGATACAATAATGAAAAATTGGTCAATTTATGAGTTTAGTAAATTCTTATATTTTTCATTTGGAAATCCTAAAGACGAAATAAAGGAAAAAGATTTACCAAAAGAATTAAAGGATTTCAAATTAAAGGACTTTCCACCTATCGAGTCCTTAAAATTTGATTTTGTGAATCTAGAAACAGAAGAGTTTGAACCTTCAAATTCAAAACAAGCAAAAGGGAAAAATAAAAAGCCTGATTATTTAGGTCGCTCAAAGAAATTTAAAAGAATCGGAGACAGAGGAGAACAAATAGTTTTAAGAGCCGAAAGACAGTTTTTAGAAAAAAACGGGAAATTAGATTTAGCAAAAAAAGTTGACCATATTGCAGAAAGAGATGATAGAGTTGGATTTGATATTTTATCCTACGAATTGGATGGAACTGAAAAACCGATTGAGGTTAAAGCAACTCTTCGAAAAGTTGGCAGAAGTAAAATATTTCTTTCTGCTAATGAATTAAAAATATCAGAGGAAAAAGAAAACTACCATTTCTATATAATTTACGAAACAGGTAGTAAACGACCTAAAATATGGAAAATCAAAGCGGAAAAATTAATATCTGACAAAAATATAATTAAAGAACCTGTACTCTATCAATTAAACTTGAGCACAAAATAACTGGGTACAACAAAGTGTATAATTAATGGCTAGTTCTCGCATACTTACGAAAATCCTCGCGGATTTTCTATTCGGTTTTTATTTGCTAAATTAGGTGCTGAAACACGCCACTAATCATACACAAGACCGTTGGCAAATATTTTACAAGAAAAATGAAAAAGAATAGTTTAATAACTAACTTCATCCTACTTATTGGAGTTTTAACGATTGTTTACGGATTCGTTTGCCGCTTGACAGACACGTATTATTTTTGGGAAAGTAAATATGTTGGATTGACAATTTTGATGCTCGGAGTAATCGGAATAATGATTGATAGAATTAAGATTAATAAAACTCTAAAGAAAAAATCAATTTTACAAAAAATCACAATCGGAATAATGGTTTTTATAATTGGATTCCAGATTTCTTGGATTAGTTTTATTCCTTTCACGGAATCTTATAAAATGACTGAAAAATCAATTCTTGAAAACAATTTTTTAAAACAAGACATCGGAGAAATTAAATCTATACAAATAATTCCAAGTGGAAATATTAAAACTGAGAAAAACTTAAACGGAGAAAAAACTTATGCTCACTTTTAAACTAAATTACGAACCAACAAACATTCAACAATCGATTTGCTACAACCGAAAAACCTCCAATTTTCCAGTCGCACAAATCTTATAAAAACAAGTTACAATTAATGGCGGATTTCAGGTCTGAAATCCTCAATTTGAGTTTTAAAGTAATTTATGAACTAGCTGAATAATTGAGTTGTCGGATTTTAGAGTTGAAACGTAAAAAAATTGATAATTGAATCGGTACGATTTTGAGCACAATTGCGGAATGAAAAGTTGAAGTGGAAAGGTTTACGCAACAAAACGGAGTTTGAGCAATAAAACGGTTCGATTTTAGCACAAAAACGGAGAAACATTTCCGACTTCTCAAATCATAACGGATTGAGAATTAAAACGGAAAGATTTTTAGCACCAAATTGTAAAGCCAAAAATTGTAACAATGCACATAAAAAATTACTAATTTCTAACTAAATTGAAAATTATTACAAATAAAAAAACTAATTTTAAACATCGGAAAATTGTGATTTTAAACTCGCAACTTTTCATGTACTAAACCGTTAGGCAACATAAGAAAACAAAAAAAATGAAAAAGATTATAGCTATATTATTCATTTCAATTTCACTGATAAATTGTAAAGAAAAGAATGAAATCAATATTGAAAATATAACATCTAAATTCAAAGAAAACATTAGCAAAATTGAGAAATTAGAATATAATATTCAAAGAATAGACACTTTTGCTCAAGGTGGAGAAGTATGGAATAATAAAGGATTTGCTATGATTGAAAGAAAACAAAATGATACAATTTTTGGATTTTCATTTTATGGAATGAGAAATGATATTAATAAATCCGCCATTTATAAAGACGGAAGCGGATTTCAAATTTCAAATAAAAAAAACAGTTTTAGACAAGAAGTAGGAGGTTTACATTTTTTAGGTAGTCCAGGTGGACAAATGATTTATAAAGATTTCTTCAAATTAGATCATAATTACAAGAGTGTTGAGATTTCAGAAACTGAAAATAATTTCATTGTCAACTATGAATTTGAAGATGATTTAAAAAATAAAACAACTAAGAAAACGAAAAAATTAGAATTAAATAAGGAGACATTTTTACCTGAAAAAGTGATTACTTCCATTCAACCAGATTTCGGAAATAAACAAACAACAATCTATATTTTTTACAATTTAAAAATCAATGAAAAAGTTAAAAAAAACATTAACGAATATATTCAAGACTTGAATAAATTAGAGTTAATTAAAGAAGAGAAATCTAAACCAAACTCACTTCTGAGAAAATCTTTACCAGCTATATCACTAAAAAACTTATTTAACGAAAATGAGACAATTGCAATAAAAACAGATAAAATAACATTAATTGACTTTTGGGAGGTTTGGTGTGGTTGGTGTATAAAATCATTTCCAGAAGTAGAGAAAATTAAGAGTAAATATGAAAATGATTTAACAGTAATTGGAATTGTTTCCCAAGACAAAGAAAACGCAAGAAAATTAGTCGAGAAAAAAGGAACTACTTTTTTAAATTTAATTGGAAATAAAGAACTGAATAACACATTTAGTGTTAATAGTTGGCCAAGGTATTTTTTAATCGACAAGAATGGAATAATTCAAAAAGAATATCATGGATTTTCAGACCAAATTGAAAAAGACATTGAAGAATTAATTCGGAAATAAAAACGTTGCCTAACACCTCATAAAATTTATGCTTACTTTTAAACTTAATAACGAACCGACAAACATCCAACTAACGATTTGCTACGTCCGAAAAATCTCCGATTTTCCAGTCGCACAAATCTTATAAAAACTCGTTGTGGTTTATATTACGATTAAAATTCACAAGAAAAATTGCAATTTGTTTAAACATTTGAAAAATTAATTATTAATACATAAATTTAAACATTATGAAAAATTTAAAAATTATGCGAAAAAGAAAATTTAAAAATCGATTATGGAAAATAGGAATCATCCTATTTGGAATACTACTAACTTTAACAAATTGTGAAAAAGAAAACGAATTACTTTTAGAAAACTCTAGTCAAAAAGCTCCTAAAATAGAATTATCCAAAAAAAGTCAAGTTAAAGAATACGATGAAATTAATAATGCTAAATTGTGGTTTGAGCAAAATAAAGAATTAAATAATTTCAATATTTTACAACACACTTTTTCTATTAATTGGGAATATGCATTTATTTCAAAAAAGAATGGAAAAAATGCCATTGAAGTTCCTCTAACTTTAAATAACGAAATAAATATTATTCATAAAAAATATAAGAATTCAAAAACATTTAATAGACTTCTTATAGTGCCTTCAAAAAAAGATAATACCTACAATAGTTTTATTGTTAATATTTTACAATTTGACAATCCAAAGGATTTCAATAACAAATCTTCTTTATTAAATTATTTTCAACTTCCTAAAAGTTTTGATGGATTAATTACTGTTTTAAACAATGAAAACAAAATTGTACAAAAAAAAGAATTTCTTCAAGGTAAACCAACAAAAGTTAAAAAGAAAGTTGCTATTTCTTCTAAAGGAGAACAACCTGATTATACTTGTGTGTATTTTGGGTGGTGGTATGAAGATGGAACATTTGAACCGATTACTTTATTATACTGTTATGGTGGAGGAAGTGGTAACCCTGGTGCTGGAATTGAATATCCAGGTCCCGAAGAACCTGCTAATGGTTCTCCAGGTAGTGGTTATTCAGAGGTTAATGGATGTCCTGAAGGGTATATACCTGATCCTGATGGAGGTTGTGTAGAAGATATCAAGGTTGTTGTTGACGAACCTGATAATCCAATAATAGACTTGGAGGATTTTTTAAAATGCTTTGATCCTTCAGAGGGTGGTATAGTTACAATATATGTAAACCAACCAAAAGCAAATTCAGATGTTGTTGTAAGTCTAAAAGATAAAGCTGGTCATGCTTTTGTATCAATATCTCAAGGAAATAATGAAAGTGTATTTGGTTTTTACCCAACAGATACTGCGAGTCCATTAAATCCTTCTGATCAAAGTAGCATGGGAAACGACAGCCAATCTCCATATGACATTAGTATTTCTTTATATGTAGACGCGAGTACACTCCTAAATGTTATTAATCACTCCATTGATTATAATCCAACATATAATTTAAACAATTATAATTGCACAGATTTTGTTATTGAAATGGGTAATATCTGTGGTTTAAACTTACCTGACTGTTACAGTAGTTGGACAGGAGGTGGTGGATCAAGTCCTGCGATACTTGGTCAACACATTAGAAATAACTTTTCTAGTGATAGTAAGTACACGATATCTCTTGGAGGAAATTCACCTAGTAATAAAAAAGATTGTTAAAAAAATGAATAAAGCAATAAGTTATTTGAAAAAAGTAGGGGTTTCAATTATTATTATTTTACTAATTACCTTCTTACTTAGACTATTTATTAAACCAGACCCACACCTAGGTTATTTCATTATTTCGTTTATTTTAAAAGTTTTTTTTGGATTATCTGGCTTGTTTATGATTTTTTTGACCTTGATTTATATAAGAAAATTAAGTAATAACATATTTTATATCTTAACCTCAGTTGTGAATATATGCAGTTTTTATGAACTTGTAACAGCACATGTAAATACTGATAATTTTTATGTATTCATTATTTATCTCTTATTCGTTATTATTGGTCTTACTCAAATTTATTTATCAGTAAATTCAAAAAGTTATAATGATAGTAAAGATTAATACATTTAGTTTTTTAAAGTACCTGATTGATATTATGAAATTTGTTCATTTGTTAAAATCCGAACATTGAATAAAATACAAACCACAACCACGTATATAAAAAATAGCAGAAAAAGTACAAGTTTTAAAATTTGTACTTCTCTGTTAATTTATAGTTAAAACGAAAATCGCAATATTTAAACTGCTGCTTTTCATATACAAACCCGTTGGCAACAAGCTGAAACCTATGATTGAGACATTACAAGAAATGAATTTAATTGCACCAATAATTGGTCTAATCGGACTTATATTCGGTTCAATCTTGACTTTCTTATTTTCTTCCAATCTTAAAAGCAAAGAAACCAAACTCAAGATTTCGGAAAAACTGATTGACAAACGAATTGATGCACACGAACAAGTTTTGAAACTTGCAAAATTAATGCGTTCCTCACACACAGAAAATCAATTTAACTCTGAAAAGGAACTAATAACATATCCATTAATATTTTTAACCGAAGACAATTATAGAGATTGGAGAGCTAATTACTTTTTAGTAACAAATGAATATTCTCATTGGCTTTCAATTCCTGTATTAAACGAGCTTTTCTATATTCAAGATTATATAGTCAATTTAGATAAAACATTAGAAAATGTACACGAAGAAAATTTCAAACCAATTGGAATAATCTTAAAAATGGACTTTATTGAAATGTCAACTAATTTAGAAAAACAAGTTATAAAGTACTTTGAAAAAGGTTGGGAGAATTTAAGCGTTAAGAAAAAAGGAAATTATAAACTACCAAAATCAGAATCTCTAAAAAGATTAAAAGAATCGAATTTCACTAAAAGATATTTAGAAATTAGTAAATATTTCTACGAGAAAAATTCATCATCACCAAGAACTGACATTAAACCAGTTACTATTTTGAGCAATATTGCACCTAATGGTATGAAAATAGATATTATCAAAATCAAAGAAGTTCCGAATGCAGATAATAGCGGAATTGAATACGAGCTTTATTTTAAAGACAATGAATTTGACAAAAAAGAAATACGATTCGGTTCTTGCGATTTAATTTTAGGAAACATCCGATTTGACAAAGTAGATGATAAAGCAAGTTATTTAGGAATTACTCATAATGCAATGGAATTATTAACTAAATGGATTGATGAGAATTTAGAACCTTTGAATTACGATGTTGACACAATAGAATATGAATAAAAAGCCAGTTGCCAACACCGTATATAATTTATTGCTAGTTCTAGCCTACTTACGAAAATCCTCGCGGATTTTCTATTCGGTTTTTATTTGCTAAATTACGTGCTAAACCACGCAACAAACCATATACAAACACGTTAGCTAAAATTTGAATCCAACCACATCAATGAGTGAAATAATTTACATCGACAAACCTCAAGAAAAATTAGAAGAAATTCAAAGTCTAATAAAAATTGTTTACGAAGGATTTATGGCTTTAGCAATGGATTATGGATATCACGTAAATAATGTGTTTGGACAATCTAAAGATGGTAAACACGAAATTTACGAATTAAGAGATAGTATTAATTATAGAATAAATAGTGCAAATCTTCACTTTTATTTATTAATTGTAAGAAAATTTGACATTGAGAACAGATTTGCAAAAATGCTAAAAGATAAACCAACAGTTTTCAATGGTTTTATAATGGGAAATCCACATTTCGATATGGCTGCTGACGAAATTATGGCAATCTATGATAGTATTGTTTTTCATTTATCATCTTGCTTTGATTATTTAGCTATGTTAACACAATTTGTTTTTGGAAAAAATCCACAAACAAAAATGCAATGGATAACTTTAGTAAAACATTGTCACAATAATCAGAGTGAATTTTCAAAAAGAAAATTTGTAGAAAATATTAAAAGTGTTGATTCAGAGTTTGTAAGTAAATTTAATGATTATCGAGCAGAACTAATTCATAGAAAAAAATCAACTTCTTTTGCAAATGTTTCTTGGGAATTAAATTCAGGAAAAGTAACTACTCAATTCAAATGTTCTACGAAAATCAAATCGAACTTAAAAAAAATTATTGATAAAGATTTAGAATATTGTATAAGTTATGCTTCCTTTGAACTGATAAAACAAACTCTTTTGAAAATTTCTCACGTTTTGAATGGAATGCACGATGAGTTTAGAGAAAATTATAATTCAAGCGCACCAATTATGAATAATGGAGGATTCCAATTAATAACAATGAATCCCGAAACAAAATTTGCTGAATCGCCAGCATTAGGAAGTTGGAAAAAATTTATGGAATATAAAAACTTTAGCTAACACCTCATAAAATTTATGCTTACATTTAAACTAAATAACGAACTGACAAACATTCAACAATCGATTTGCTACAACCGAAAAATCTCCGATTTTCCAGTCGCACAAATCTTATAAAAACCCGTTGGCATTCATTAAAAACAAGAATAAAATGAAAAACATATTATTATTAATACTCAGTATTTTTTTATTTGGATGTGGAAATCAAAAACCACAGCAAGACCAAATTCCAAATCACGATACTTTTAAAATAGAATCCAAACAAGTAGAGGAAACAAGAATAATAAATGTTTGGACTCCTCCTGAGTATGATAATAATAATAATAATAATAATAATGAATCATACACTGTACTTTATATGGCTGATGGGGGAATAAAAGAAGATTTTCCTCATATTGCAAATACCCTTTCTAAACTTGTTAAAGAAAAAAAAATCCAACCGATTATTCTTGT
>Ga0209345_10003206_pt1 | contig 17032 bp, 12 predicted proteins | sample Cruoilmetagenom7_FD_187294 | JGI IMG/M metagenome (GOLD analysis project Ga0209345, IMG submission 187294) | Oil polluted marine microbial communities from Coal Oil Point, Santa Barbara, California, USA - Sample 7 (SPAdes) (version 2) | ecosystem: Environmental > Aquatic > Marine > Oil seeps ...
TCTTGCCGCTTCAGATCCGCCCTGGCGACGTCTCTGCGCCGTAATGGGCAGAGCCGAACTTGGCGAAGATCCAGATTTCGCAACACTGAGTGCTCGGATGGAAAACCGGCCCGCGGTCGATAAAGCCGTGCAAGACTGGATCTCCCATTACAGTGTCAAAGACAGTCTGAATAAGCTGATGGCAGCCGATATCGCATGCGGACCCATTCTCCCGCTTGCGAGCAATGATGAGGATGCCAATCTGCAGCATCGAGAGATGTTTCACATGGCGCACGATCCTATCACCTCCACTGAGGTACGCCTTCCAGGCGGCTTATTAAAGTCGTCCGTGCCACGTGCGAAGATGGATGCTTCGATACCAGCTCCTAATGAGGCAGCCTCCGCAATTGCGAAATTGTTGAAAAGCGACGATAGGACTAACGCCGATACTGTCTCTGGTGAACAACCTGGGACAAGGCTACCTTTAACCGGCGTCCGCGTGCTTGAAATCGGCCAGTACACAACTGCCCCTCTCACCAGTAGGCATCTTGCAACGCTTGGCGCAGAGGTCCTAAAAATTGAACCGCCCGGCGGTGATGCAGCCCGGGACTGGCTGCCGCACAATGGTGGGAAGGGCTATTTTTTCATCATGAGCAATGCCGGCAAAGAGAGCCTCGCCGTTGATTTAGGAAGTGAAGACGGCCGACAATTATTTACTAAAATGGTAGCCTCAGCCGACGTGCTTGTGGAAAACCTCAAACCGGGCTCCTTGGCACGGCGAGGCTTCCCGCAAGAGACGCTTGAGCGTATCAATCCTGGGCTGATCTATTGTGCAATTTCAGGGTTCGGTGACGATTCAACCTATGGTGAACGCCCTGCCTTCGACACTGTCGTGCAGGCCATGTCGGGGCTCATGGACGCTAACGCGTTTGCGGGAACGCCATTGAAAGCCGGCATTTCAGCCGCAGACTTTATGGGTGGGGAAATTGCTTTGTTTGGACTGCTGGCCGCTTTGCGCAATCGCGACCAATCTAAAACTAGCGAGTACCTGGATCTATCGATGCAGGACGTGGCGATGTGGATGACGGCGATCCTATGGGATGGACGCGGGGAATTAGTACCTGCAACCCGTATGGTTGAATGTAATGACGGCTATCTCCTGATCACCGGGGAGGCTGATAAATTGCGGACGCTAGACGAGACGGCCAACGCAGCGGGACAATGCTCACGCGAAGATCTATTGAGCAAGCTCTCGGCTGATGGTTGGAGATGTGCGCCGGTACAATCAGTTGGCGAAGCAGTCGACGATCCGCAGACTGTGGCGCGGGAACTACTCTTAAAGCAGCATGACGAACAAGGACTTGTGTGGCCCCTTCTTGCATCACCGTTGCGCATGTCCCGCACGCGCCCACATGTTGATGGTTTAATCGACGCGCCCCGTCCTGTTGACGATACGGTTTTGCAGGAGCTGGGAATCCAGCCATGATCGCCCGACGTTGTCCCGAACCTATTTGGCGACGTTTACAGTCCTCTCAGGTATGGCACCGGGCGTGCGGACAGTATTCGCCATGTGCCATATCCACCTAGTGCGAATATCAATGCTGTGGCCAATAGCAGAGAGATACCGATCGCCGACTCTGAAAAAACAAAAGTCATATCCAATACGACCGTCGTGATGATCCATGCTGCCAAGCTGCCAATCAATACAGCCAGTGCGCTAGTTACCAACGCAAGCACGCCATACTCAGCAAAGTGCGCCATTAAAAGTTGACGCCTGCTGGCCCCGATTGCCTTTAGAATAACTGCCTGCAATGTCCGGCGGTGCTGGGCTGCAGTGATCGCGCCAGCCAATACCAATGCTCCTGCAACAAGCGTGACGCTGCCAGCCACCCGTACAGCAATCATGATCTTTGCAACGATATTTGCAAACGCAGTGATCGCATCAGCCACACGAATCATAGTGACCGAACGGAATTGCCGTGACACAGCACGCGATATGGCAGCATCGACTTCAGGAGCAACCGAATTGGGAAATCGAATAGTCGCCAGAAAATTATGCGGAGCAGCAGCGAGCGTGTTGGGTGAAAAAACCATCACAAAATTAAGCGCCAAACTCTCCCAGTTGATTTCCCGCAGGCTGGAGATATGAGCTGTTACATTACGCCCAAGAATGTTCACAGTAACACTGTCGCCAAGCCCAAGCCCCAGTTGTTGTGCCAATTCCGCCGCGAAAGACACCAACGGTGGGCCACTATATTGTTGGCTCCACCAATGCCCGGCCACAAGTTTCGAGCCCTCCGGCAACGTTTCAGCATAGGTTAACCCTCGGTCTCCACGTAAGGCCCAATTGGTTCGCTGTTTGAGTGCAAGCGTTTCAACTGGCTTACCGTCTAGTGCTATGATCCTGCCGCGCAACATCGGCGCCGACCTGATTTCCGATGCAGGGACACGGGCCTTCACCAAGGTCTCGAATTCTGCGAACCTGGCCTTAGGTATATCCAACGCAAAATAATCAGGCCGCTTGGCAGGCCGCCGCTCCTCAAGTTCATGAATGAATGAGTTATCAACCAGCGCCAACCCAACGAGCAATGATAAGCCTGCTCCCAGCGACATGATCATCGAGCGCGTCAATCCTCCCGGACTGGCAAGACTGGTGAGGGCAAGTTTGGCTGTGACACTGCGTGGTCGCGGCAAGATGCCGAGTAACCGCTGAACAATTGTTCCCAAAATCCAGAAAACCAGCAAGATTGCGAATGTCCCACAAATGAACCCAAAGGTGGTTTTGATCATTCCGGAATTCAGAGCCGCAAAAACAATCAGAATTGCAACGAGCAGGCCCTGAACGACAATCAGCGGCCACGATGGCCAACCAACATTGCCGCCAACATCCTCACGAAACAGGCTCGCAGGTCGAACGCGTTTTGCTGCACCCAATGGCCAGAGCGCAAAAACCAATGCCACTAAAAACCCATAGGTCGCGGCCAATCCAAGGCTTGAAAATTTGATTGTCGGTGCCAAATTGAAAGGTAATGCACCAGCCGTTAATAGAGCCGCTGCGAAAGGCAATGCCGTGCCCGCCACAAGGCCGATCACCACACCGACACTTGAAATTGCCATGACCTGCAATAACAATGTTCCAAGGATAACTGACCCACTTGCCCCAAGGCTCCTGTAGGTTGCAATAACCCTCCGGCGTTTTTCAATGTAGGTTGTCACGCCATTGGCCACGCCAAGCCCGCCAACCAGCAGCGAGGTCAAGCCCAATAAAGTGAGAAAACGGCGCAAGCGATTGAGTATCGACGAAATACGTGGTGAGGGATTACGTCGGTCTAAAATCGTATAGCCTGCCGGCGCAAATTGTTTTGTGGCTGCTTCACGCAACAGCTTGATGGCTCCGGGGCCGGCTTCCTCACCTTTGGGTATTCCCAACGCATAGTGCCATTTGATTAAAGCTCCGGGCCGCACCAATCCAGTGCGAAGCAATGTTTTGATGGACATCATCATGCGGGGGCCATACGGCAGACGGCTGCTCAGTTTATCGGGTTCGTTAGCAATCACATCGCGAACGATCACAACCGTGTCGCCAATACGCAGCCTGGCTCCAATCTTTAGCCCGAGCCGATCTAACAACGCCTGACCGACAGCGACGTCGCCCTGCCCCCCAATCACGGTGCTTAATTGCCGACCCGAAGTGAGATCAACACGCCCCGCCAGGGGATAGGTCGAGTCGACACCCTTGAGTTCGACCAATGCCTGATCATCGTTACCAAGCTTAACCGCCATCGCGCGCATCATTGCAGTCTCTGACACCTGGCCCAAACGACCAAGCAGACTACGCTCTGTGCTGCTTGCGCGCCGATGTACCCGGCGCAAAATCACATCACCACCAAGCAATACCCGGCCTTGCCGGGAAAATCCGTCAAGTAATGAGTCAGCCAGTGAATTGACGCCCGCAATCACACCGACGCCTAATGCAATACAGCCGATGAAGAGCCCAAACCCTGAAAGGCCACCTCGCAACTCACGCGCTGTCAGCCGCACAATGAGTTTGCATTGTGCCCAAACAGCAAGCCCCGAACGGGATTTCGTAAGCCCTGGTGCTCGGCGGGAAGCTTCACTCATGCTCGTGCCTTTGCAACACTTGAACTTTGCGTATCGGTAGATCCCGCCTTTGTTGTTTGATCCACCTGGCCATCTGCCATCCGGACGATCCGGTCGCATCGGCTTGCCAGTGCTTCATCATGTGTCACCAGCACCAGGCTGGTGCCATGACGCTTTTGCATATCGAACAGCAGTTCAATCACTTGCTCTCCTGTTTCGGAATCAAGGTTGCCCGTCGGCTCATCAGCCAGCACCAAACGTGGCTCCGGGGCCATCGCCCTTGCTAAGGCCACCCGTTGCTGTTCACCACCTGAAAGCTGGGCCGGGTAGTGATCCACACGCGCACCCAAGCCCACTTCATCAAGCAACGCCCGTGCCCGCTCAAGTGCATTTTCCCGCCCCGTCAGATCAAGCGGCAATGCAACGTTTTCCAATGCCGTCATTGTCGGAATGAGATGAAACGATTGGAACACGATCCCTATATCGTCACCGCGGATACGGGCCAGCTGATCCTCATTCAATCCAGAGAGATCCTGTCCCACAACGCGAACCGACCCGGACGTGACGCGCTCCAATCCTGCAATTACCATCAGCAATGACGTCTTGCCAGACCCTGACGGTCCAACGATCGCCGTTGCCTTTCCTTCTTCGAAGCTCTCCGTTACACCTCGGAGAATCTCAACCAACCCCGCTCGGCTCATCAGCTTCAGGCAAACGTCCCCAAGCACCACAATGCCATGTTTCCGTCCTAACTGATGGTTCATGTTCACTCCATGCAAACCCGTCACAAAAAACAAAATATGGGCAAGAGAATGCCACCTGCAAGCGCAAGGCCCATTTCGGGATCCACTATCGCATGTTCTCGGTTATGGGCTTTATGGCACGTCCAGGCTTATAGCCGTGTAGCATTAGCCGTAGCCTTACTGTTTGGCTGCATCGCGTTACCCGCAGTTGCCCGCGCAAATATGCTTACTCTGGTTGTATTTGGCGATAGCCTTGCTGCGGGCTATGGCCTTGAGCCTATCGCCGGCTTTTCAAAGCAACTCGAACGCGCACTCAGGAAGAAAGGTCATAAGATTACAGTCCTCAACGCAGGTGTTTCTGGAGATACAACGGCTGCCGGTCTTGCGCGTTTTGACTGGGCTCTACCTAATAAACTCGACGCGGTGATCCTCGAACTCGGCGCCAACGATGCTTTGAGAGGGATCTCTCCGAAAGTCACTTATAAAAACCTTGCAAAAATTCTGGCGCGATTAAAACATCGGAATATTCCGGTCCTGATTGCAGGAATGCGTGCCCCTTCCAACTGGGGCAAAATATATGCAGCTGAATTCGATGCAATCTTTCCAGATCTTGCCCAAAATTTTGATAGCGATCTCTATCCCTTTTTTCTTAAAGGGGTCGCATTGAAGCCTTCTCTAAATCAGCCTGATGGGCTTCACCCGAATGCAAAGGGTGTGAGCATTATCGTCAAAGGCATGCTTCCCCACGTCGAGCGCTTGCTGATAAGGGCTCACAAATAATGATGGCGGACTGGTCGATGCCGCGCTGGTGAATTTGGCCTACGTATCCATGCGTCATACTTCCGAAGTCCGCATCGCAGTGCTAGTACACGGGTACAGGAGGACGATTGATGGCAAATAAGCGGGTTGGAATTATCGGTGCAGGTGCCACCGGGCGTTGTGGCGCCGACCAGATGACTGCACACCAATGAAACTGGTTATCTTCGATTGTGACGGCACATTGGTCGATAGCCAGCACCTCATTGTAGCCGCGATGAACCAAGCCTTCCGCTGGAACGGACTTGTCGAGCTGCCACGCGTGGAGGTGCTGTCAATCGTCGGGCTATCCTTGTCGTTTGCCATCGAAACACTGCTACCCAATCAACCTAAATCTGTCATCGATGGTGTTAGTGATGGCTATCGTGAGGCTTATGGTCGGCTCCGCCGTGACCCAACGCACCATGAACCACTTTACCCCGGCATTCTGGAGCTGATCGAAGCATTGAGCATGAATGACGAGGTGGTTCTGGGCGTTGCCACGGGCAAATCCATCCGCGGTGTTGATGCACTCTTCGAGCGGATGAACCTAACGCATCATTTTCATACGATCCAAACGGCTGACACACACCCTTCAAAGCCCGATCCCTCCATGATTCTCAAGGCGATGAGCGATGCAGGCACCCAGCCTGAGGCGACAGTGATGATAGGTGACACCAGCTTTGATATAGAGATGGCTAGGCAGGCGGGCGTGCTCCCTATTGGCGTGAGCTGGGGGTATCATTCCTACCGCGTGTTGGAAGAGGCAGGCGCTGCACATATCGTTGATGACGCAACTGAACTTCAGGCCAGAATTGCCAGCCATTTCAGTCATCACAATCCCGCACTTCTTCCATTTACTACCACCAAGAGCCAGCCATGAGGGAAAAGCCGAAACGCAAACGGTTCTATAAAACAGTCAGCGTTACATTCAGTGAAGCTGACAATGCTTATCTCGTTCTGCTCGACGACCGTCAGATTCGCACGCCTGCCCGTAGCCAACAACTCATACCCAACGAAGCGCTCGCCAATGCCTTAGCCGACGAGTGGCAGGCCCAGGCCGATGAAATTAATCCAGAGTTGATGCCACTAACACGGCTGGTCAACACAGCTCTTGATGGCATTGCCGGTAGCGAAAACATGGTCCGCGCAGACATCGTCCAATACGCTGGCTCAGATTTGCTATGTTATCGTGCTGAAGAGCCCCAAGCCCTGATTGACCAGCAATCTGTCGCATGGGACCCAGTCCTTGAATGGGTGAGAGTCACATTTGGCGCACAGCTCAAGCAAACCCCGAGTCTCCGGCATGTGCCGCAAAACCCTACAGCACTTGATGCTATCGCAATGGCCTTGGATCAAGAAGATGCTTTCAGCCTTGCGGCACTTCACGTGTTAACCACGCTTACCGGGTCAGCCATATTGGCGCTTGCCGCTCGGAAAGGCTTTCAGAAACCCCAAGATATATGGGAGATGGCTCATGTCGATGAAAATTGGCAAATTTCCCGTTGGGGTAATGACGATGAGGCATCCGACCGACGCAAGAAGCGTTTTCTGGAATTCTCCGCTGCTATTAGACTTCTTGCTCTGATTGCTAAGTAGGGTATTTATTTGGTCAAAACCCTTGCGGAATACCAGGACCGGCATTCCACTTATTCAATCCCTGTGCTCTCGAGCTATGAGAGAGGAAGCATTTGCCTGGCTGCTCTCCCGTGCTATCCATCCCGCCACTCAGCCATGGGAAACGGGCCTGCCATACTGGTATATTCCTCGCCCAGGGACGCTGAACATACTCGAAGTTGACGAAAAGGACGCGACGCACATGAAGGATATCATCGCCGAACTGGAGCGCAGGCGCGAGACGGCACGCCTTGGCGGTGGCCAACGTCGGATCGACACCCAGCACGGGCGCGGAAAACTGACGGCGCGCGAACGCATTGAACTCCTTCTCGATGAGAGCTCGTTTGAAGAATTCGACATGTATGTCGAGCACCGCTGCACCGACTTCGGCATGCAGGAGACAAAAATTCCAGGTGATGGGGTGGTTACCGGATGGGGAACCATCAATGGTCGCACGGTCTATGTATTTGCCAAGGATTTCACGGTTTTCGGCGGCTCACTTTCAGAGAGCCACGCCAAAAAGATCAATAAAATTCAAGACATGGCGCTGCAGAATCGCGCACCAATTATTGGTGTATTTGATGCTGGTGGCGCCCGCATCCAAGAAGGTGTTGCAGCTCTCGGCGGATATGGCGAAGTCTTCCAACGAAATGTACTCGCTTCAGGTGTCATCCCGCAAATTTCCGTCATCATGGGCCCGTGCGCTGGTGGCGACGTCTATTCGCCTGCAATTACTGATTTCATCTTCATGGTCAGAGACACGAGCTATATGTTCGTCACCGGCCCGGACGTGGTGAAAACAGTAACCAATGAAGAAGTAACAGCCGAGCAGCTTGGTGGTGCTTCAATCCACACAACCAAGTCCTCAATTGCCGATGGCGCGTACGATAATGACATCGAGGCCCTTCTCCAAATCCGCCGCTTGGTTGATTTCCTGCCTTCAGACAATCTGACCGGCGCACCAGAACTCCCCACTCGAGACCCCCCAAGCCGTATTGAAAAATCTCTCGACACATTGGTCCCGGAAAATCCCAACGCCCCATACGATATCAAGGAGTTAGTCAAAAAGATTGTCGATGAGGGTGACTTCTTTGAGATACAGGAATCATTTGCGGCTAACATCGTGGTTGGGTTTGCGCGGATGGAAGGGCGCACAATTGGCATTATCGCCAACCAACCTATGGTCCTTGCCGGCGTCCTGGATTCAGACGCTTCGCGCAAAGCGGCACGTTTTGTCCGTTATTGCGATTGTTTTGAAATCCCTTTGGTTACATTTGTCGACGTCCCCGGCTTCCTGCCCGGCACAGCTCAGGAATATGGCGGCCTGATCAAACACGGCGCCAAACTACTGTTTGCCTACGCCGAAGCAACTGTTCCCAAGATTACCATCATTACACGCAAAGCCTATGGTGGCGCCTACGATGTGATGAGTTCTAAACACATCCGCGGCGACGTCAATTATGCCTGGCCAACTGCGGAAATTGCCGTGATGGGTGCAAAAGGTGCCACAGAAATCCTATTTCGCTCGGAGTTGAACGACCCCGAAAAAATAAAGAAGCGCGTTGCGGAATATGAGAATCGTTTTGCAAATCCATTTGTTGCAGCTGAGCGCGGCTATATTGACGAAGTCATCCTCCCCCGCCGCACGCGAACTCGCGTTTGCCGGGCATTAAATATGCTCAGAAACAAGTCGCTCGAAAACCCATGGAAAAAACACGACAATATCCCGCTTTAGCAAAATGCTGAGATGACAGCTTTGCCAGCTCCTCCAGAAATTGGGCGTGGCCACCGGCTGTGATAAAAAATCAACCAGACTGACTTGTTTTGAGCGTCACGACAGAGCAGGCTGTAGGTGGGAGATAACACTGATCCAGGAGCCAAAAATGCAAGTTTCGCTTACAGCCTCAGATGGCCACAACCTCCTTGCTCATTTTGCAGAGCCAGAGGGGGCCGCGCGGGGTGGCATTGTCGTCATCCAGGAAATATTTGGCGTCAATAACCACATCAAACGAGTCGCAGACAGCTTTGCCGTTGATGGCTATGCAGCCATTGCTCCGGCACTTTTTGACCGGGTTGGTTCAGATATCCAACTTGGGTATGAAGAAGATGGCATTGCCAAGGGTCGCGATTACCGTGGCCAAATAGATAACAACGACGCCTTGAAAGACGTTGAAGCCGCCATTCAGTTCTTAAGCGGTATGGGATTAAAGGTGGCGGTGGTCGGCTATTGCTGGGGCGGGTCCCTCGCATGGGCCTCGGCGACGCGACTTACCGGGTTATCTGCGGCTGTCTCATATTATGGTGGTGAATTACCTGGGATGGCATCTGAAATGCCAAAATGCCCGGTCATCGCCCACTTTGGCGAAACCGACCAATCCATCCCTTTGGACAAGGTGGCTATCTTCCAAGCAGCCCAACCAAACGTCCCAACCTACATTTATCCGGCCGGCCATGGCTTTAGCTGCGATGAGCGCGGCTCCTACGACCAGGAATGCGCCTCTTTGGCCCGTGAACGGACAATGAAATTTTTCGGCAGCAATATTGGCTAGATCACGGGCACCTATTTCAAACACAGATGCCCATGATGTGACCGTCAAACCAGAACGTCACTAAAGAAACTCACGCAAAAGTTTCAAAAAGCTCTCATATCGATCGTGATGGACCCAATGTCCGGCTTCTGAAAAAGCTCTGACATGTGCGGTCGAGAAGTGACTGAGGCGGCCATCCTTTTCAGGGTTGGTCGCCCAACTTTCATTGCCGTAAACGAGGCAGGTGGGTGCTGTAATGCGTTGCCACAGTTGCCGCAATTCAGCATGGGGCATGTCGCTCGGCGGCCAGGCGCGCAAATAGTTGTCGAACTTCCAACTATAGGTGCTGTCCTCATTTTGGTTGACGCCATAAATGGTTAAATGCATGGCCATTTCCGCAGTGAGAAACTTGTTTTTCTCCCGCATCCTGAGTGCGGCCTCTTCCAGAGATGCATAACGTTTTGGAATACGAGCAGAAAGATCGCGTTTCCGGTCAATCCACTCACGCAATCGTTGATCGGGTGTTTTGGTTGCTTCTTCAGCGATCCGCTCGGGTGAAGGGCCAACTCCTTCAATCGCCACAAGCTTAGCCACGTTTTCGGGGTAAAGACCTGCGTATCTGAGGGAAATATTACCCCCAAGTGAATGCGCCACGATTGTAAGGGGTGCCAATTTTTGCTGATGGATCAACTGTGCAAAGTCGTAGACGTAGGCAGCCATCGTATAATCGCCATCCGACGACCATGCACTGTCCCCGTGTCCACGCAATTCCGGAACGATCACATGCCAGTCGTCCATTAACTCAAGCGCGATTTGGTCCCAACTACGACCATGATCCATTCCGCCATGCAGCAATATAAGAGGCGGAGCTTCCGGGTTGCCCCAGTCAAGAAAGTGCAGTCGCAACCTTTGCGACCAAAAGAAGTTTGATGTTGGGCCAATGCTGCGCGGCCCGGCAGTAATTTTTTTACTCATCGCGGTGAGTTTCCTTCCAAACCCTGAATTCGACCCAGCAAGTAATACTCGGGCCGAATCAAGACTGCACGTTTTAAACATGAGGCCATATTCATCTTGAACAAACTGGCCTCAGAACCAATCGGGCCATTACCTAGCACTGCACAACGCACCCCGCCACCGGGGGCCGTCATTTACAAGGCACCCATGTACTATTAGCTGTCATAGAGGATAAACACAGGAATTCTCTGACACCATAAGGATGGCCCTTGAGTGCTCGCCTTTGGAATGCAATTCTCACAAAAGACGTAAAATTAGAAAAATGCGTTGGGCGGTGTGCATGGATTGAGGGACTAGCCGTGCGCTTGTTATTTGGGTGCACCGGCATCTTGCCTGTTGCACCTTGGAGGAAATACATGGACGAGCTTGAGCCGCCGATAAAGTTGAGCGAACCCATTGGAGATACAGTCAAAACTACCACCTGTTATATGTGTGCTTGCCGTTGTGGGATCAAGGTTCACCTAAAGGATGGCGTTGTTCGTTACATCGAAGGCAACCGCGATCACCCGGTGAACAAGGGCGTTTTGTGTGGCAAAGGTGCCGCCGGCATCATGCAGCACTATTCCCCGGCCCGTCTAAAAGCGCCGATGAAACGGGTTGGGCCACGCGGCTCAAATCAATTCGAGGAAATCACGTGGGATGAAGCCCTTGGCCTAGCAGCGGACTGGCTGGGCGAGATTCGTGCGACGGACCCGAAAAAATTGGCATTTTTTACCGGCCGCGATCAAAGCCAAGCCCTCACAGGCTGGTTTGCGCAGCAGTTTGGCACACCCAATTTTGCAGCCCATGGCGGGTTTTGCTCGGTTAACATGGCGGCGGCCGGTCTTTACACATTTGGCGGGTCATTCTGGGAGTTCGGCGAGCCGGATTGGGATTACACCAAATACTTCATGCTGTTCGGCGTCGCCGAAGACCACGCCTCAAACCCGCTAAAAGCAGCGCTTGCCAAACTGAAAGCCAAGGGCGTCAAAATCGTCGCCATTAATCCGATCCGTACGGGCTATGGCGCCATTGCCGATGAATGGCTCGGTATAAAGCCGGGCACCGACGGGCTTTTCATCGCTTCCCTTATCCGCGAGCTGCTCGTCAACGAAACCATCGATCTGCCCTCACTGATCCAATATACCAACGCACCGTGGCTGGTTATCGACGCCCCCGGCAGCCCGGATCACGGCCTATTTGCACGCAATGAAGACGGCAACCCCCTTTGCCATGATAAACAGAGCGGCCAAATCGTCGATGCCATGGGCCTTGGTATTGCGCCTGCTATGAGCGGAAAATTTACACTTCCCGATGGCCGCTCGGCTACCCCATCGTTCCACATGATGGCTGAGCGGTTCTTAGGTGCAGACTACGCCCCGGAGGCCATCGCAAAAGCCACCGGCATTCCCGCGTCGACGACACGCCGGATTGCCAAAGAGCTTGCCCATGCCGCTTTCGATAGCCAAGTCGAATTGGATATTCCATGGACTGACTATGCTGGACGGCGGCACGAGATGACCATTGGCCGACCGGTATCAATGCATGCAATGCGAGGTATTTCCGCACATTCGAACGGGTTCCAAACCTGCCGGATGTTGCACTTCCTACAGATCCTCTTGGGCACGATCGATACCCCGGGTGGCTTCCGCTACAAGGCGCCATTCCCGCGCCCCACACCACCACCGCTGAAGCCCGCGGGCAAACCGGGCACCGTGCGCCCCAATACGCCATTGAGCGGACCACCGTTGGGCTTTCCTACGGGTCCTGAAGATTTGCTGATTGATAAGGAGGGCAACCCGGCACGGATTGACAAGGCCTATTCCTGGGACGCTCCGATAGCAGCTCACGGCTTGATGCACACGGTCATCACCAATGCCGCCAATCAGGATCCTTATCCGGTTGATGTATTGTTCATGTACATGGCCAACATGAGCTGGAATTCTTCAATGAATATTCCAGCCGTCCTCAGCCATTTGACCGCCAAGGACTCCAAAACTGGTGAATATATGATCCCAAAGATCATTTATTCCGACGCCTTTTCTTCTGAAATGGTGCCTTATGCTGACCTTATCCTGCCTGATACGACCTATCTTGAGCGGTGGGACTGTATCTCAATGCTCGACCGACCGATCTCGGATGCCGATGCGCCGGCCGATGCCATCCGTCAACCTGTCGTCAAGCCGGATCGCAATGTCCGCGCCTTCCAATCCGTCGTGCTTGATCTTGGTGCACGATTAAAACTTCCGGGATTTGTCGATGATGGGGAGGATGCCAAATATCCCGGGGGATATGCAGACTATATCGTTAATCACGAACGTGCTCCCGGCATAGGCCCTCTGGCCGGCTTTCGAGGTTCAGATGGCAAATCTTTTGGCAAAGGTGCGCCAAACCCAGAGCAGCTTGATCGTTATATCGAGAATGGATGTTTCGCGGCGCATGAATTAAAGCCCGAGCAGCGCTACTATAAGCACGTCAACAAGGCATACCTCGAATGGGCCAAAGATGCCGGTTTGATTGGCGGAGCCGATCCGATCGTCTTCCAGCTCTATCTGGAGCCCATGCAAAAATTCCGCTTGGCCGCCGAAGGACACGGTAGCATTCAGCCACCTGAGACACATCGTGATCGCATTGCGCGGTATTTCGATCCGCTACCGTTTTGGTATGAGCCTTTTGAGGAAAGTGCCGTCGACAGTAATGCATTCCCAATGAGCGCCCTCACCCAGCGCCCAATGGCCATGTATCACTCGTGGGGATCGCAGAACGCCTGGTTGCGCCAGATTCATGCAGCCAATCGCCTCTATATTAACCGCTCCCGAGCCACCGACCTCGGCATTAAAGATGATGATTGGGTCTGGATCACCAGCGGCATTGGGCGCGTCAAAGCCCAAGTGTTATTGATGGAAGGCGTTAATGCCAACACTGTCTGGACCTGGAACGCGATAGGTAAGCGCAAAGGGGCTTGGGCGCTTGATCCAGCATCACCTGAGGCAACCAGAGGCTTCTTATTAAACCACCTGATTGCGGAGTTATTGCCGACGAACGAAGGCGGCTACCGCTTCTCCAATTCAGATCCAATCACCGGTCAGGCAGCTTGGTACGATCTTCGCGTCGCAATTGAAAAAGCCCCCGCCGATACAACCAAAGAGAGTTGGCCCCAGTTTGAGTGCCTGGCGCCGCTGCACAGCGACCAAGGGGGCAAGGCCAAAGACACCAAGCAGCGGGAACCCAACCAATGACAGCATTGCCTGAAACGACTGCAAAAAAACTCGGTTTGGTCATCGATCTCGACACCTGCGTTGGCTGCCAGGCATGTGCGACCAGTTGCAAGGAATGGAACGCTGGCGGTTATTCAGCTCCACTATCTGATATCGACCCCTATGGGGCGGATCCACACGGCACCTGGCTCAACCGTGTGCACGGCTTTGAAGTTGGCGAAGGCACGAACAGTCGGTCGGTACATTTTCCCCGCTCCTGCCTGCATTGCGAGGAACCAGCTTGCGTCACAGTCTGCCCTACCGGAGCTTCATACAAGCGCATGGAAGATGGCATTGTGCTGGTTGACCCAGACACCTGCATTGGCTGCAAGCTATGTTCCTGGGCCTGTCCCTATGGTGCTCGCGAATATGACTATATCGATGGTGTCATGAAGAAATGTACGCTGTGTGTCGACCGCATCTACAATAAAACATTAGCCGAAGATGATCGTGTGCCGGCATGCGTCCGCGCCTGTCCTACCAGTGCTCGCCACTTCGGTGATCTGAGCGATCCGGAAAGCGACGTATCAAAACTTGTCGCCGATCGTCAGGGCTATCAGCTTTTACCGGAAATGGGCTTTAATCCCACCAACCGTTACTTACCCCCGCGTGATCGTCGCGATAAACAAATGGACCTTGCTGAGCACCTGAGCCAAGGCGCATTTGCACCTGCCACGGGCACTAGGCCAACTTCGCCACCAGAAAACGAAACAAATGTCACCGAGCGCTTCTTCCGCTGGGCTGACAAGATGCTCACACGCTAGGCTCACAATGCACCCCGCATATTCAGTTATCTTCTTCACCACCCTATCCGGCGCAGGCTATGGGCTCCTTAGCTGGTTGGCTCTAGGCCTCCTCGTTGGCACCCTTTCGCCTGGTGCAATTGAAGGATTCATTGCTCTCGGGTTGGGTTTGGTGCTGGTCACAACCGGCCTCCTCGCCTCGGCGTTGCATCTCGGTCGCCCCGAACGGGCCCTGAAAGCGTTTGCCGAATGGCGGACGTCGTGGCTCTCGCGTGAAGGCGTACTGGCCGTGGTCACTTACATACCGGCAACCCTGCTTGGCTTGCTATGGTTTGCGCTTGACCCACACGATATTAGCTATTTGCTGCTTGCCGCACTGCTCGCCGTCGGCGCTATTGCCACCGTTTGGTGTACGGGTATGATCTATGCGTCTTTGCCTACCATTCGCGCCTGGAACCACGGGCTGGTAACGCCGGTCTATATTGTCCTCTCCCTAAGCACCGGCGGTCTCTTCCTAATTGTCATCCGAGGCTTTGCCCAGACAACTTCGTCCGCAGAGATATTGTTTGTGCTGGCCCTACTGTTGGTTTCGTGGGGCGCTAAAACAACCTATTGGAGTAGCATTAATCGCGCGCAAAAAAATTGGACTGCTGGGGCTGCCACGGGCCTTGGTCATTTAGGCAAGGTTCGCCTTCTTGAACAGCCGCACTCTCAAGCGAACTATGTCATGCGTGAGATGGGCTACGATATCGCCCGTAAACATGCTGACAAACTCCGCCAGATCTCCTCCGCTACTCTGTTTGTTCTGCCAATATTCTGCCTGCTGTTTATGCTAGCTGTCCCGAATGCTTTTGGAATTTTGGCTGCAATAGTTGCTCTGATCAGCGCCGCCGTCGGCGTCTTCATGGAACGCTGGCTATTTTTTGCCGAAGCCCAGCACGTCGTTACGCTCTATTATGGTGCCCAAACAGCCTGATTCCACTCAAGTTATGGGGTTAAACCCCTGTTTGAGTGTGCATCGCAACACTTAGTCTGGACCGAACGGCAACTGGGCGCTATTACCCGGTCGGGCATCGAAGCTCGTCGAAGCCACAAAAGCCTGCATTCATGCCTAAAGTGCATTCAAGCACCTAAAGGGCAACATGCGATTGTGATCAATCGCGCGCTGCAAAAACAGAAGACATATTGAAATGCCCAAACGCACAGACATCAAATCGATCCTCATTATTGGTGCTGGTCCAATCGTTATCGGACAAGCTTGTGAGTTCGATTACTCCGGCACGCAGGCTTGTAAAGCTCTGCGTGAGGAGGGTTATCGGATCATTTTGGTGAATTCTAATCCAGCAACGATCATGACCGACCCAGACCTCGCGGATGCGACGTATGTTGAGCCGATCACTCCCGAAGTCGTAGCTAAAATAATTGCCGATGAACGGCCTGATGCACTGTTGCCTACGATGGGGGGACAAACTGCCCTCAACACGGCTCTCGCACTGGAGAAGAACGGCGTCCTTAAAGCGCTCAATGTCGAATTGATCGGAGCCAACGCCGAGGCCATCGATAAGGCGGAAGACCGTCAGTTGTTCCGCGAAGCGATGGCTAAAATCGGCCTGCAAACACCGCGATCAATGATGGCCCACACAACCGCTGAAGCAATGGCCGCACTTGATGTGATTGGGTTGCCGGCAATCATTCGCCCTTCCTTTACCATGGGTGGTTCAGGCGGCGGCATTGCCTATAATAAGCAAGAATACATGGAGATCATTGAGGGCGGGCTCGATGCTTCGCCAACCAATCAGGTGTTGGTCGAGGAAAGCGTTCTTGGTTGGAAAGAATATGAAATGGAAGTTGTCCGCGATCATGCGGACAATTGCATCATCATCTGTTCTATCGAAAATATTGACGCCATGGGCGTCCATACGGGTGATTCCATCACCGTCGCCCCGGCACTAACCCTTACTGATAAAGAATATCAAATCATGCGCGACGCCTCATTGGCTGTCCTGCGCGAGATTGGCGTTGAAACCGGTGGCTCAAACGTCCAATTTGCCGTCAACCCTAAAGATGGCCGCCTCGTCATCATTGAGATGAACCCTCGTGTTTCTCGCTCATCTGCCTTGGCATCGAAAGCTACCGGTTTCCCGATTGCCAAGGTCGCAGCCCGTTTGGCTGTTGGTTACACCCTTGATGAGCTTGCAAACGATATTACAGGCGGTGCCACACCGGCCTCGTTTGAGCCCACAATCGATTATGTAGTTACCAAAATCCCGCGCTTC
>Ga0209345_10003207_pt1 | contig 17026 bp, 17 predicted proteins | sample Cruoilmetagenom7_FD_187294 | JGI IMG/M metagenome (GOLD analysis project Ga0209345, IMG submission 187294) | Oil polluted marine microbial communities from Coal Oil Point, Santa Barbara, California, USA - Sample 7 (SPAdes) (version 2) | ecosystem: Environmental > Aquatic > Marine > Oil seeps ...
ATCTATTATAGCTCGGGGTGACACGCTGTCGGATATCGCACAACGTTACCAAGTCTCGGTCGCTGATTTACGCCGTTACAATCGTCTTAAATCAACGCGTATCAAAATTGGTCAGCGTATTAAAATTCCGATTTCTTCCTGAAAATGTTCTAGAGCCTTTATTGTTAATGTCACGTATTCACTTATTAAGCCCTCGTCTGGCTAACCAGATTGCCGCCGGGGAGGTGGTCGAACGCCCGGCCTCCGTGGTTAAAGAATTACTTGAAAACAGCCTTGATGCTGGTGCTGATACTGTTGATATTGATATCGAACAGGGGGGGATCAAGCGGGTGCGAATTCGCGATAACGGCTGCGGTATCGAAAAGGATGACTTGCCCCTGGCGATTAGTCGTCACGCCACCAGTAAAATTCTGGCTCTGGAAGATCTCGAAGCCGTTGGTACTCTTGGCTTTCGCGGCGAGGCGCTGGCTAGTGTCGCCTCCGTTTCGCGGCTATCTTTGAGCAGTAATACTCAGCGCGAGGGCGCTGGCTGGTTGGCTCGCTGTGAAGGGCGGGATATGAAGGTGGGTATTGAACCAACAGCGCACCCTCAGGGCACCAGTGTTGAGGTGCGGGATTTGTTTTTCAACACGCCGGCACGGCGAAAATTTTTGCGTACTGAAAAGACCGAATATTCGCGTATCGACGATGTGGTTAAAAAACTGGCCCTTAGCCACTTCGATGTTGCCTTTAATCTACGCCACAATAACAAGCCTTCTCATCGTTTCCCCGCCGCCACCACACAGCTAGAACAGGAGCGTCGCGTTGCCGCTGTCTGCGGTCCGGCATTTATGGAGCAGGCGCGCTTTTTTAATACGGAGGTGGGCGACTTGCGTTTATGGGGCTGGCTGGGCGCGCCGACATTCTCTCGCAGCCAGGCCGACTTGCAGTTCTTTTTTGTTAACGGACGTAGCATTCGCGATAAGGTGGTAAGCCATGCCGTGCGCCAGGCATATCAGGACGTGCTCTATCACGGTCGCCACCCAGCCTATGTCTTATATCTTGAATTGCCCGCTACCGATGTCGACGTTAATGTTCATCCCACCAAGCATGAAGTCCGCTTTCGTGAGAGTCGCACGGTACACGGCTTTCTCTACGGTTCTCTGTCGCGCATCGTGGCAGAAATGGGGCCGGGGCGGGAAGATGGCGAACAGTTATCAGAGCCCTTGGCGGATGAGCCTGTTGCTGGTTCCGTTGTGGGTGGAATTGGTGGAATAACAAGGGGGCAGAAGAGCCACGCCTTTCCCTACCAGCATCCTGTGGCATTTCCAGTGCGTGATAGTGGTGCAGTGCGTGAGCAAATGGCGGTGTATCAAATACCCGGTCAAGACGGTGGTGCTATGGCTGCGGGTAATAATAGTCTTCACAGTGTCGAGGGGATAGGGGGTGCTGAGCAGGCTGAAATCCCGCCACTGGGTTATGCTCTCAGCCAATTGAGAGGGATTTTTATTCTCGCAGAAAATCGTGAGGGGCTGGTGCTGGTTGATATGCACGCTGCTCACGAGCGGATTACCTACGAGAAAATGAAAACGGCCTACGAGGGCGTTGGTGTTGCCGCTCAGCCTCTATTGGTGCCCGAGGCATTGGCCGTGAGTGAAAAAGAGGCGGACTGTGGGGAGGCTCATTTGGCCTTGTTCGAAACCCTGGGCATTACACTGCAGCGAGCAGGGCTAGAGAGCCTGATGGTACGCGCAGTGCCTGCCCTGTTACGCGGTGGCGATGTTGAGCCTTTAATAAGGGATGTGCTCGCCGACTTGCTTACCCACGGCACCACGCGGCGCATTGAAGAACACATTAACGACATTCTATCGACCATGGCCTGCCACGGTTCGGTGCGTGCGGGCCGACAATTAACGCTGACAGAGATGAATGCTCTGCTGCGGGAGATGGAGGCCACTGAGCGCAGTGGGCAGTGTAACCACGGTCGTCCCACTTGGACTCAACTGTCGATGACTGAGCTAGACGCTTTATTCATGCGAGGCCGCTAGCAGTGGTTGGTACCCCCTTGACAGATCAGCGCCCGCCCGTCATTTTTTTAATGGGCCCGACAGCATCGGGTAAAACAGACCTCGCCATAGAGCTTTGTAAGGTCTTGCCCTGCGACATTATTAGCGTCGACTCCTCTCAGGTGTATCGCAGCATGGATGTCGGTACCGCCAAGCCTGAACCCGAAGTGTTGCGCGACTCACCCCATCGCCTGATTGATATTTGTGACCCAGCTGATGCCTATTCTGTCGGCGAGTTTCTCAACGATGCGCGCCGTGAAATTGAGGCAATTCGCACAGCCGGACGCGTCCCTCTATTAGTCGGTGGCACTATGTTGTATTTCAAAGCTCTACGTGAAGGCATTGCCGATTTACCTCGCGCTGATGAAAAAATTCGCGGGGAAATTGAGCAGCAAGCTGCCGATAAGGGTTGGCCCTTTGTCCACGCTTTACTGGCTAAGGTAGACCCAGAGGGTGCCGCAGCCATTCACCCCAATCATTCCCAGCGTATTTCTCGAGCGCTCGAGGTTTATCGCGCCAGTGGTCTCCCCCTGACACAGTTAATAAAGCAGCAGCTAGAAAATGGTTGCGGCGTTGCGCCCCTCGAAAAAGATTACCGCATCGTGCAGATGGCTTTAATACCCACTGATCGAGCCGCACTACACCAGCGTATTGAACAGCGCTTTGACAGTATGCTCAATCAGGGCTTTGTCGATGAAGTCAAAGCTCTGCGTCAGCGCGGTGATTTGACAACTGATTTGCCGGCGGTGCGTGCCGTTGGTTATCGGCAGATTTGGGCCTACCTCGACGGCGAGTGCACTTATGACGAAATGCGCGCGCGTGGTGTTGCCGCAACCCGTCAACTGGCCAAGCGTCAGTTAACCTGGCTGCGTGGTTGGACTGAGTTGCACCGTTTGCAGCTTGATGCCACAAAGGGTGATAAGGCTCACACTGACGAAAATATTTTGTCGAAAGCACTAGGTATTTTGCAAAGTAGTGCCATATACAACAATGCCGTTGGGTAGTATGATGCCCGGCTCAGTTTGGCGGTGGTAGAACGGGTTATTTAGCCCTGTTTTGGTGCTATCGTCATATTTTTGTGTCTATTTTGTGGTTCTTTTTCGCTCATCATTTGGGCCATAAAAATTAGTCGCTTTTCATCGCACAACCTTTTGGGAGAACAACCATGTCAAAGGGGCATAATCTACAAGACCCTTTCCTCAACGTCTTGCGCAAAGAGCGTATTCCTGTATCAATCTTTCTGGTCAACGGCATTAAGTTGCAAGGCCAGGTTGAATCCTTTGACCAGTTTGTTGTGCTACTAAAAAACACCGTCAGTCAGATGGTTTACAAGCATGCTATTTCGACAGTGGTGCCGTCGCGCCCTGTTAAGCTACCTATGGCCGTGCCTCATGACGAGGATGCGGAAGATTAGGAGGCTGTTTGTTTTTTGACCGCCCTGAATCCGGTGAGCTCTCTGTTCTTGTCCATCTGAATTTAAACAGCGAACGCGAACCGGAAGACCCCCGAGAATTTGAAGAACTGGCTATTTCGGCCGGTGGTGATCCGATTGCCTTTGTTACTGGTAGTCGAGATGTGCCCACAGCCAAATTCTTTGTCGGTACCGGCAAGCTTGAAGAAATCAAGCGAGAAGTCGATAGTAGTGGCGCGGGTCTGGTCATCTTTAATCACAACCTTACGCCGAGTCAGGAGCGCAATATTGAGCATGCGCTATCCTGTCGAGTGCTCGATCGCACCGGTTTAATCCTCGATATTTTTGCGCAACGTGCACAAACCCACGAGGGCAAATTGCAGGTTGAACTCGCCCAGTTAGAACACATGAGTACCCGCTTGATTCGTGGCTGGACTCACCTTGAGCGACAAAAAGGCGGTATTGGCTTGCGCGGCCCGGGTGAGACTCAACTCGAAACTGATCGGCGTTTGTTGCGCGTGCGAATTAAATCCATTCTTAAACGTCTGGAGAAAGTGCGGGTGCAGCGTGAGCAGGGACGACGTTCACGGCGTCGGGCAGAGGTACCTACGGTCTCTTTAGTGGGTTACACCAATGCCGGTAAGTCCACCTTGTTTAACAGAATTACCGGTGCCGATGTTTACGCAGCCGATCAGCTTTTTGCCACACTTGATCCGACCATGCGCGTTTTTAAAGTACCTGAAGTCGGCTCGGTTATTTTCGCCGACACAGTGGGTTTTATCAGTCACTTGCCTCACAAGCTGGTCGAAGCCTTTCGCGCAACTCTCGATGAAGCATCGAATGCGACGCTGCTGTTGCACATTATTGATGCCAGTTCTGAGCAGCGCCTTGAAAATGTCGAGCGCGTTGATGAGGTATTGAATGAAATTGGTGCTGGTGATATTCCGGTGCTGAAAATTTATAACAAAATTGATGTGCTCGATGGCGTTGAGCCGCGTATTGAACGCAATGGCGATGGCGAGCCCATCGCCATTTGGTTGTCTGCCAAAGATAATATTGGTGTTGACCTACTACCGCTGGCTCTGAGCGAGTTATTGGTTCATGATCAAGTTCATGGTCAGTGCATCTTGGGTCATGAATTAGGGCGTTTTCGGGCACAATTGTTTCAGGCTGGTGCTGTGCTAGAAGAGCTCATTCAGGATGATGGCAGTAGTTTACTCGAAGTGCGTTTGCCGCGGGCAGAATGGCTGCGCTTATTGAAGGCCTCGGGTTTGACGTCGCCGCAAGTACAGCTTCAGCCTGAGATGCTTGAGGTCGATGGTTTTAATAAATAAGACGTCCTTTATTAAAAACGGCATCTACTTCGATGCACTGAGTCAAGTCAGATTGAGCTTTGATGCGTAGAACTGTCGTGATAGAGCTGTTTTAGATTGTTCATATTTTTTCATTGATGCTAGTTGTGGATGTTTGCTGGCTTTTCAATCAGGGCTTGTTAGAATTTGCGCCCTGTACTTTCACTGGAGTGGGTAATGGCTTGGAATGAACCGGGTGGTGGTAAAGATCCCTGGGGTAACGGTAGTGGTAAAGGTGGTAATCCGCCCGACCTCGATGCAGCCCTGAAAGATATTGGCGATAAATTTGGCAAAATTTTTGGCGGCGGTGGCTCCGGTAGTGGTGGTCGCATCGGTGGTACGGCCATTGTCGGCATCCTGTTAATCGTTTCGGTGGTCTGGGGCCTACTCGGCTTTTACCAGATCGACGCTAAAGAGAAAGCGCTTGTGCTGCGCCTGGGTAAGTTCCATGAAATTGTTGGCGATGGTCTGCACTGGAATCCACCTCTGATCGACGATATTACTCGTGTTCGGGTTACGGAAGAACGTCAGTATCAAACGCGCGGGCAGATGCTCACTCAAGATGAAAATATTGTTGAGCTTCCATTAACCGTTCACTACAACATAAAGTCCGTAAAAGATTTTGTGCTGAATGTGAAGGCGCCTGAATATAGCTTGCGCCATGCCACGGACAGTGCTCTGCGCCATGTGGTGGGTAGCAGCGGTCTCGACGAAGTGGTTTCGACGGGCCGAGAGCAATTAAGTGTTGATGTTAAAGAACGCCTGCAGACCTACCTCGATAGTTACGGCGCGGGTATAAAAGTCGTTAAAGTGAATATTCTCGAAGCAAAGCCACCCTCTGCGGTCAAGGCTGCCTACGATGATGTGATCAAGGCGCGGGAAGATAGAGAGCGCGTGATTAACGAAGCCCAAGCTTATGCTAACGGCATCGTGCCGGAAGCACGGGGTCGTGCCAAGCGGGTGATTGAAGAAGCGAAAGGGTATCAGGCTCGCGTTGTTGCTGACGCGGAAGGTGAGACTGAGCGCTTTGACAAGTTGCTGGCCGAGTACCAGAAAGCGCCTGAGGTTACTCGTCAGCGGCTTTATCTCGACGCTATGCAAGCGGTGATGGAAAACAGCTCGAAAGTGGTGGTCGATGTTGAGGGCGGCAATAATATGCTTTATCTGCCGTTGGACAAGATTATGCAGCAGCAAGCATCCAACTCTGGCAGTAGATCCAGCAGTTCCAGTAGTCAAGCTAGGTCGCTGACTTCAGCGGATATCAATCTGATTACGGAGGCGGTGATTGATCGGATTCGCAATCAGTCATCGAATAATCAACGCCGGGAGTCACGCTAATGAACCAGAAATTTCCAGGCTTTTTAGTGCTTGTTGCCCTCGCGATTATCTTTGGCAATAGCTGTATTTATATTATTAAAGAGACCGAAAGAGGCGTTAAGCTACATTTTGGTCGCATCACCGAAGCCGATATTCCCCCTGGCATCCATTTTAAATGGCCCATGGCCGACAAAGTGCATAAATTTGATGCGCGAGTTCTTACCCTTGATGCTGAGCCGAATAGCTTTTTGACTCGCGAGAAAAAGCGTTTGATTGTCGATGCTTTCGCCAAGTGGAAAATTAAAGACGTTGAGGTTTACTACAAGGCGACCGGCGGTGATGAAGCTGTGGCCCACGCCCGACTGGGTGATCGTGTTAACGATGGTCTGCGTAACCAGTTTGGTACGCGGACTCTGCACGAAGTGGTCTCCGGTGAACGGGATGCATTAATGCATAACATTACCGAAGAGCTGAACAAGACCGTTACGGAGTCTCTCGGTGTCGAGGTCGTCGATGTGCGCGTTAAACGCATCGACCTGCCCTCCGAGGTCAGCGAGCAGGTGTTCCGTCGCATGAAAGCCGAGCGTGAAAAAGAAGCCCGCGAACTGCGCTCTATTGGTAAGGAAGCGGCCGAAGAAATTCGTGCCGATGCCGATCGGCAGGAAACGATTATTGCTGCTAATGCTTACAAAGAGAGTGAGCAATTGCGTGGTGCTGGCGATGCCGATGCCACGGCGATTTACTCTAACGCTTATAGCAAAGACCCTGAGTTTTATGCCTTTACCCGCAGCCTAAAAGCGTATAACAGTGCTTTTTCTTCGAAGGGCGATATCATGCTAGTTGAGCCTGATAGCGAGTTTTTCCGTTATTTAAAAGATTCGAAAGGCCAGTCTAAGAAGTGAACACTGTGCTAAAAGCCTCTGTGGCACTATTTCTATAGGCTCGATCGTCGTAAAAAATACAGCCCTCGATTGTCTCGAGTGGTAAGATGGCAAAAAAACCGGGGCAGCCCGGTTTTTTTGCGACTGTTGCGGGCTTACAAGCCTTACGGGCTGACCTTGATAGGTGATAGTAATGGCACAAGATCTTCTTGCAGCGCTGTGTTTAGTCCTGGTTATTGAAGGTATTATGCCGTTTTTGGCACCTTCGAGCTGGCGTAATATGATGCTGGCAGTGGGGCAAACGAATGACAAAAATATTCGCGTATTAGGCCTGGTGAGTATGTTGCTGGGTGCCGGATTACTGTTTTTGGTGAGGTAGCTTTTGGAGAAGGTTTTTTTGGGTGGGCTGGTGCGTAGACAAAGTGTTTAGCCACGCTATTTAGAGAGCTATTGAGATTAAGATAGGAATTATGACGAAGATTGATCGTTGGTTATTGCCCGATGGTATTGAAGAGATCCTGCCTGACCGTGCTCTTAAAGTAGAGCGTCTGCGTCGCCGTCTACTCGACCTCTACCACTCTTGGGGTTACGACTTGGTTATACCGCCACTGGCTGAATTTACCGACTCCCTTCTCAGCGGATCGGGTTCAGACCTCGATTTGATGACCTTCAAGATCACCGACCAACTCACTGGTCGGATGATGGGTGTGCGTGCCGATATTACACCTCAGGCAGCGCGGATGGATGCCCACAGCTTGCAGCGCAATAGCCCCAACCGTTTATGTTATGCCGCTCAGGTGCTCTATACCCGCGCGCGCGGGCCACTTGAATCACGCTCGCCGATCCAGCTCGGTGTCGAGCTTTTTGGTGAGGCAAGTTTAGAGTCTGACGTCGAAGTGATGTCTCTGCTGGTCGAGACCCTCAACTTCAGTGGTCTCGATGATATCTATCTGGATATTGGCCACGTTGGTATTTATCGCGCTCTTGAACAGGCCGCAGACTTGAGTGGCGAACAAAGCGCCGAGCTGTTTGCGCTGCTACAACGTAAAGATGCGGGTTTACAACAATGGTTAGCGAGTAATGTGGCAGACACTGCTTTGGCCACAATGTTGGCTGCACTACCCGGTTTGGCCGGTGATACGACGATGCTTAACCAGGCCAAGCAGGTTTTGGCCAATGCGCCCGCAGCAGTACTACAGGCATTAAGCGAAGTGGACGCGGTGACTCGTCAGTTGGCTGCGTGCGCACCGAATGTGTCGCTGTTTTTAGATTTGAGCGAGCTGCGTGGCTACCATTACCACACCGGCATTGTCTTTGCCGCGTACACCAGCGAGTCGACATTGGCGTTGGGTAATGGTGGTCGCTATGACGATGTGGGCGAGGCTTTTGGTCGTGCCCGTCCGGCCACGGGTTTTGGTATCGACTTGAGTAAATTAGCTAGTCTGGTCGAATACAGTAATAGTGTCGCTGCGGGTATTTATGCCCCCGCTCCAGCAGAAAATACTGACAGTGGTGCATGGGCAAAAGAAATTTCCCGCTTGCGTGAATGCGGCGAGCGAGTGGTGCGTGGCTTTACTGGCCAGCACGTAGATTATGACGAACTGCACTGTGATCGCGTACTGGTTGCAAGTGACGGTGGATTTAACGTAGAACCAACAGCCGCATAGCAGCTGGTAATGAGAGTAAATGATGGGCAAGAATGTTGTAGTACTGGGTACCCAATGGGGCGATGAAGGCAAAGGTAAAATCGTTGATTTACTGACCGACCAGGCTTCTGTCGTAGCACGCTTTCAGGGTGGCCACAATGCCGGCCATACTCTGGTCATCGACGGTGAAAAAACAGTTTTACACCTTATTCCCTCCGGCATCCTGCGTGATAATGTACGCTGTTTGATCGGTAATGGTGTGGTACTTGCCCCCGACGCCCTCTTAAAAGAAATGCGTCAACTCGAAGAGAGTGGCGTGCCGGTGCGAGAACGCTTGCGAATTTCGCCAGCCTGCCCTTTGATTTTGCCTTATCACGTCGCCCTCGATCAGGCGCGGGAAGTGGCGCGCGGCAAAGCGGCAATTGGCACCACCGGGCGCGGTATTGGCCCGGCTTATGAAGATAAAGTGGCACGTAGGGGTTTACGCCTAGGTGACCTCTTCGATCGCAGTCGCTTTGCCGACAAATTGCGTGAAGTGATGGAATACCACAACTTCATGCTAACGAATTACTACAAGGCCAAGGCAAGTGATTACGCGGCAACGCTGGCATCGTGTCAGGCGTGGGCTGAAGAATTGCGCCCCCTGGTGCTGGATGTCACAGCCACCTTGCACGAAACCCGTGAAGCTGGTGAGAATATTCTGTTTGAGGGGGCTCAGGGCTCCTTGCTCGATATCGACCACGGCACCTATCCCTTTGTGACCTCATCAAATACCACTGCTGGTGGCACAGCCACGGGCAGCGGTTTCGGGCCTCTGTATCTCGATTATGTGTTGGGTATTACCAAGGCCTACACCACGCGTGTTGGCTCTGGCCCCTTTCCCACCGAATTGTTTTGCGAAGTGGGCGAGCATCTGGCAGCAAAAGGCCACGAATTTGGTGCCACCACAGGTCGCGCGCGACGCTGCGGCTGGTTCGATGCTGTCGCCCTGAAGCAGGCGGTGCGCATTAATAGTGTCTCGGGCCTGTGCCTGACCAAGCTCGACGTGCTGGATGGTCTTGAGGCTATCGACATCTGTGTTGCCTATCAGGATAAAGACGGCAATCACATTAGCGCCCCCAGCCACGCCGATGACTATGACAATATTGTGCCGGTTTACGAGACAGTGCCCGGTTGGGCAGAGTCGACAGTGGGTGCAAAAAGCCTCGATCAGTTGCCCAATGCAGCCCGCAACTATATTGCCCGCATTGAAGAACTCTGCGGTGTGCCTATCGACATTGTCTCCACCGGTCCCGACCGCATCGAAACAATCGTGCTACGTCACCCCTTTGGCGTTTGAGATTAGCCGCTAAAATAGAGGATTATTTAAACGATAGGGCACCCAAAAAAATAAAATAACGATTAAAAATGAGGAGTGAACTGTGAGTATTAGAGGGAAGGCCTTTATTGCGGGGGTTTACGAACATCCCTTGCGCGAGGCCACAGGAAAAACCGTACCCCAGTTGCATGCGGAGGTCGCCAAGGGTGCACTGGAAGACGCGGGTCTGACGAAAGACGATATCGACGCTTACTATTGTGCCGGTGATGTGCCGGGCTTGGGTCCGTTAAACCAGGCTGAATACATGGGCTTGAATGTCTCTCAGTTTGATAGCACCGAAGTGGGTGGCTCGTCCTATGTAGCCCACGTTAATCATGCGGCGCAGGCCATCGCTATGGGCCATTGCAAAGTAGCTTTAATTACTCTGGCTGGTCGGCCTCGCGCTGATGCTAAAGAAAACTACCGTTCCCGGCCTGGTGGCGGCCCGCCTGCTGACTACGCCTTTGAAGCACCCTTTCGCCCGGTGGTCGCCAATATGTACGGCATGGCGGCGATGCGTCATATGCACGAATACGGCACCACCAGTGAGCAGCTGGCCTGGGTGAAGGTCGCGGCATCTCATCATGCTCAATACAATGAGCACGCCATGTTGCGTAATGTAGTAACGGTCGAAGACGTGGTGAACTCGCCAATGATCAGCGACCCTCTGCACCGTCTCGACTGTTGCGTGATGAGTGATGGCGGCGGGGCGGTTATTGTCGTCGCTCCGGAAGTCGCCGCTCAATTAAAGCGCCCCGCGGTGAAAGTACTGGGGGCTGGCGAAGCCATAAAGCACCTCAATGGTGGCAGGGTTGACTTAACTTATTCCGGCGCACGCTGGTCCGGGCCAAAAGCATTTAAAGAGGCGGGTGTGACCCAAGCCGATATCAAGTACGCATCAATCTATGATTCCTTCACCATCACTGTGGTCGAAACGCTTGAGGACCTGGGTTTTTGTGCAAAGGGTGAAGGCGGTAAATTTGTCGCCGATGGCAATCTAATTTCTGGTGTTGGCAAGTTGCCTTTTAATACCGATGGGGGCGGCTTGTGCAACAACCACCCCACGGATCGGGGCGGCATAACCAAGGTTATTGAAGCGGTGCGCCAGGTGCGTGGCGAAGCCCACCCAAAAGTACAGGTGCCCAACTGCGATATTGCATTAGCTCACGGTACCGGCGGTCTATTGGGCTCGCGTATGGGCAGTGCAACATTGATACTGGGAGGCGCTGACGCATGAGCGAATTAATCGGCAAGAATCGACCCAGTACAGTGCGAGCCCCCCGCGTTAATGACGAAACCAAAGGTTTCTGGGCCGCGACGGGTGAAGGTAAATTACTGGTTAAACACTGTAAGAGTTGCGGTGAAAATCATTTTTACCCGCGTACCTTTTGCCCCTTTTGCTTCAGTGACGATACCGAGTATTTAGAAACAGCAGGGCGCGGCACGATTTACACCTACAGCGTCATGCGTAGAACCAAAGAGCCATGGGCTATTGCCTATGTGACTCTCGACGAAGGCCCGACGATGATGACCAATATAATCGACTGCGATTTCGACAAACTCGAAATTGGCCAGGCGGTAAAAGTCGCTTTTATCGACACCGGTGAAGGTACAGCGGTGCCATTTTTTGCACCAGCCTGAAGGGGTGGGAGGGTGGTTTTACACCTTCCTACAATTTTGATTTTTTGTTTAAACGTAGAGTGGTAGGTATTCAGTGAAAAGTTTCAAAATTGCAGTATTGGCCGGTGATGGTATCGGCCCAGAAATTACGACAGAAGCAATTAAAGTACTGAAAGTCATTGAGGCACGCAACGATGTGAGCTTTGAGCTGATGCCCGCCGCCTTTGGCGCCAACGCTTATTTCGAGTGCGGCCACCCCTTTCCTCAAGAAACTATCGACATTTGCGATGCCGCTGATGCCATCCTCAAAGGCCCCATTGGCTTAAGCCACGAGGAATCACAAAAAATCCCCGTCGACATGCTGCCCGAGCGGGCCGCACTGTTACCCATGCGTCGTCGTTACAACACCTTTGCTAACTTTCGCCCGGTGTCACTGCCCAAAGAGCTGGCCCATTTTTCGCCACTTAAGCCAGAAATTATTGGCGAAGGCATCGATTTAATTATGGTGCGCGAGCTGGTCGGCGGTCTTTATTTCGGTGAAAAAGAAGTTGGCGTTAACGACGAAGGTTTACGCTATGTGCGCGAAACCCTCGAATATGATGAGGGGCAAATTAGTCGCATCCTCCACGAAGCCTTTAAAATCTCTATGCGCCGCAAGAAGGTGCTGCACAATATTCACAAAAGTAATGTGCTGAAATCCAGCGTCTTGTGGAACGATATTATTGAAGAGATCGCACCGCAATACCCTGAGGTTAAAGTGGTTCATATTCTGGTTGATGCGGCCGCTACCTTGCTGTGTTTGAACCCCACTCAGTTTGATGTGATGGTGATGGAGAATATGTTTGGCGATATTCTTAGCGACCAGGGCGGTGGTATTCTAGGTTCTCTCGGTTTAATGCCATCCGCTTGTCTGGGGCCAGATAAGGCTTACTATGAGCCCTCCCACGGTTCCGCCCCGGATATCGCCGGCAAGAATATTGCTAACCCTTATTCGATGATAGGTTCGGTGGCGATGATGCTAGAAAATAGTTTCGATATGGTCGATGAAGCGGAAAATGTCTGGGCTGCTATGCAAGGTGTTTTTGCTGATGGTTTTTCAACGGCCGATTTAAGCAAGCCGGGCAGCGGTGTCACCATGATTAATACCCAGGAATTTGGCGAGCGTGTTGTCGCTAAGCTAGAGGCACAAACGGTTTAAAGCCCTAAAGCCTAGGCCGGGCTGAGAGTGAATTCCGAGTAAAATACATAATAAAAAGGAATAATAATGTCTCCTAAAAAACTCTCAGCCTTCCATCGGGGCATGCACCAGCTTGCCTCCACGAGTGCGGGTGCCTGGTTTTTGGCACGCACTCAGCACCACCTTGACCGCGTTGTCTTTAAGCTATCGGCTGGTCGCACCACCATGGCCGGTATTGTAACCGGCCTGTCAGTGGTGGTGTTATCGGCGAAGGGTGCTAAGAGTGGTGTGATTCGCGACATCCCTTTGCTCTGCATAGAAGATGAAGCCGAACCCGGTGTGTTCGCGATTGTCGCTTCCAATTTTGGTCAGAGTCACAACCCCGCCTGGTATTACAATCTCAAGGCTAACCCCCAGGCCGATTGCACCCTGCGTGGCCAAACACAGCGCTATATGGCGACTGAGCTCGAAGGCGATGTGTACCAGCGCTACTGGGGTTATGCACTCGATACTTATATGGGCTTCCCCCATTATAAAAAGCGCGTTGGTGGCCGGCATATTCCTATCTTTGCTATGAAGCCGCTTGCAGCCGACTAACGATAGCTATTTTAATTATCACTCTTATTCCGATGAAAAATTCTGATGAAAAGTTGTGCTCTTCGAGCTCCGACAGGTTCTTAAAGACGGACAAAGTGGCATTGGTTACTTCTGGTCAATTTTTTCTCGTCACCGTTACTTCTGCTGTTGATTGAAGGCGTGGGTGAATGAATTCGGTAATTGCACTTAAAATCTCGTATCCTTGTCACTCCGCTTACAAGTACAAATTTAGGATGACAGTTGTATGGCTAAACCCAACTATGCATATCAAAAGCGCGAAAAGGAATTGGCTAAAAAGAAGAAAAAAGAGGAGAAACGAAAGCAGAAAGCTCTTGCTGCAGAGGCCCGAAATACGGAGCAACAGCCCGATCTAGATACACCTGTTGATATTGAGGGTTCATAAGCTGATACGCTTATTTACGGATGAAGTGAGGCTCACCTCATCAGTGAAAATTTTTTGCATACTATTGAACACGATGGCCTGGTGTTTTGTTATCGAAAACACAGGGGTGGGCGCAACGTGCTCAGTTCGATAATACCTGCGCTGTGGCGATGGGTGCAAAGCCCTCGCTTTGTGGTAATTACGCACGTGCCGGGGTGTTAACTGCGAATCCCTTCTGGGCGGTTATGGTTGTTTTGCTAAGCGAAGGGTTGGCTCGTTTATTCAGGCCGGATTACCAAACTGGCGCCTTGCGTCTTTTGCAAAGAGTTCAAGAGAGGCATTGAAGGCTTCGGGAGCAACATGCTCTGGCTCAATAGCAGGAAGACTTCCTCGATCGATATTTTACTGCGGGCCTCTTCAATTCTCTATATCAAGGTTTCAGGTGATCCGACCAGCAATTCAGGCATTCTCTGACCAAAACTCACATCAAGGTGTCTCATGTGCAGGCTATGTTTTAAAACAGGGCTTGTGCTTCGGCCTTACAGGGGCGCAACTTATTTATCCGCCCTGGGAGTCTTCGTCACTGGGTGTTAAATCTTGGTCGCACACCTTTCACGGTACTTGTACAAAGTCGGTGTCGCTAGCCAGAACGATGGGCGCAACCTTGAGTATGATCCTCAATTTGGCCAATACTCGAGTCATGTGTTCAACTGCGGCATTTATGTGTGGTAAGAACAGATTTGGAGAGTAGCGTTTTCCCCATGAGAAAAACCGTGTGGGTGATCGGCAGATTCCGGATTTTTGTTATGATGCCACTAAAGAGTGCCATTGAAAAAAAGGAGAATAATAATGTCAGCACAACATCAAAAAACAGTGAAAGACTTTTGTCAGGCCTGGGAAAATCTCGATATTGAAGCCGTTCTCGGCCTAATGAGTGAAGATGCCGTCTATCACAATATGCCCCTAGAACCTCTGGTGGGGCAGGAGCAAATACAAGGTTTTCTCGGTGCTTTTCTCGGTGCAGCCAGTTTTTGTCGATTTGAAATACTTACTATCGTTGCCGACGAGCAACGTGTCGTTACCGAAAGGCTCGACAGTTTTACACTGGGTGATAACACATTATCAGAGCTGCCCGTACTCGGTATATTTGAGTTTAATGAAGCGGGTGAAATTAATAACTGGCGCGAATACTTTGATTTAAAAACCTGGGTCGAAAAAGGTGGTCCCGCTATTGCTTAGTCATATGTACTTACAATACTTTCCCGCCTTTTTAAAAATAGACTAAAAGCAGTTCATCTATTGCAAAAAAATGACTATCTTAAAGCCGCCCTTTTACTCAATTTAGCCGGACTGTTCTGGGCTGGCAACCTGATTGCCGGCAGCGTACTGCGCGATTATGTGGGCCCCGGTTTTATTGTCGCCAGCAGAGCTGTCGCTGGCAGTGTGATTTTTATATTGGTGATTAGACTTGGCGGGCGACGGGATATACTACGTGGCGTCAAAAGCTGGCCCTTACTGGTACTCATGTCTCTTACTGGTGTGCTCGGCTTTCAGGTTCTTCTCTATCTCGGTTTACGCTATACCACCCCGATCAACGCCGGGTTGATGAACGCTTTAACACCGCTGGCAACGGCCCTGTTGTCAGCAATTTTTCTACGTGAACAATTACACCGCAGCCAATGGCTGGCTGCAGCCACTACCGTGGTGGGTGTAGGGTGGATGCTCAGTGGCGGTCAAATGTCAGCCTTACTCGCTCTGGATCTTAATATCGGCGATATACTGATACTGCTCGCAGTGTTGTCGTGGAGTATTTACGGCATGGCGGGGCGGCGGGTCATGCTTACCATGAGCGCAATGGAAACCACGGCAATCGGCCTGTTTTTATCGATCATTCCGGCGCTTTCGCTAGCCACCGTGGAGGGTTTCTTTTTTATAAAACCGCAAGTCAATGTCTTGGTTCTTGCAGTTTTGGCCTTTGTCTGTATCGGACCAACGGTGTTATCGCTATTTTGGTGGAATCGGGGTGTGCAACTGATAGGCCCCAGTCACGCCTCGCTCTATCTCAACTTGATACCTGTCTACGCCATTGTATTAGCGGTACTCTTACTCGATGCTACGGTGAGTGGCAGCGACCTTATTGGCGCTGGCCTAGTGCTTGGCGGTAGTCTCTACGGAGGTTTTTCAGCCATCATGGGTGCTCGTGTGACGAGACAGTCTACTGCTGGGGACTCATCGTGATAGGCAGAGCTTAGTGATCCAAAGATGAGTTTTTCTGAGCTACTTTTTTACGCGGTTTTCTGTCCGAATATGGCTTTCAAACACACCGTAATGCCATGTGCGCAGTGCCATGACGACGGTGTAGCCGGTACGCTGGTCCAATTCAAGAGCAGAGTCTTGCTCATTTAACGCATTAAATTCACGGACCAGGCGCATTAACCGACGTTGGAACTCTCCATTAGACTGCAGCGATAGCATGCCATTGAGCACCACCAGGTGCTCATCTTCCTTCTGAAAGCCAGACTGGAAAAATTCCTGGCTTATCACCGTTTGAAAAAACTGTTGAATAGGCCCGTTCTCGAGCCAGTTAAAATTTGCGCTAACACGGAGTTTTATATGGTTGTTGGGGAGTAATTCGATAATCTTGAGCTTGTCCAGGCGAGCCAGTTTGCGGATACACTCTGGTTTACTGATGTCGTAGAACGCCACAATCTCATTGAATGACCAACGGTTTAAAACGCAAACAGTGATCAACAAAAGTACTAAATCATCGGCGATTTCCTGTTCCTGGCGAATGCTTAACTGCCGAAGTTGGCTTTGGTAGCGCTCATTCATCAACTGCACCAGATCAGAAATATTCATATTCAGTAGCTTGCAGGTTTCTTCGAGCCGGCTTAAGGAAAAGCCTTGTTGATTAAACAGTCGCTTAACACTCGCCTCACTCAGATCCAGGGCTTTTGCAACATCAGCATAGGTTTTATTCTGAGCTTTTAGAGCTATCTTCAGTGTTGAAAGTAAGTTCTTGGTCTGTGACACCTTGTTTATGCCTCCTCAATATGGGCTCGATAGTATTGTAGGTATTGTATATTAATACTCTTGGTTGGTTATTTTAGTCCTTTTTGAATTATAGTTTTAATATTCGTGCCTTGTTGAAATACTGCTGATTCAACAACACGGGAGATCGTCGATGAGTATTCTAAATCGTATAGCAGCAAGCTTTAGCGCCTCGGTTGACAAGGCCGTT